>ERZ773217.1419-NODE-1419-length-18704-cov-12.582122_pt1 | contig 18704 bp, 13 predicted proteins | sample MGYA00580995_ERZ773217 | MGnify/ENA primary metagenome ERZ773217 (study PRJEB29015, sample SAMEA2737772) | human gut metagenome | biome: human gut; feature: human-associated habitat; material: faeces | place: China | collected 2012 ...
CCACCTGTACTGGCATCGACAGCTATAACAAAGACGACCGCATGGTGGCGCTCAACCTGCGCCAGCACATCAGCGATCCTGCCCGTTACCACGTGGTGATGGATGAACTCAACGATCTGGAAATGGGCAAAATTCTCGGAGCCTGTGAACTCACCGTCGGTACGCGCCTGCACTCCGCCATTATCTCGATGAATTTTGCCACTCCGGCAATTGCCATCAACTACGAACATAAATCCGCCGGGATTATGCAACAACTGGGGCTGCCAGAGATGGCGATTGATATCCGTCATTTACTGGATGGCAGCTTGCAAGCGATGGTTGCGGATACCTTAGGCCAGCTTCCGGCGCTGAACGCACAACTTAGCGAAGCCGTCAGTCGTGAGCGTCAGACAGGAATGCAGATGGTGCAGTCCGTACTGGAACGCATTGGGGAGGCGAAATGAAGGTTGGCTTCTTTTTACTGAAATTCCCGCTGTCGTCGGAAACCTTCGTTCTTAACCAAATCACTGCGTTTATTGATATGGGCTTTGAAGTGGAGATTGTCGCGCTGCAAAAAGGCGACACACAAAACACCCACGCGGCATGGACGAAATACAACCTTGCCGCCAGAACCCGCTGGTTACAGGACGAACCTACGGGCAAAGTGGCGAAACTGCGCCACCGAGCCAGTCAGACCTTGCGCGGCATTCATCGTAAAAATACCTGGCAGGCGCTCAACCTCAAACGCTATGGTGCCGAGTCGCGGAACCTGATTTTGTCTGCCATTTGCGGTCAGGTCGCAACACCATTTTATGCCGATGTCTTTATCGCTCATTTTGGCCCTGCGGGGGTAACCGCAGCAAAACTCCGCGAACTGGGTGTCATTCGCGGCAAAATCGCTACTATCTTCCACGGTATTGATATCTCCAGTCGGGAAGTGCTCAACCACTACACTCCCGAATATCAACAACTGTTTCGCCGTGGCGACCTGATGTTACCGATAAGCGATTTGTGGGCCGGAAGGCTGCAAAAAATGGGCTGCCCGAGGGAAAAAATTGCCGTATCGCGTATGGGCGTGGACATGACGCGTTTTAGCCCGCGTCCGGTGAAAGCGCCCGCAACGCCGCTGGAAATCATTTCCGTCGCTCGTTTAACCGAGAAAAAAGGCCTGCACGTGGCGATTGAAGCCTGCCGTCAGTTGAAAGAACAGGGCGTGGCATTTCGCTATCGCATCCTCGGCATTGGCCCGTGGGAACGACGCCTGCGCACCCTCATCGAACAATATCAACTGGAAGATGTGGTGGAGATGCCGGGCTTTAAACCGAGCCATGAAGTGAAAGCGATGCTCGACGACGCGGATGTCTTCCTGTTGCCATCGGTTACAGGTGCGGATGGCGATATGGAAGGCATTCCGGTGGCACTAATGGAAGCGATGGCGGTCGGCATTCCGGTGGTTTCTACTCTGCATAGCGGAATACCAGAACTGGTTGAGGCCGACAAATCCGGCTGGCTGGTGCCTGAGAACGATGCTCGAGCACTGGCGCAACGACTGGCGGCGTTTAGCCAACTGGACACCGACGAACTGGCTCCGGTCGTCAAACGAGCGCGCGAAAAAGTCGAACACGATTTTAACCAGCAGGTGATTAATCGAGAACTCGCCAGCTTGTTACAGGCTTTATAGAGGAGAACGTATGCCATTTAAAACACTCTCCCGACGCACCTTCCTGACGGCAAGCTCGGCGCTTGCCTTCCTCCATACCCCTTTCGCTCGCGCACTTCCCGACCAACAGAGCGTTAACATTAACGACTACAACCCACACGACTGGATCGCCTCATTTAAACAAGCCTTCAGCGAAGGGCAAACGGTCGTCGTGCCTGCCGGATTCGTTTGTGACAATATCAACACCGGCATCTTCATTCCTCCTGGCAAAACGTTACACATCCTCGGAAGCCTGCGAGGCAACGGCAGAGGGCGATTTGTCTTACAGGACGGCAGCCAGGTGACAGGGGAGAAGGGCGGCAGTATGCATAACATCACCCTGGATGTGCGTGGTTCTGACTGCACCATCAAAGGGCTGACGATGAGCGGCTTTGGCCCGGTGACGCAGATCTATATCGGCGGCAAAAACAAACGGGTCATGCGTAACCTGACCATCGATAACCTGACCGTTAGCCACGCTAATTACGCCATCTTACGCCAGGGATTTCATAACCAGATAATCGGTGCCAACATCACCAATTGTAAGTTCAGCGACTTACAGGGCGATGCCATTGAATGGAACGTGGCGATTAACGACCGCGATATTTTGATATCCGACCACATCATCGAGCGCATCAACTGTACCAACGGCAAAATCAACTGGGGCATCGGTATAGGCCTTGCGGGAAGCACTTACGATAATAATTACCCGGAAGACCAGGCAGTGAAAAACTTTGTCGTGGCGAATATCACGGGATCGGATTGTCGGCAGTTGATCCATGTTGAAAATGGTAAACATTTTGTTATTCGTAATATCAAAGCCCGCAATATCACGCCGGATTTCAGTAAGAAAGCAGGCATTGATAACGCCACAGTCGCTATTTACGGTTGTGACAATTTCGTGATTGATAATATTGAAATGATTAATAGCGCCGGGATGTTAATCGGCTATGGGGTAATTAAAGGCAAATATCTCTCGATACCGCAAAATTTCCGAGTGAATAATATTCAGCTGGATAATACCCACCTTGCTTATAAATTGCGCGGTATCCAAATCTCCGCCGGGAATGCTGTCTCCTTTGTGGCACTGACTAACATTGAGATGAAGCGTGCGTCGCTGGAGTTACACAACAAACCGCAACATCTTTTTATGCGAAATATCAAGGTGATGCAGGAATCCTCAGTTGGACCCGCATTGAGCATGAACTTTGACATGCGCAAAGACGTTCGCGGCGTCTTTATGGCGAAAAAAGAAACACTGCTATCTCTTGCAAATGTTCATGCGGTGAATGAAAGAGGACAAAGCTCCGTCGATATCGACAGGATTAATCACCATATTGTTAATGTGGAAAAGATTAACTTTAGATTGCCGGAACGGAGGGAGTAGATTTGCGACCATTCCTGGAAAAATGGAGCCATACTTAGGAACAATGCTACTGCAATCCACAACGAAGCGGCGTAACATCACAAGTAATTCAGTAATCAATTCAGGGTAATTGATGCTGGCGAAAAAAATCGAACAAGCTATAATTCAGCAACCATTTTACAGGTGGATGAAATAATGACGAATTTAAAAGCAGTTATTCCTGTAGCGGGTCTTGGGATGCATATGTTGCCTGCCACTAAGGCGATTCCCAAAGAGATGCTACCAATCGTCGACAAGCCAATGATTCAGTACATTGTTGACGAGATTGTGGCTGCAGGGATCAAAGAAATCCTCCTGGTAACTCACGCGTCCAAGAACGCGGTCGAAAACCACTTCGACACCTCTTATGAATTAGAATCTCTCCTTGAGCAGCGCGTGAAGCGTCAACTACTGGCGGAAGTACAGTCCATTTGCCCGCCGGGAGTGACCATTATGAACGTGCGTCAGGGCGAACCTTTAGGTTTGGGCCACTCCATTTTATGTGCACGACCTGCCATTGGTGACAATCCATTTGTCGTGGTGCTACCAGACGTTGTGATCGATGACGCCAGCGCCGACCCGCTGCGCTACAACCTTGCTGCCATGATTGCGCGCTTCAACGAAACGGGCCGCAGCCAGGTACTGGCAAAACGTATGCCGGGCGATCTCTCTGATTACTCCGTCATTCAGACCAAAGAGCCGCTGGACCGTGAAGGCAAAGTCAGCCGCATTGTTGAATTTATCGAAAAACCGGATCAGCCGCAGACGCTGGACTCAGACATCATGGCCGTTGGTCGCTATGTGCTTTCTGCCGATATTTGGCCGGAACTTGAACGCACTCAGCCTGGTGCATGGGGGCGTATTCAGCTGACTGATGCCATCGCTGAACTGGCGAAAAAACAGTCCGTTGATGCCATGCTGATGACAGGTGACAGCTACGACTGCGGTAAAAAAATGGGTTATATGCAGGCATTTGTGAAGTATGGACTACGCAACCTGAAAGAAGGGGCGAAGTTCCGTAAAGGGATTGAGAAGCTGTTAAGCGAATAATGAAAATCTGACCGGATGTAACGGTTGATAAGAAAATTATAACGGCAGTGAAGATTCGTGGCGAAAGTAATTTGTTGCGAATATTCCTGCCGTTGTTTTATATAAACAATCAGAATAACAACGAGTTAGCAATAGGATTTTAGTCAAAGTTTTCCAGGATTTTCCTTGTTTCCAGAGCGGATTGGTAAGACAATTAGCGTTTGAATTTTTCGGGTTTAGCGCGAGTAGGTAATGCTCGTCACATCGTAGGCATGCATGCAGTGCTCTGGTAGCTGTAAAGCCAGGGGCGGTAGCGTGTGTTAATAAAGGATCACTAATGTTATTTCCAGTAGTATTATTTGTATATAATAGAGCTGATCATACAAAACAAACAATAGACGCGCTTAAGAATAATATATTAGCACCTTTAACTGACTTATATATATATAGTGATTTTCCAAAAACAAATTCTGATATTCAAGCAGTTAAAGAAGTGCGTTGTTTGTTGCATAATATAAACGGGTTCAAAAGTGTAACAATAATTGAACGCGATAGAAATTATGGTTTAGGTAAGTCCGTGATCCAGGGCGTGACCGAAATACTCAAAAGGCATGATGCTGTTATTGTATTAGAAGATGATTTGGTTACACATAAAGATTTCCTAACATATATGAATAAAATGTTAGAGCTATTTCATGATGATCCTGAGGTGTTTTCTATTTCAGGTTATAGCTTACCAAATATGAGAAGCATTGGCACTGAGGATTATTATTTCGTGCCACGTATTTCGTCATGGGGATGGGGGTGTTGGAAAGATCGGTGGGAAGATCTAGATTGGGATATAAAAAAATATAAACAATTAATTTCAGATAAAAGAGCTTGCCAATTGTTTAATTGTGCTGGCAATGATATGTTGGACATGTTGATTCATCAAGTCGAGGGAGAGGCGGAATCATGGGCTATTAGATTTGATTATAATAGATTTATAAAAGGAAATTTGCTTACAATTTATCCAAGAGTGTCATTTATAAAAAATATTGGTATGGATGGCTCTGGTGTCCACGGCGAAAATACTTGTAAGTTTGATAATGAGTTTGATTGCAAGAGATTTATAAACGTACAAGGTATAGAAAAAAAATATAATCATGATATAAATCCATTGGTTATATCTGAATTCAAAAATGTCTATAAAAGAAAATTTAAAAGCATAATCCTTATTTATCTAAGAAGATATGCTTTTTATAATTACTATAAAAAAATCTATAAAAATGTGATGGGGCTTTTAAAGTGATAAAAAAGAAAATAGCAATAGCTGTTCCAGACATTACGTTTGTTGGAGGGGCTGAAAAAGTAGCAATAAATTTGGCAAACAAACTTTGTGATATATATGACGTAACCGTAATAAGTTTGTTTCAATGGCAAAATCAAAATAATGTTTTTCTTGGAAATGATAATGTAAAAAATATATCATTGGGATTGGAGAAATGTTGTTCAGTATTTTCAAGACTATTACTTAATATACGAAATAGAAATAAGTTGAAGGGAATATTTAATTGTTATGATTATGTTATAGGTAATAATTTCTTTAGATATTACGTATATCCGTTTAAAACAAATTGCAAATTATGTGAAATACAACATTTAAGATTTGAGGAGGAAAAAGGGGGGGACTCTTTTATACGGCGTTTGTTATACAGGAAATTAGATAAATTGATTGTTTTAACAGAAAATGATTCAGCAAAGTTTCGACGATCTGGGTATGTAAATATAGAAACTATTCCAAATTTTATCTCAGATATTAAAGAGAACATTTCATACAACAATAAATCAAAAAGAATCGTTGCGATTGGACGCTTAGCATATCAAAAAAACTATAATGATATGCTTGATATCATGTTTATTTTAAAAAAAAAACATCCGGATTTTATATTAGACATACTTGGAGAAGGGGATGAAAAGACGCAAATTGAAAAAAAAATAATAGATCTAAAATTAAGCGAAAATGTCGTTTTACATGGTGCAGTTGAAAATGTGGATGATTATCTTTCAAATGCAGCTCTATTGATTTCAACTTCTCGTTATGAAGGATTCCCGTTATCTTTTTTAGAGGCTTTGAATTTCGAACTACCAATTATAACGTACGACTTTGATTCAGGTGCTCGCGATATCGTATTTCATAGTGAAAATGGAATACTAGTGAATATAGGGGAAAAGTCAGTTTTTGCAAATTATTTGGCTGAATTCTTAGAAAACGAAAATATAAGAATAAAATTTAGTAAGAAAGCTCGATATTTAAAAAAATTATATAGTTCGGAAGTAGTTGTGAAGCAATGGCAGACAAGGATTTTTAATGATGCTTAGATCAGGAAGTTTGCAATTTGTTTTTTCAATATTCTTAGCAATCATACAGTTAATAATGTTAAGGTTGATGCATGAGTACTTAAATGCATTCGAACTTGGCTTATATTCATTAGCAATGATGCTGATATTTTTACTTCAGTCATTTTGTGATATGGGTATATCATCATTTTCAATTAATAGCAATAATGATAATTATTATTTTAATAATAAACTTCATAAGTTATCATTATTACTCGGTTCTTTTTCATTTGTCTTGGGAGTATTAGGAACTTTTATATTAGCAAATATATACAATGCCGATGTATTTATCTTTCATGGTTTTTTATTATCTTTATCCTTTCCATTTTTAACCTTGACAGGTTATTATCAATCAATTATGGTTAGGAAGAAGAAATTAGTAGCTATTGCAATTTATGACTTCTTATCAAGAGCTTTATCATTAATTTTACTATACTTTATGTTTGTCATAGGGGGGAGGTTTGATGCTTTCATATATAGCTATTTGGTTTATGCAGTAATTAGATGCTGTTTATATTTTGTGACATCAAATAATCTGGTAACGTTTATTTCATTTAGAGTATATCCTTCAGAAGATGGACATGATGAAAATATCTCCTATAGAAATTTTTTTTCATTCATGATCTTTCAATTCCTAGGGCAGTTTGTGAACTCAATTTCTGTGAAAGTTGACGAAATGGTTTTGGGACGTGTTCTTGGGCTAGAATTATTAGGGATTTATACTTTAGTGAAAAATTATGTTGTACAAGTCGGATATCTTGTAATTCCATTGGTACGGCGAATATCATTAAGTATACTTGTCGAGAAAAGTGACCAAAATAACAATTATATTAAATTAAGTTATTTCTTTTCTTATTTACTTGTTGCATATTTTTTGGGGGGCGCAATTGTTTCTAAATTAATGCTTAATATAGTATTTGGGAATAATATTAGTGAATATCTCCCCGTATTTATAATAATGTTGATTACATGGGCTGTAAGAGTCGCTGGTGGGAGTGTATTGTCATCTTATTTTGTTGTAAAAGGAAAACCAAATTATGATTTTTATTGGAATTTACTTCAAGGTAGTATTATAGCCTGTGTGGCAATATTCACAGAATATAAAAACTTACAAGATTTAGCTGTACATATTTTTATCGCTTATTCCCTCTACGTTATTATTGCCGCACCTGTATTTTGTTACTTGTTAAAAAGTGAGTGGAGTAAATCATTTTTTACTAACTTCGTTGTTATATCCATTTGTGGGATAATTGTCATTAATAGAAATTTGTTAATTAGCTTAACAATAACTGAATCTATGGGTGTTATATTTATTTATGGGCTGTTGTTCTGTCTGCTCTCCTATTTTTTTGTTAGAAAACACATAATATAAGAGATATTCCATGACTATCGTCACAAATAGGATGTTGTTATTTTTTATCTTTTTGATAATAAATGTTCCCAATGTTGAAGTGGAATATGGAGGCTCAATTCTAAAAATATATAACGCTATTTTTTTTCTTTTGTTACTATTATATATAAAAAAACCGCAGTGGAAACTGCACATGATAAGTTCATATTTGTTATTTATTGTCCTTTTTTTCACCGCATATCTAATCATCAATGGAAGAGATGAGCATTTAATTGCGATTGCAAATTCTTATATACCCAATGAGTGGCAAGTGTTATATGGGAAACAAGTTTTTGATGATTTCTATAGAAGTACTACAGTATCACTATTTCAGTTAGCTAACTTTCTAATTTTAGTTTTCTATTTCAACTTTTTTCACAATGTTAATCGGTCGCTATTTCTTTTTGATTCAATGAAATATGTATTGGCCATAAGTATTCTGACTCAGATCTCCATATCAATAATACAGTTAGTTGCATTTAATAATGATAGACCTTCGGGTAGTTTTGGAAATGCTCAATCACTTGGTTTTTTTTATCTGTTGTGTATCTGTTATTATTCTGTGTTTTTGCCATCGTGGAAAAAATCAATATCTATAATCGTTCTATTATTGGCAATTATTATTACAGGTACCCGTTCAGCATTGTTCATAGCAATAATTATTACTGCTCTAAATATGCTGAATATATCTGTATTTATGCGAAAACTAATATTGTTCTTATTATTTATTAGTGTGGTGATTTTATGCTCTTTATTTTCATCATCTGATGTTTTTCGAGGTGTTATTTTAGAAATAATAGGCTTGTTCACAAGCCCACATTCAATGTATGTCCGTGGATTGATGTGGAATTCATTTTATCAAACACTAACTGAAAGTCCATTATTTGGTACAAAGGGAATAACTGTCTATTTTGCCGATAATTTTTTTTGGTTTTTTATTCTTTCTTATGGTATTTGTGGTGCGGTATTTATTGGTGTGTTTTTTCTTTCAATAATAAGATCTGCAAATAGTAAATTTGTGTTTTTCTTAGGTGTCTGTACTATAATTCAGTCAGTAAGTTATTATGGTTTTTTTATAGAAAATATGGGGGTTGTTCTAACTATATTTTTAGCTATCTCATTAAACCATAAAGTTAAAATAGGCTATTAAATATGAGAGTTACATTACTATCCATCAATTCATTAGAAGAAAATACAGGAGGAGGTATTTATCTAAGATGCCTTCAAAAGTTGTACTTAAAAAATGGTGCAAATGTTAATGTCGTTTGTAAATCACACAATAATCGTTATCGTAAGAATGTTCTAACTGATTTACTCAGTAGAATTATTTTTCTTAGCCCATCTTTTTTAGCGTGCTATTTATTTCAAGTAATACGTCAATGTAAAGACAGTGACATAATCGCAATTCATAGTTCAAGACTAGGATTTTATGCTTGGATTCTGAAAAAAATATATCCACATAAAAAAGTATATATCCATACGGATAATGTTGAGTTTAATCTATTAAAAGATAACTTATTGCATAAAAATATATTTCGACGCATACTTTATAATATTGATTTTTTCTTAATCCCCATGTCAGAAAAAATGTGTGTTCGGTGGGGAGATAAAGTTACATTCATTACTCGAGAAGATGCAATAGACTATAAAAGAATGTATGCGCTCACTTATAATGAGAGACATATATTACCTATCTATTTGGAGCCAAATGACATAACAAAAAAAAATCATAGTCAACGAAATAAAATAATCTTTACTGGTAGTTTTGATTTTTATCCCAATCAAGAAGTAGTATCTAGAATTATTAAAATTGCTGAGCAAACACCAACCTTGCAATATATTGTTGCGGGAAGAAGATTAGATATTTTTATTACAAATGCAGGTATTCAGGCTCCTGACAATGTCACATTTGAGAGTGACATTGAGCCTGAGCGATTAGAACAACTGTATCTCGAGTCAAGATTATTTTTATGCCCTGTAAGACATGGGAGTGGAATGAAAACTAAAATTGCTGAGGCTTTGAGCTATGGTTTGTATGTAATCGCAAATACTCGCAGTACATGTGGATATGAAACTGCAATAGAGGCCGGCGTTATATCATGTGTAAATGATGCAACTTTTATTATAGACGCAACCAGTGAGATTGTTGATTGCTTTAGCCGAGAAGACAAAGATATTATTTACAAATCACTTCATGTTTTTAATGAAAATTATAATTTAAATAATGGCGTGAAATATTTTTCAGAGATATTATATAAATGAAGAAGATTTTAATTTTAACACCTCGATTTCCTTTTCCTGTTATAGGTGGAGATCGATTAAGAATTTATAAAATATGTGAGAATTTGTCAAAAAAATATGATTTAACTCTCCTGTCACTTTGTGAAAGTGAAAAGGAGATGAATATGCAGATTGAAGATAACGTATTTAAAAAAGTCTATAGAGTGAAATTATCTCCTTTATATTCATATTTGAATGTTTTATTGTCAATACCAACAAATATACCATTGCAAATAGCCTACTATAAATCTACAAAATTTCGTAAGCTAATCGATGAATTATTACCTGAGCATGATGCATGTATTGCACACCTCATTAGGGTCGGTGATTATATAAAAGATAAAAAGGGAATTCGAATATTAGAAATGACAGATGCTATTTCTCTTAACTATAAGCGAGTAAAAATAAATAAAAATACTAATTTGCGATCTATAATTTATAGCATTGAACAAAAAAGATTAGAGCACTATGAAAGAAAAATGGCTAGTCATTTTGATCTAGTCTCTTTTGTTTCCCATATAGATAAAGATTTCCTATATAAAGATAAAAATAAAGGTAATGTTAAAGTTTACTCTAATGGTGTTGACACAACTCTATTAAAATTCAAACGGCGACATCTAAAACATGACAGACCAATAGAGATAATATTTATTGGTAATATGTATTCTTTACAAAACATGGATGCTGTTATTTATTTTGCGCATCAAATTTTACCTTATTTAAATCGGGAAGGGAATTACTTTAATTTAAAAGTAATTGGCAAGATCCGAGAAGTAGACAGGAGGAAATTACAGCTAATTAAGAATGTGACTGTGACAGGTATAGTGAATTCTGTCTCAGAAGCAGCTGAGGATGGACACATAGGAATTTGCCCTATGAGGATTGGCGCTGGTTTGCAGAATAAAATTTTAGAATATATGGCGTTAGGATTGCCATGTATAACGTCAACCGTAGGTTTTGAAGGGACTGGTGCAACACGAGATAGAGAGATATTTGTTGCTGACACGCTTACAGAATACAAAGAGATTTTTGAACAACTATTATCTAATCATGGGCTATATGAGAATGTTGCTCTCAATGCTAGACAGTTTGTTGAGACTAAATTTTCATGGAATGCCCAACTTGGTTCAATGATTGGTGATATTGATAACTTATTAGGTGAATAAAATGATACTCCCAGTAATTATGGCAGGTGGTTCTGGTAGTCGTCTGTGGCCATTATCTCGAACTCATTATCCAAAACAATTTCATAATTTACTTGGCAAATCTAGTTTGCTAATTGATACCATTACTAGGCTTGATAACATCAAACATCAGCCCCCTTTAGTAATCTGCAATGAAGACCATCGTTTTTTAGTAGCAGAACAGTTTAGAAAGCATTCATTATCAACAAGTGGTATAATATTAGAGCCTATAGGTAAAAATACTTGTCCAGCGATTGCCTTGGCTGCTTTTCAGGCAGTGAAAACTAACGAAGACCCGTATCTTTTAGTGTTAGCAGCTGATCATTCAATAGGCGATAGAGATAGCTTTCAAAAGGCTATACATCAGGCATATGAAACGGCTAAAACGGGCTCATTAGTTACCTTTGGAATAATACCGACGAGCCCAGAAACAGGATATGGTTATATAAAAAAGGGTAAAAGCCTCAATAAATATGCTTATTACGTGGATGGTTTTAAAGAAAAACCAAATATAATCCTTGCGAATGAATACATTAACTCAGGGCATTATCTTTGGAATAGTGGTATGTTCCTTTTTAAAGCATCTTCATTTCTAAAAGAGCTTAAAAAATTTGAGCCGAAAATCTATCGATTATGTGAAGAATCAATTGATAACTCTACGCATGATTTGGACTTCATCAGAATTGATTCTGATGCATTCAGTAATTGCAAGAGTCAGTCTGTAGATTTCGCAATAATGGAACAAACTAAAAATTGTGCAGTGGTTCCTATGAATGCTGACTGGAGCGATGTCGGTTCTTGGTCTGCATTATGGGAATTATCAAAAAAAGATGATAGAAATAATTATTTTTATGGTGATGTAGTTGCAATTGACTGTGATAGTAACTTTATCCGTACGGATGAAAAGTTGACTGTTACTTTAGGTGTTAAAGATCTTATTGTAATTAATACAAAAGATGCACTATTAGTCGCTGAGCGTTCTTGCGCGCAAAAAGTAAAAGATGTTGTTGCTAAGTTAAACGTGGATAATAGAAATGAAATATCTCATTACAGCAATGAATTCCGTTCTTGGGGAGAAATAGAAAAAGTTGATAGTGATAATAAATACATTGTTAATAGAATAATAATTAAACCTGGTGCAAAAATTTCAAAGCAAATTCATTATCATAGAAGTGAGCATTGGATTGTGGTATCAGGTACTGCTTCTATAGTAATTGATGGTAAGGAATCTGTTTTGACAGAAAATGAGTCTACATTTATTAAAGTAGGTCAAGAGCACTCTATTATGAATCCAGGTTTGGTTCCACTAATTATAATTGAGATTCAATCAGGTAGCTATGTTTCTGAAGATGATATTATAAGAGTCAAGGAGATTTACAATGATGAGTGCTAATATCGTTTGTCAAAATATTATAAATGTAGGAAAAATAACTTTTGGCACAAGTGGTGCTCGCGGTTTAGTGATCGATTTTTCCCATGATGTTTGTGCTGCGTTCACTCATGCGTTTCTTTCTGTTATTGATGACAAATACAATTTTAATAAAGTTGCCTTAGCAATTGATAACCGCCCAAGCAGTTACGAAATTGCTCAGGCATGCGCCTTCGCTATCAAACAACACGGGTACACTGTCGAATATCATGGTGTAATTCCGACTCCCGCATTAGCTTATTATTCGATGCAGAAAAACATTCCCTGCATAATGGTCACAGGGAGTCATATCCCTTTTGATCGTAATGGCTTAAAATTCTACAGACCTGATGGTGAAATCACTAAAGAGGATGAGTTCGCAATTATAAATAGTGAGTATACATTTTCGCCTGTAGATGTATTACCTCATCTTGAAACAAGCACTCAAGGTGCAGACTACTACCTTGAGCGTTATGTTTCTCTTTTTAATCCCGAGATTTTAAAGGGGAAAAGAATAGGGGTATATGAACATTCTAGTGCGGGACGCGATTTATATGCTCCTCTTTTTAATCAAATGGGTGCAGAGGTCATTTCCCTCGGTAGGAGTGATGAGTTCGTTCCGATTGATACGGAAGCAGTAAGCGATGAAGATCGTATACTTGCAAGAGAGTGGTCTAAAAAATATAATCTTGATGCTATTTTCTCAACAGATGGCGATGGTGATCGTCCTTTAGTTGCCGATGAAAATGGTGAATGGTTAAGAGGCGATATTCTGGGACTACTTACTGCTATTGAACTTAATATCAAGGCGTTGGCTATTCCAGTGAGTTGTAATACAGCAATTGAAGAGTCTAATAAATTTGCAAGTATACAACGAACGAAAATAGGTTCTCCTTATGTAATTGCAGCATTTGCAGATCTTGCTAAGCAATTTGATTCAGTCGCTGGTTTTGAAGCTAATGGTGGTTTTCTCCTTGCCTCCGATTTACAAATTAATGGCAAGGAATTAAAATCGTTGCCTACACGAGATGCTGTGTTACCAGCATTAATGCTCTTAATAGCTTCTCGCAATAGTACTATTTCTCAACTGATTAATAATCTTCCTCAGCGATTCACTTGGTCAGATAGAGTTAAAAACTTCCCTTCAGATTCAAGTCAACAAATTATAAAAAATGCCATATCGTCACCCAACAATTTCTTTAATAGTTTAGGTTATGAATCATTATCCTGTTCCGCTATTGATGAAACGGATGGTGCAAGATTTACTTTAAATAATGGTGATATTATACATCTCCGTCCTTCCGGTAATGCTCCAGAACTCCGTTGTTATGCTGAGGCCAGTGATGAAAATCAAGCTAAGCAATATGTTACGAATGTGCTGGGAAATATTACCTCTTTGATTTCTTGATGTTATAGGTTTATCTACGCTTATATGTGTGCGTAGGTTTGATTACACGTAGATGCCGGTATACAGAATTGAAGAACGGTATTTGTTGCATTAATGAAATTCAGCATTACACACATTCGTGCAACTTGAGATAACATCTCAATCATATTCAAGTCGCGCATACATCGCGGTGAACACCCCCTGACAGGAGTAAACAATGTTAAAGCAACAGATCGGCGTCGTCGGTATGGCAGTGATGGGGCGCAACCTTGCGCTCAATATCGAAAGCCGTGGTTATACCGTCTCTATTTTCAACCGTTCCCGTGAGAAAACGGAAGAAGTGATTGCCGAAAATCCGGGCAAGAAACTGGTTCCTTACTATACGGTGAAAGAATTTGTTGAATCTCTGGAAACGCCTCGTCGCATCCTGTTAATGGTGAAAGCAGGTGCAGGCACGGATGCTGCTATTGATTCCCTCAAACCATACCTCGATAAAGGTGACATCATCATTGATGGTGGTAACACCTTCTTCCAGGACACCATTCGTCGTAATCGTGAGCTTTCTGCAGAAGGCTTTAACTTTATCGGTACCGGTGTCTCTGGTGGTGAAGAAGGCGCGCTGAAAGGTCCTTCCATTATGCCTGGTGGGCAGAAAGAAGCCTATGAACTGGTTGCGCCGATCCTGACCAAAATCGCCGCAGTAGCTGAAGATGGCGAGCCATGCGTTACCTATATTGGTGCCGATGGTGCAGGTCACTATGTGAAGATGGTTCACAACGGTATTGAATATGGTGATATGCAGCTGATTGCCGAAGCCTATTCTCTGCTAAAAGGTGGCCTGAACCTCTCCAACGAAGAACTGGCCCAGACCTTTACCGAGTGGAATAACGGTGAACTGAGTAGCTACCTGATCGACATCACCAAAGATATCTTCACCAAAAAAGATGAAGACGGTAACTACCTGGTTGATGTGATTCTGGATGAAGCGGCTAACAAAGGTACCGGTAAATGGACCAGCCAGAGTGCGCTCGATCTCGGCGAACCGCTGTCGCTGATTACCGAGTCTGTGTTTGCACGTTATATCTCTTCTCTGAAAGATCAGCGTGTTGCCGCATCTAAAGTTCTCTCTGGCCCGCAAGCACAGCCAGCAGGCGACAAGGCTGAGTTCATCGAAAAAGTTCGCCGTGCGCTGTATCTGGGCAAAATTGTTTCTTACGCTCAGGGCTTCTCTCAGCTACGCGCTGCGTCTGAAGAGTACAACTGGGATCTGAACTACGGCGAAATCGCGAAGATTTTCCGTGCTGGCTGCATCATCCGTGCGCAGTTCCTGCAGAAAATCACTGATGCATATGCCGAAAATCCGCAGATCGCTAACCTGCTGCTGGCTCCGTACTTTAAACAAATTGCCGATGATTACCAGCAGGCGCTGCGTGATGTCGTTGCTTATGCAGTACTGAACGGTATCCCGGTTCCGACCTTCGCCGCTGCGGTTGCCTATTATGACAGCTACCGTGCCGCTGTTCTGCCTGCGAACCTGATCCAGGCACAGCGTGACTATTTCGGTGCGCATACTTATAAGCGCATTGATAAAGAAGGTGTGTTCCATACCGAATGGCTGGATTAATCTGATTTAAATCAATTAATCAATGCAAGGCCCGGAGAAACCCTCCGGGCTTTTTTATTATACAAAGCGGCAGGTTATGGCCTTTTTTTATAATTTATAGTTAAAAACGCGATATAATACAGCGCCGCACAGCAGGATCGCTGCCTTGACAGTTCATCTACATCAGCGTTAAAAATCCCGCAGTAGATGAGGTTGTGGTGGTGGATTAATGACCACTCTAAATGTTTAACCGGAAGAAGTCAGAGCTAATGAAAATAACAATTTCAGGAACAGGTTATGTTGGTCTTTCAAATGGTATTCTGATTGCGCAAAATCACGAAGTGGTTGCACTGGATATCGTTCAGGCCAAAGTGGACATGCTTAACAAGAAGCAGTCACCGATTGTTGATAAGGAGATTGAAGAGTATCTGGCGACTAAAGATCTCAATTTCCGCGCTACGACAGATAAGTATGACGCGTATAAAAATGCCGATTACGTTATTATTGCCACACCTACCGATTATGATCCGAAAACGAATTATTTTAATACCTCAAGCGTGGAAGCGGTCATTCGCGATGTGACAGAAATTAATCCTAATGCTGTCATGGTGATTAAATCTACAATTCCGGTAGGTTTCACCAAATCAATTAAAGAACGTCTGGGTATCGATAACCTTATTTTCTCTCCGGAATTTCTCCGTGAAGGTAAAGCTCTTTACGATAATCTCCATCCTTCACGTATTGTCATTGGTGAGCGTTCAGAACGCGCAGAACGTTTTGCGGCGTTATTACAGGAAGGCGCGATTAAGCAAAATATCCCGACCCTGTTTACCGACTCCACGGAAGCAGAAGCGATTAAACTTTTCGCTAATACCTATCTGGCGATGCGCGTAGCATACTTTAATGAACTGGATAGCTATGCAGAAAGTTTAGGTCTGAATACTCGCCAGATTATCGAAGGCGTTTGTCTCGATCCGCGTATTGGCAACCATTACAACAACCCGTCGTTTGGCTATGGTGGTTATTGTCTGCCGAAAGATACCAAGCAGTTACTGGCGAACTACCAGTCTGTGCCGAATAACCTGATTTCGGCAATTGTCGATGCAAACCGCACGCGTAAAGATTTTATTGCCGATGCCATTTTGTCACGCAAGCCGCAAGTGGTGGGTATTTATCGTCTGATTATGAAGAGCGGTTCAGATAACTTCCGCGCGTCTTCCATTCAGGGGATTATGAAGCGTATCAAGGCGAAAGGCGTTGAAGTGATCATATACGAGCCAGTGATGAAAGAAGACTCATTCTTCAACTCTCGCCTGGAACGTGATCTCGCCACCTTCAAACAACAAGCCGACGTCATTATCTCCAACCGTATGGCAGAAGAGCTTAAGGATGTGGCAGACAAAGTCTACACCCGCGATCTCTTTGGCAGTGACTAACATCCTGTTATCAGGGCGATTTTCGCCCTGATTCTCTTATGTTCCCTTTGTAATAATTCATTATTTTTATCATTTATCCTATAGCATTCATGGCGATTATCGCTAAACTATTGCGACTTAAAATTATTTCGTCCGTTAGGGTAATGATGAGAGTAGAAAATAATAATGTTTCTGGGCAAAACCATGACCCGGAACAGATTGATTTGATTGATTTACTGGTGCAGTTGTGGCGCGGCAAGATGACAATTATCATCTCTGTCATTGTTGCTATTGCCCTGGCTATAGGGTATCTGACCGTTGCCAAAGAAAAGTGGACTTCCACAGCTATCGTTACTCAACCTGATGTGGGGCAAATCGCTGGTTATAACAATGCCATAAATGTGATTTATGGTTCGGCAGCGCCGAAAGTGTCTGAGATCCAGTCGATGTTAATTGGTCGTTTCAGCACGACATTTTCTGCATTAGCGGAAACGCTGGATAATCAGGAAGAACCTGAAAAACTGACCATTGAGCCTACCGTTAAAAATCAGTCCTTACCTTTAGCGGTTTCTTATGTTGGTGAAACAGCTGAAGGTGCGCAGAAACAGCTGGCGAAGTATATCCAGCAAGTTGACGACCAGGTAAATGAAGAACTGGAAAAAGACCTGAAAGACAACATCGCGCTGCGTATGAAAAACTTGCAGGATTCGCTTAAGACCCAGGAAGTGGTTGCGCAGGAGCAGAAAGATCTGCGTATCCGTCAGATTCAGGAAGCGTTGCAGTATGCGAATCAGGCGCAGGTGACAAAGCCACAGGTTCAGCAGACTGAAGATGTGACGCAAGATACGTTGTTCCTGTTGGGGAGCGAAGCGCTGGAGTCGATGATTAAGCATGAGGCGACCCGTCCGTTGGTGTTCTCATCAAACTACTATCAGACACGTCAAAACCTGCTGGATATCGAAAGCTTAAAGGTTGATGATCTTGATATTCATGCTTACCGTTATGTGATGAAACCGACGTTACCTATTCGTCGCGATAGTCCGAAAAAGGCAATCACCTTGATTCTGGCGGTGCTGCTGGGCGGCATGGTTGGCGCGGGGATTGTGCTGGGGCGTAACGCTCTGCGTAATTACAACGCGAAGTAATCTTTTTGGTTTTAAAGAAAACGGGCAGGGTGGTGACACCTTGCCCGTTTTTTTTGCCGGATGCGACAACAACATCGCATCCGCTTACCCCGCAACTCACTGATGCCGTTTACGCAGGTTCTCAATTACCGTCGTTAAATCCAGATCCTGATCCTGCAACAATACCAACAGGTGATACATCAAGTCAGACGCCTCGTTGGTGAGTTCAAAGCGGTCATGTACCGTTGCGGCCAGTGCGGTTTCCACCCCTTCTTCGCCCACTTTCTGCGCAATGCGTTTGGTGCCGCTGGCATACAGTTTGGCGGTATAGGAGGTTTCCGGGTCGGCAGATTTACGTTCGGCGAGCAGTTGTTCCAGTTGATAAAGGAACAGCCACTGGTGAGCGGTGTCGCCGAAGCAGC
>ERZ773217.1469-NODE-1469-length-18262-cov-2.800461_pt1 | contig 18262 bp, 29 predicted proteins | sample MGYA00580995_ERZ773217 | MGnify/ENA primary metagenome ERZ773217 (study PRJEB29015, sample SAMEA2737772) | human gut metagenome | biome: human gut; feature: human-associated habitat; material: faeces | place: China | collected 2012 ...
GTCGTTCTCGACATTGAATCCCATCGAGCGTAAATACTGGATGGTGAACACTGCTATTGTTCGTAAATTAAATCCTGATTGCGGTTTTGTCTTATTAGACAAGCTAGAACAAATGGATCTAAAAACTTTAACAGAGTTCAATGCATGGCTTGAACAAGAAGGATTGCAAGCTATTGCTACAAGGGTTTCTACTGGTGATGAATGTTCAGTTATTATCGAAGATGGATATGTTAAAGAAGATGTTCAATCAGCGGTAGAAAGTAGTAAACCACAATGGAAAGCAGGTGAATTCTAATGAATTTTGAAATTACTGAAGGAGTAGTTAATGGTGCTCAAAAAGTTGTTTTCTATGGACCTGAAGGAATTGGAAAAACAAAATTTGCATCAAAATTTCCTGATCCAGTATTTATTGATACTGAAGGTTCTACTAAAAAATACAATGTAAGAAGATTGCCTAAGCCAACAAGCTGGCAAATATTAATTGATGAAGTTAAATCAGTTATTAACAATCGTCCATGTAAAACACTTGTTATTGACACAGCTGACTGGGCCGAAAGATTATGTACAGAAGCTGTCTGCTCAAGACATGGTAAATCAGGAGTAGAAGAATTTGGATATGGTACTGGCTATACATATGTTGCGGAAGAATGGGGAAGATTTCTAAATCTTCTCCAAGATGTGGTAGATGTGGCCAATATCAATGTTGTTCTAACAGCACATGCAATTATTCGTAAATTTGAACAGCCTAATGAAATGGGAGCTTATGATCGTTATGAGTTGAAGCTAGGTAAAAAGACAACAGCACAAACTGCTCCAATTACTAAAGAGTGGGCTGATATGGTTTTGTTTGCCAACTACAAAACATTCAGTGTGGCAGTTGATGATAAAGGTAAAAAACATAAAGCTCAAGGTGGCCAACGTGTTATGTACACTACACATCATCCATGTTGGGATGCAAAAAATAGAGATGATCTACCTGAAGAATTACCACTTGATTATTCAGCAATTGCTCATTTATTCAATAATCAAACAAACGTAACACCAGCTGTAGTTCCACCTGTTACAAATACAGTTCCTCAACAACAACCAGTAGTTGAAGAAATCAAAGTTGAAAAAGAATTGCAACAAGGTGGTATTCAAGAAGCGGTGCCAACTGAAAATGCAAATGTAGTACAACAAACAGATGAAAGTAAATTGCCAACAGCATTGAAAGATTTAATGAATCAAGCTTTAGTAACTGAAAAAGAAATCAGAAAAGCAGTGAGCATGAAAGGCTATTATCCTGAAGATACACCTGTTGAAAATTATGATCCAAACTTTATCAATGGAGTATTGATAGGAGCATGGCCACAAATTTTAGAATTTATTAATACAAATGTAAGAGAATTTTAGGAGGAAATATAAATGGATAACAGAGGAATTGATAACGGACACGAATTAGATTGGGATGGAGTCATTGAAAGTGATGGTGAGTTTATCATCCTACCACCTAATGATTATGATTTTGTAGTCAAAGGAATGGAAAGAACAAGATTTAATGGTTCAGAAAAAATGCCTGCTTGTAATCAAGTAACTGTAGACATTGCTATTGACTACAATGGGCAAGAAGTAATTATTAAACATAAATTATTCCTTCATTCAAAAGTGGAAGGTTTATTGAGTGCTTTCTTTAGAGGAATCGGCCAAAAGAAAAAAGGTGAACCATTAAGAATGAACTGGCCATCAGTTCCTGGGTCAACTGGAAGATGTAAAATCGGTACAAGAACTTATAACGGAAATGAATACAATGACATCAAAAAATTCTATCCAAAAGATGATGCACCTCAAAAACCAACTTTTAGTGCAGGACAATTCTAATGGAATTAAGACCATACCAAAAAGAGGCACACGATTCGATATTTGAAGAATGGAACAAGGGAGTCCAAAAGACTCTCTTGGTTTTGCCTACTGGATGTGGAAAAACGATAGTCTTTGCGGAAGTTGCTAAAAACTGTGTTAAATCAGGGGATAGAGTTCTTATTATGGCACATAGAGGAGAACTGTTAGATCAGGCAAATGATAAGATTGCAAAATCTACAGGTCTTAAATGTGCTGTTGAAAAAGCAAGTGAGACTTGCCTAGGAAGCTGGTTCAGGATTGTTGTCGGTTCCGTTCAAACGTTGCAAAGAGAAAAACGTTTAGAACAGTTTCCTAAAGATTATTTTGACACGATTATTATTGATGAAGCGCACCATTGCTTAAGTAGTGGATATCAAAAAGTTTTAGAATATTTTGATACAGCTAAAGTTTTAGGTGTAACTGCTACACCTGATAGAGGAGATATGAAAAATTTAGGAAGCTACTTTGAAAGTCTAGCCTATCAGTACACATTGCCAAAAGCTATCAAAGAAGGTAAACGCTGCCGTATCAATATCTAACACCTATAAAGGCACTTACGTTACCGCTAAAGATGGATTTGTCCGGGGTCGGAGTTCAGTCTGGTGACTTCAAGGTAAGTGATATAGGGACTGCGTTAGATCCATACCTTGAACAGATAGCTCAAGAAATGAAAAAGTATTGTAAAGATAGAAAGACAGTTGTTTTCTTACCTTTAGTAAAAACCTCTCAAAAGTTTAGAGATATTCTAAATAACAATGGATTTAAAGCTGCTGAAGTCAACGGAGACAGTAAAGATCGTGCAGAAGTATTAAAAGATTTTGAAAATGATAAATATAACGTTTTATGTAATTCAATGCTTCTAACTGAAGGATGGGATTGTCCATCAGTAGATTGCATTATCGTTTTGCGACCAACGAAGGTGAGAAGTCTTTATTCACAAATGGTCGGTCGTGGTACTCGTCTATGCAAAGGCAAGGACCACCTATTACTACTAGATTTCTTGTGGCATACGGAACGTCATGAACTGTGCCATCCAGCCAACTTAATTTGTGAAAATGAAGAAGTTGCCAAGAAAATGACACAAAAATTAGAAACAATGGCAAGTTCAGCACTTCCTGAAGATGTACTTGAAGCGATAGATATAGAAGAAGCTGAAGAACAAGCTGTAAGTGATGTCGTTGCTCAAAGAGAAGAATCACTTGCTAAACAGCTTGCTGAAATGCGTAAAAGAAAAAGAAAGCTTGTTGATCCATTGCAATTTGAAATGAGTATTATGGACCAAGACCTACAAAGTTACGTTCCTACATTTGGTTGGGAAATGGCACCAGCAAGTGAAAAACAAATTAAAGCATTAGAAAAATATGGAATCTATCCTGATAGTGTAGACAATGCAGGAAAAGCAACATTGCTACTTGATAGATTACATAAAAGACAAGAAGAAGGCTTAGCAACACCTAAACAAATAAGGCTTCTTGAAAATAAAGGATTTAAACAAGTAGGAACATGGTCATTTGAATCAGCTAGAAAATTAATCAATAGAATAGCTGCTTCAGGGTGGAGAGTTCCTAATGGAATAGATCCAGCAACTTATAAAGAAGGAGATTAACAATGGAGTATACAACTGATTTATTAGAAATACTGAATAATATAGATCCTTCTTTGCTTGACTACCAAGAGTGGTGTTGTGTTGGAATGGCACTCAAATATGAAGGATATCCAGCTAGTGACTGGGATTACTGGAGTCAACGTGACTCTAAAAGATATCATAAAAATGAATGCTATAGAAAATGGGAGTCTTTTACTGGTTCAGGTGTAACAGGCGGAACTATTGTTCAGTATGCTAAAAATCAGGGGTGGGTTCCACCAATAAAAGAAAGTGGCCATGAACTTGACTGGAATGATGTTATTGATAAAGATGAACAGGTCATAGTTGATAAAAATTGGATTGAAGGGAAAGAGGTCAAAGAACCTCTTAACTGGAATCCAGTAGCTGAATTGATTACTTATCTGGAAACACTTTTTGATTCTACTGAAAATGTAGGCTATGTAACCAAAACATGGCTTAAAGATGAAAAACATCTGCCAACACAAGGGTGCTGGGATAGAACTGCAGGAAAACTTATACAACAGTTGAATAATTGCAAAGGCGATATAGGTGCAGTTTTAGGCGACTACAACGAAGAAGCAGGTGCATGGATACGATTTAACCCGTTGGATGGAAAAGGTTGTAAGAACCAAAATGTGACCGATTTTAAATATGCTCTTGTAGAAAGTGATTCAATGGCAATCGAAGAACAAAATGCAGTATTGAGAGAATTAGAACTTCCAATAGCTTGTTTAGTTCATTCAGGTGGCAAAAGCCTACATGCGATTGTAAAAATAGAAGCTGCAGATATGAAAGAATATCGTAAGCGTGTTGACTATCTCTATAACATTTGTAAAAAGAATGGACTAGATGTTGATACTCAAAATAGAAATCCTTCGAGACTTTCAAGAATGCCAGGAATTACAAGAAAAGGAAGAAAACAATTTCTTGTTGATACCAACATTGGTAAAAGTTCCTGGGAAGAGTGGTATGAATGGATTGAAAGCATCAATGATGATTTACCTGATCCTGAATCATTGAGTGAATTTTGGGACGATATGCCTCAACTTGCACCACCATTAATAGAAGGAATTCTAAGACAAGGACACAAGATGCTTATTGCTGGACCTAGTAAAGCAGGTAAGTCATTTGCATTGATTGAGATGTGTATTGCAATTGCTGAAGGAACAAAATGGTTTGGATGGCAGTGTACTCGAGGAAGAATATTGTATGTCAATTTGGAGTTGGATAGACCATCATGCTTGCATAGATTCAAGGATGTTTATAAAGCACTTGGCATTAAGCCTAATTCTTTGTCTAATATCGATATTTGGAATTTAAGGGGTAAATCTATTCCTATGGATAAACTTGCTCCTAAATTGATTAGAAGAGCTTCTAAAAAGGATTATATAGCAGTAGTCATAGATCCAATTTACAAAGTTATTACTGGAGATGAAAACAGTGCCGACCAAATGGCTAATTTCTGTAACCAGTTTGACAAGATTTGTAATGAGTTAGGCACATCAGTAATCTACTGCCATCACCATTCGAAAGGTTCTCAAGGTGGTAAAAGAAGTATGGACCGCGCTAGTGGTTCAGGTGTATTTGCACGTGATCCTGATGCATTGCTAGATTTAATTGAATTGGAACTAAATGAATCACATTACAAACAGTTAAGAAATATGAGTGCATGTAGAGTTTGTGTCGATTACTTAAAAGAACATAGACCTGAACTTTTAAATGAACTATCTCAAGATGATGTTTTATCACAAACTATCATGATTGATTTTTGTAAAAGTAAGCTTGGCCATGACTACTACAAAGAACTTGATAATCTTGTTAACGAAGCACGTTCAAAAGCTACATCAATTACTGCATGGAGAATTGAAGGAACATTGAGAGAGTTCTCAAAGTTTCCGCCAGTTAACCTTTATTTTGAATATCCAGTACATGTATTGGATGAAGATGGAGCACTTCAAGATATTGATCCTGATGATGTCAAACCTCAATGGGAAAAGGCTAAAGAAAGAAGACAAGAACAAGCAGCTAAAGCTAAAAACAAGAAAGTAAATCAGTTTGAAATAGAATTCTCAAACATTGAAATAGAGGGTAGAGAAGTGCCTGCTGATGAGCTTGCGGAAAAGATAGGAATTACTTCAAAAACTTTATTAAGTTGGTTAGGAAATACAAAAAAGGCTAACGAGGAATTAGTTGCAAATTTTGAAACTTACTATAGTGAAGAAGGTAAGAAATGCATTAGAAGAAAGGATGATTAAGGGTGCGCTCGACCAAGTGTGGCGCAGGTTCTACCCCTGCGTGTGTTCGACCTATATATATAAATATATATAAATATTTTTGGCGCACCCCTCTAACGCGGGGGTAAGTGTCGTGCGACAGCTTACGCACGACGAACACTCACCCCGCACGATAGAGGGCACCAAACCTAGAGCACCCTAGTAAAAAAATGGAGAAAAATAAAAAAAGAAAAATTGAATTTTTCATGCCTATGATTCCACCTACTACAACTGCTCAACAGCATAAGGTGAACATGGGCACAAAGAAGTTTTATGATCCACCAGAACTTAAAAGTGCAAAAGAAAAACTGAAAGCTCATTTGATACCACATATTCCTGATAAGCCTTTTGATGGTCCTTTGAGATTAATCGTAAGATGGTGTTTTCCAGCTACTGGTAAACATCATGATGGGGAGTATAAATATACTAAGCCTGATACGGATGATTTGAATAAAGCATTGAAGGATATCATGGAAAGGTTAGGTTTCTATGTAAATGATTCAAGAGTGGCCAGTGAGCTGATTGAAAAGTTCTGGGCGGACATACCAGGTATATACATTCGATTGGAGGAATTAGAATGATTAAAACAACTAACATTGATGATTACGTTTCATTACAAGCTCTTAAAAATTACTGTTATTCTCATGATGAGTGTAAAGATTGTAAGCTTGATCCCGTTTGTAGATGTATGAGTAAAGCACCAAGGGAGTGGAATTTAGAACATAGTCCAGTAAGTGAGGGTGATTCCAAATGAGGAAAGAAGATGTTGCAAAGCCAGTTGATCGTAAGAAATGTCCATCATGTAAATATTTCAATCATGACAAGAAGCGTTGTTCTTTGAGAATGTGCAAAGATCAACCAAGCTTACTTGATTATATTGGGAATAGGTTTTAAAAAATGAGACAACAAAGTTTATTTGAGGAAACAATGTATCGTGATATGTCTGGGTTGAATCAAGATGATCTACGAAACGAAAACTTCAAAGAAGTAGCAGCTAATTTGAAAAAATTCTATCCTGATCTAAAAATATTATGTGGTAAGGAACCGGGTTTTCAAATCTATTTAATTGCTGTAGTTGAAAAAAATAGCGAAAACTGTATTCAATTTGAAGAAAGTTATTTGGGTGAACAATACGATTATACGGCCTGTTTAAGGTTTCAATTTATAGAAATCAATGGAAAAAAAAGTGAAGAAAGCCCAAATTTTGCCCGTTTTGGAGTAATTAGTGATTATTATGAATTATTTAAGTTTATTGATTGGTTTATTGAAAAAATAGAAAGGAACGAGAAAAATGAAAAATAAAAAAGATTTTGAATTAGATTTATTGTTAGCAGTAGATGAATTACTTTACGAAGTGAATGTACGTTTTGGTGGAATACCTATTTTACGTGAAATGAAAGAAAGAGAATATTTTCAAGATGCAAAAGACGATGAAACCATACATGGATTGATTGAAAGATATAAATATTAAATATTGTGAGGTGATAGAAGATGAATAAAATAGAAGAATTTAATGTTGATGAATTTCTAGATAAAGTAACGGAAACAAAAAGGATATTTAGACAATCGCTTGAAAAATATGGCAAAGAACCGCAATGCAGACAAACGATGGAAGAATGTGCTGAACTTATTCAAGCAATTAATAAATTTCTTCGTTATCCAAATGATAAACATTATGCAAATTTAATTGAAGAAATAGCCGACGTGGAAATCATGCTATATCAACTAAAAGTGATGTTTAATATCAGTGATGATGAAGTGTTTGCTTTTAAAGTAGAAAAAGCAAAGCGAGAACAAGAAAGGTTGAAAAAGTTATGACAGCAAGAGAAATGTTTATAAAGCTAGGATATAAATACAGTTTTGATACATTTACTCTTGGTGGAACTACCAATTTCATATCATATAAGAAAAAGCGTGGATATGAACATATAGTTTTCAATCTAGATAAAAAAAGAATTCAAACTTGTGCACCTTTGACTGTAGATGAATTAAAAGCTGTATATCAACAATGTAAGGAGTTGGATTGGATTGAAGAAAATGGATAGACCAAAAATAGAAGATTATTTTACAAGTAAAAGGTATGAAACCGCTAATAAATTTGGATACAATATAACATTTGATAGTGGATTATATGAACAAGCGCTAAATAGTTACATAGATCAATTAGAAAAAGCATTAGATAAAGCATGTAAAGAGCTAACACATGCTTATCCTTGCGGAATAAACAGTTATGGAACAAATTGTCATCCTGAAAGTTGGAAAGAATGGTGTATGAGAGATGATGAATAAATATCAAGCCTCATTAAGTTGCATCAAATACTACTGTGGCCATTACAATAAGGCTGTTGAAACAGCAATTTCTAATCTGCAGGAGTTAGTAAACAAAGATAAATCTAAAAAGGCTATTTGGGTTCCTGATTCTTACGGTGATATGGTTCAAGTTTGTCCTAATTGCAAACAAAGAATTACAAATGTATGGTCAAGTGCTGAATATAAACCAAAATACTGTCATTTTTGCGGACAACATCTAGATTGGAGTAAAAAACAATGAATAAATCTAAAAAAGAATATATAGTCTATGATAAGAAAGAAAATGTTGTTATGTTAGGAACATCAAATGAAATAACAAAGAAGTTAGGCATAACGATAGGGACATTTTATAGCTATGTAAGCAGAGGAGATTTATCAAAAAGCAATTACAAAATCTTTGCTACAAGTTGAATATGAGAAAAAACAGTTAAGAAATGTTAAGAAGGAGGATAATAGATGATATCAATACACACATTATCAATTATGCGCAATGAATTTCGTGCATATAAGAGTTTAATCAAAGAACGTGACAAATTAATTGAGGAGTATGAAACTCCTCTCAAATCGCTTAAAAATGAACTTTTAGAGGTAGAGGGAAAATTAAGTCAAATCAAGTCTCCTGGTAAAAGTGATGGATTAGGTGGCTTTGTTCAGGATAGCGTTGATAAGTACAATCATCTGATTGCTAAAAAAGATGAGTTGAAAAATGCAGTTGATAACTACATCAAGGAATATGGCAATGATTCTTTTGAAGAAGAACTTGAATTTTGGAATGTGCGTATTGAAACTGTTGAGTATTATCTTGATCATATGGATGCGCTTGATAGAAAATTCATTGAAGATTTTTATTACAATCTTCCAAAGCATCAATGCATGGAACGTTACAACATTACTAACATCAAAAGCTTATATCGAAAAGCTGACAATATTTTAAAAAATTTATTAGAAAAACAGTAAAAAAGTGCATCTATGTGGAAGATTCTCCCCTCATTTGGTGGTATTATGGTATCGTAAGGTTTTGATGAAAGACATTACTTTCCCTTCAATGATGTATGTTTTAAAAAAAGTTCTCAAACGAGAGCTTTTTTTGTTTTACAAGGCAGGATGGTGAAATAATATCACGCAAGTCTCTTAAGCTTGTATTCTAGGTTTGACTCCTAGTCCTGCGACCAACAGTAAACAAAGGAGGTGTGTCATTATGACCGAAAAACAAAAACTGTTTTGTGATGAATATCTAAAGGATCTAAATGGCACACGTGCCTATAGAGCAATATATAAAAACATTAAAACCGATAACGCTGCAGGTGTTAGAGCAAATAAGCTTTTGAAAAAGAAAGATATTGCTGAATATATCAACAAACGACTGGAAGAGATACATAATGAGAACACTGCTGATATTCAAGAAGTCATGGAATATCTAACGTCAGTTATGCGAGGTAAAAGCTTATCTAGTGTTCTTTCTATGTGTGGTGATGGTTGTCAGGAAATTGTTGAAAAAGAGCCTGATGAAAAGGAAAAATTAAAAGCAGCTGAGTTATTAGGAAAACGTTTTGGTATGTTTAAAGACAACGTTGATATTACATCAAATGGTAAAACGGTGATTGTAGATGATATAGATGAAGGTTAGTTTAAAATCTATTATTGGTCCTGCATTCTATGATGTACATAAACATATCAAAAACAATGATTATACGCATTACTGGTTAAAAGGTGGCCGAGGTTCTCTTAAATCTTCATGTATTGGTACTGAAATTCCTTTAGGCATCATGAGAGATGCACAAAAAGGACTGATGAGCAATGCGGTAGTAATTAGACGTGTAAAAGACACATTGAGAGGTTCAGTTTATGAGCAAATCAAATGGGCCATTTACATGTTGAAAGCTGAAGATGATTGGGATATTCCTGATTCTAAGCTTCAAATGACGTATAAACCTACTGGTCAGGTTATCATTTTTAAAGGTGCTGATAATCCTAAAAAACTAAAATCAACAAAAGTATTTGTAGGATATATCAAGTATGTGTGGTTTGAAGAATGTGATGAATTTGAAAGTTACGATAAGATAACGAACATCAATCAGTCACTTTTACGTGGAGGCCCTGAATATTGTGTGTTTTATTCATTCAACCCGCCTGAATCACAAAGGAATTGGTGTAATAAACAAGTTCTTATCAAACGACCTGATACATTAGTTTCACACACAACTTATCTTCAGGCCCCTCAAGAGTGGCTTGGGGAACAATTTCTAATTGAAGCTGAACACATGAAAAAGACAAAGCCTGAAAAATACAAGGATGATTATTTAGGTGAAGTTACTGGTACAGGTGGTGAAGTTTTCACCAATCTTTCAATTAGAGAAATTACAAGTGAAGAAATACAAACTTTCGATAAATTAAAAAATGGTTTGGACTTTGGATATGCAGGAGATCCATTAGCTTATTTAAAAATGCATTATGACAAGACGCGAAGACGTCTTTTTATTTTTGGAGAAGTATATGGTACTCGTCTTTCTAATGCTAAAGCGGTTAAGAAAATCAAGAGGTTAAATCCATTAAATAAATTAGTAACATGTGATAGCGCGGAGCCTCGTACTATCAATGAATTTAAGTTACTAGGATTAAAAGTAACTGGAGCAAAGAAAGGACCGGACAGTGTAGAAAATGGTATTAAATGGTTACAGGATTTAGAACAAATTATTATAGATCCAATTCGTTGTCCAAATGCTTCAAGGGAGTTTAATGATTATGAAATTGAAAAAGATAAAGAAGGAAATCTTAAAGGTGAGTTTCCTGATAAAAATAACCATACAATTGATGCTGCACGATATGGTTGTGAAGCCGACATTATCCAAAGTAAAGCTAGAGCAGGTAAGAACCGTGCTAGATATGAAAATTAGGAGGTACCCATATGTACATGTTCACAATAGATAGTACAACTTATGATGAAACTCAGTTGAATATGATTCAAATAGAACAGCTGATTACTAAACACCGTACATTGGTTGGAAGAATAAAAAAGAATCAAAGATATTATGAAGGAAATCATGATATAAAGCATAGAAGAAAAAAACTAAAGACATCAGCAAACAACCGTATTGTGTGTAATCATGCTAAAGATATTAGTGATACTGCTACTGGTTATTTCATGAACAGTCCTATTTCATATGCGACTTTTAATGATGAAGGACAAGAAAACATAGATAAATTAACGGAAGCTTTTGATAGAGCAGATGTTGATGATGTTGATAGTGATAATGCGCATGATATGAGTGTTTGTGGTGTTGCTTATGAGTATGTTTACATCAAACAAGATACTACTGAAATTGCCTTAAGAAATATAGAAGCTGACCACACATTTCTTGTATATGATGATACGATTGAGCAAAATCTTTTGTTTGGTGTTTACTACTATCGTTATAAAGATGCAATAACAAGTAAGTATTGTTATCGTGCTACTGTTTGTACTAAAAATTATGTCAAGGATCATTGTGTTGACATAATTTTTAGTACAAACAGTAAATGATAAATGAACCTATACCTCATTATTTTGGAAATGTTCCTATTATTGAATATCGCAATAATAAATTATGTATTGGTGATTTTGAACAGCAAATATCATTGATTGATGCTTACAATAAATTAACGAGTGATCGTGTAAACGATAAGGAACAGTTTGTTGAAGCATTGCTTGTTATTTATGGTTCTTTAATGGGTGATGATAATGAAGAAGTAAGCGAAGTCATGAAGATTTTAAAAGAGAATGGGCTTTTAGAATTACCTGCAGATGCAAGAGCTGAGTATATTTCTAGAACTTTTGATGAAAATGGTATGGAAGTATTAAGAAAAGCCATCAAAGAAGATATCTACACATTTTCTCATGTTCCTAATCTTACTGATGAAAACTTTGTAGGAAACAGTTCAGGAGTGGCTATGGAATACAAATTGCTTGGCTTACAAATGATTACAGGTGAAAAAGAAAAGTATTACAAGAAAGCTCTAAAAAGAAGAATTGAATTATTTTGTAATTACTTAAATCTTAAAGCTATTGCTGTCAATCCTAACAATGTTAAGATTACATTTACTCGTCAGTTACCTAAAAATTTAAATGAACTTGCTCAAATGATTGCTAATTTAAGCGGTAAGGTATCTACTGAAACATTGATTGAACAACTTCCTTTTGTTGAAGATGCATCAAGTGAGATAGAAAAAGTTAAGCAAGAAAATGAAGAAAACATCAAACTTCAACAAGAAGTATTTAAGTCTCAAAATGATAATCCATTTAATCAAAATGAGGAAAGTAATGATGAAACAAAAGCTGATGCTTCCAATAGTAAAGATCTTAAACAAAATTCTAGCAAAGCTAATTAAATGGTTAGGCTGATATGAAAAATGAGAAATATTGGAAGAAACGTCAAGAAGAAAAACTTGCTGATATATTAGATGATGCTCAAGTATCCAGTGAATATATTTCTAGCGTATACAGCAAGGCATGTGTTTATACTCAAAATCAAATAGAAGGAATATTTGAAAAGTACAAAAGCAATTATGGATTATCAGAAATAGAAGCGAAAAGATTACTTTCAACAATGGTAAATGATCATGATTATAATGAATTAAAAAGGTTGTTGAAAAATAACGTCTCTAATCAGCAAAGAGAGGAATTATTAAAAAGACTTGATGCTCCAGTTTATCAATATAGAATAAAACGACTTGAAAATATGCAAAGTCAGTTAGATAATCTGATGAAAGAAGTTTATAACATTGAAAAAGATAAGAGCACTGATTGCTATATCAACAGTGCTTTTAATGCTTATTACAAAGATGTTTATAACATACAACAAGGAATGAATATGGCTTATCAGTTTGATAATTTAGATTCTAATTTGATTGATAAGACACTAAAATCTAAATGGAGTGGCAAAAACTATTCTGATAGAATTTGGAACAATACAAATGAATTAGCTGATTCATTGAAAGATGAAATGATGCTAGGTGTATTAACCAATAAGACCGAAAAGGAAATGGCTGATACTATTATGAATAAGTTTGCTGTAGGTGCTTATCAAGCAAGAAGGCTTATTCAAACTGAAAGTGCAGCAATGTCAGCGTTTGCTGATCAGTTAGCTTTTGAAGATGCTGGTATCGACAAACAAATGTTTATTGCAGTTCATGACAGTAGAACATCAAAGATATGTCAACAACATGATAGAAGTATTGTTGAAACATCAAAGGCACAAGTTGGTGTTAATGTTCCACCGCTTCATCCCAATTGTCGATCTCATATGATTCCGTATATTGAGGGTGTTACTGATGCCATGAAGAAAAGACAACGCAATCCTGTTACTGGTAGAGATGAAGTTGTTGACGTTAAAGAAAATTATGATCAGTGGTTAAAAAGGCAACAAGAAACACATGGTGTAGATACTGTTGATACTTTTATGAAAAAGACAAAGAATTTGTCGAATGATAGGAAACAGTATCAAAGTTATATTAATGTTTTAGACAAAGAAAATATGCCTTCGTCACTATCTAAATTTCAAGATTTGAAATACAAAAATGTAGAACAATGGAATGATCTAAAATATAATTATAGGACGGTTAATCGTTACAAAGTCGATTATGGGACTGTTGATGCCAAAACTATTTTAGAGCTTGATAAAGAGGCATTCGTTGCAAAAGATAAATACATGACAACGAGAGCTAGCAAAGGAAATGTTGCATCAATGAAAATTGGAGATGATTTTTTTATTGCATCTAGTAGAATATCAAGTACAAATGATGATGTTTTCAATAATTATAAAGGTGATAAAAGTAAATTAATAACATCACCAGTAATTAAAAGATTACATCCGCATACTAAGCTTGTTCCGTATAAAGGTCATGAAAATGATTATACAAGAGAGTATGATACGGAATACAAGTTTTTTGAATATATTTATGATCAGGTATTGAAAGGTGAATTAAAAGAACAAGAAATCTATATTCTATCTCAAAAAGATATGTGTTTTAGTTGTAATTCAGTGTATAATGAACTTATAGGAAAACAAGAAGTTATAGATGCAAATATTAATATAAACATTGTATCAGGAAAAGATAATAACTCTTGGGTATATAGAAATTATACAAAAGAATCGTTAAATAACATGAAAAACAAAATCATTAAGAAAGAAAAGGGTGATAAAAATGTCAAATGAATATGCTAGTCTTAAACATGATTTGAAATTGACGTATCTTAATAGCAATGATCAATCAGTTGGTATGTTCCATTTAAATGATTTAGGTCCTTCTTTTGATGGTGACCCTTTGTTTGCATTACAAGTTTCTTTGGCATTAGCAACTATTGAAGCTGAATTGTACCCAACGCTAAATGATGGTGTAAATTACATGTTTTATCAAACATATGAGAATGTTGACCAAATTATTGTTGGTGAGCATGTCGAAACTCAAGAAGAATTAGAGGAAATGAAGCGAGATAGGGACTTTGTTTTAAATTCAGGAAAATTAAATTATGAAGATGCATTTAGAGATGAAGCCGACAAATAGTCGGTTTTTCTTTTGTCAAATTTAAAGAAAGGAGATTATTTATGGCGGAAGGTTTAAGAAACCATTTTCATCAAGATTTTGAATATCGTACAGAACAGTATTACGATAGAAAAAGACATGTTATCGTAAAAAAAATATGTTTTATGTGTATGATATGTGGTCGAACTCGTTATGAAAAATACGACTGTTATGTACCACCACCAAAATCTAAAACTAAATCATTAGAAAGGAACAAGAAGAAATATGGCAAAACTTAAAGTTATTCGCAATATGATTGATAAAAATACAGGTGTCGTTAGGTATGCTGGTGATGTATTTGAGGTCAATGATGCTAATCGCATAAAAGAGTTGTTGGATGCGAAAGTTGTAGAAGAAATAAAAGAAAATAATTCTAATAAATAGACAGTTTGAAATTGTCTTTTTTTATTGTCCAAAAACTTACGACATTAAAAGATGGGATAGTCTTACGGACTTTAACTGGAGGTATTTATGAAAAAGAAATTTATGTTTCCTTTAGATATTCAATTATTTGCTGATGATAATTCCGGAGATGATTCAGGAAATGATGATCAAGGAACTGGCCAAGATAATCAAGATAGTGGTGAAGGTGGTCAAGAAACAAAAACTTTTACCCAAGAAGAATTAGATAAAATCGTTCAAGGAAGAATTGCTAAAGAACGTAAAGCTTGGGAAAAGCAATTAGAAGAACAGCAAACTGAAGCTCAAAAATTAGAAACAATGAGCGAAAAAGAAAAGAAAAAGTATCAGGAAGAAAAAAGAATCAAGGATTTGGATGATAGAGAAGCAGCAATTACCCGTAGAGAATTGACTGCACAAGCAAAAGTTCAATTAGCCGATAAAGGAATTCCAACTGAACTTGCTGAGATCCTTATTTTAACTGATGCTGATTCTTGTAAAAAAAGTATTGAAACAGTAGAAAAAGCTTTTCAAAGTGCAGTAGAAAAAGCAGTTGAAGAAAAAATAAAAGGTAGAGAACCTATAAAAAAAGCTAAAGATGTTAAATTAACTGATGAAGAATTAGTTTATCAAAAAATGATGGGAAAATAGGAGGTAATAAAATATGGCAATTAATACATTAGCAACAGCTACGTTATTTCAAGAAACATTAGATAAAGTAGCTATGCATGAAGCATTAACAGGATGGATGGAAGCAAATGCAGGAGATGTAATCTATAATGGTGGTGCTGAAATTAAAATTCCTAAAATGTCTTTACAAGGATTAGGAGATTATGACAGAGATAATGGATATACACAAGGCTCTGTAACATTAGAATATGAAACAAGAAAAATGACACAAGATCGTGGACGTAAGTTTTCATTAGATGCAGTAGATGTTGATGAAACTAATTTTGTCGCAACTGCTTCAACCGTTATGGGAGAATTCCAAAGAGTTCATGTCGTTCCTGAAATCGATGCATATCGTTTATCAAAAATTGCAACAGATGTTATCGCTGCAAGCAAAACAGGAATGATTGAATATGGATATACTCCTGCAGAATCAACTATTTTAAGAAAAATGAAAACTGGTATTAAAAAAATCAGAGATGCAGGATATAACGGTGATTTAATCATCCATGCAACTGGAGATGTTATGTTAGAACTAGAAATGTTCTTATCAACAAAAATGCAAACAGCAACAATTTCAATCGGTGGAATTGATTTAACAGTTCCAGCAATTGACAAATGTGCAATTATTGAAACACCTCAAAATCGTATGTATACTTCTATTAAAATGAATGATGGAAAAACAGCTGGTCAAGAAGTAGGTGGATACGCAAAAGGTACAACTGCAAAAGATATCAACTTTATGATTATTCCTAAACCAGGTGCAATTGCAGTTTCTAAACAAGACAAAATGCGTATTTTTGATCCTAATACAAACCAAAAAGCTGATGCATGGGCAATGGATTATAGACGTTTCCATGATGTTTGGACAAAAGACAATACATTACCATTAATTTATTTAAATATTAAAGATGCTGCATAATAGGAGGTCTTTTCGATGAAAATTATTATCAATGGCAATGTTGAAAGAACTATTGAAGATGAAAAGCTAGCAAAATATAAAGCCTTAGGCTATAAAGAAATTTCATCTTCAAAGGCAAATGATAACGCTCCTGAAAATAAACCGTTATCTAAAATGAAAGTTGATGAATTAAAAGCATTAGCAACAGAATTAGGAATTGAAAACACAGACTCACTTACAAGAGATGAATTGATTGCAGTAATCAAAGAAAAGAAAAATGGATAAATTAAAAGAGCAGTTGAAAAAGCTAACAGGAGAGACTGATGAGGAATTGGTTTCTTCTTTTCTTTTAAAATCTCAAAATACTGTATTATCAAAAACCAATCGAAGTGAGTTGATCGATGATCTCAATGATTATGTTTTGAAATTGGCCATTACACTTTACAATCGTCAAGGCAATGAGGGACTTGCATCTTACAGCGAGGGTGGAGAGAGTGAAAATTATCAAAGTGAAGATGAAATTCTTTCAGGTATTTCCAATTATCGCTTATCAGCTATGGCAAGGAGATTGAAAAATGAAAAAAAGAAGTCTCAAGAAGTTTCATATTAAAACTTACAGTGCTGTAAAAGATGATGAAGGCAATATTATTGAAGCCTATAGTGATGAAGCAAATGAAGATGTAGCTCTTATATGGCCAGCATCTTCAAAACTTCAGGTTGAACTATATGGTATGCGTGTAAATGGTATCTTGAATATGCATTATTATGGCTCTCTAGCAATTAAAGAGCATGACATGATTAATTATGAGGGTATCAGCTATAAAGTCATCAGCATTCAAAAATTCAAGCGATTCAAAGCAATAGAGATTGAAAGAATATGACAAACACTGATTTTAGCAATCTCATAAGAAAACTTTCAGCATTGGACAGCCAAACATATCAGGAGGTTGCAGTTACAGCTGTTAAACAAGCAGGTGTGATGGTTCAATCTCAAGCAAGATTGTTGATATCCAGTGATACTGAAGCTTTAGCTCGTTCGGTTAGAGTTAAAAACGAAGTAAAAGAAGGCATAGTTTCTTCTACTGTATATACCAATTCCAAGTATGCACCTTATTATGAATTTGGTACTGGTCCTAATGGAGAAGCTAATCATCAAGGAATATCACCTAAAGTAAGTCCTAGATATAAGCAAACGGGTTGGATGATACCTGCAGATGCAATGCCAGTTGATAAAGCTGAGGGATATGGTTTTAAAATCATCTATAAAAACGGTGATGTCATAGGCTATGGTACAAGAGGACAAATGGCTAGACCTTTTATGTATCCTGCACTTCATGATCAGGAAGATACCATTAATAAGAATACTGAAAAGCTATTTAAAAATAAAATAAGGGAGCTATGTAAAAAATGATTAATGTTAAAGATATCGTTTATAATGGATTGTCTCAAGTTGTTGAAAACGTAAGTGATGCTTATCCACAAAACTGGAGCAAAACACCTGCGATTCAATTTGTTGAGGAAGAAAATAAGCCGTATGAATTTACGGATGATAAGGAACAGCTTTCTTTTGTTCGCTTTAGAATTGACATATGGGATATGAAAAGCACTTCACAAACAGCATGTGATGTAGATGATGTCATGTCGTCTCTAGGGTTTTTAAGAACGGCA
>ERZ773217.1486-NODE-1486-length-18151-cov-4.861019_pt1 | contig 18151 bp, 9 predicted proteins | sample MGYA00580995_ERZ773217 | MGnify/ENA primary metagenome ERZ773217 (study PRJEB29015, sample SAMEA2737772) | human gut metagenome | biome: human gut; feature: human-associated habitat; material: faeces | place: China | collected 2012 ...
TTCCTTGAAAATGCTGATAGATACTGTGTTTTAGCGGATAATCAGATTTTTATTGCGTTTTTGTGTAAAAATATGCATATTTTGGATTGTAACTCTTCTGGTCAAACTGCTGTACTTTTTTTAGTATTTCCATTATAATCAAAGCATAGCCGTAAACGGCAAAAGATTATAAAATATAGAAAGGAATTTCATATTATGGCAAATCCAATTGTAACGATCACTATGGAAAATGGTGATGTAATGAAAGCAGAATTATATCCGGAGATCGCTCCGATCACTGTTGAGAACTTTATAAATCTTGTAAAAGACGGTTTCTATGATGGTTTAACTTTCCATCGTATCATCAACGGATTTATGATCCAGGGTGGATGCCCATTAGGTACAGGAACAGGTGGTCCTGGACATACGATCAAAGGAGAGTTCAGCCAGAACGGTGTGATCAACAACTTAAAACACACTCCTGGTGTTTTATCCATGGCTCGTTCTATGATGCCTGATTCTGCCGGATCACAGTTCTTTATCATGCACAAAGCTGCTCCACATTTAGATGGACAGTACGCAGCATTTGGTAAGATCATCGAAGGAATGGATGTTGTAAATAAGATCGCTGAAGTTGCAACAGATTATTCCGATAAACCATTAGAACCACAAGTTATGAAGACTGTAACTGTGGAAGAATAGTCAACTATATCCTTACAGCACAGAGCCGGACCATCAATCTTCATTTGTATCCGGCTCTTAATTTTTATAAATATTTAGATGGGGAATGATAATATGAGTGAAAACAACAAACTAATCTTTCTGGATGTCGATGCGACTTTGTACAGTAAAGAACAGCGTCTGGTTCCAGAATCTACGATCAAAGCGATCCATGAAGCACAGGAAAATGGTCATAAAGTCCTGATCAACACTGGACGACCTCTTGTTTATTTTGAAAAAGAGATTCTCGATATTGGCTGCGACGGTTATCTTTGTTCTAACGGAGTTCACATCCTTCTTGATGGCGAAACGATCTATCACAAAACAGTTCCTGAAACAGTGGTCGAACAGATCAAACGGATTTGCGAAGAAAACAATATCTACGGAACCTTTGAAGGGGAAAAATGTTCTTATTTCCGCGATCATACTGTTGACTTTCATCCACATTATGGATTTATGATCACTGCTTTTGACCTTGCTCCTTATATGGCGCATGAGTTTACATGGGATCATGTTGAAAATCCTGATAAAGCCATTGTATTTACAGGCCCTGGAAGCAATACTTCTGGTTTTGTAGATGCTCTTGACAGTATTTCTGATGCCATGGATTATATTCGAATTGATGATACCCAGTATGAGATTTTATTAAAAGATCATGATAAAGGAACTGGTCTTACATATGTCGCTGATCATCTCAATATCTCTACAGATGACTGCTACGCATTTGGAGATAGTAATAACGATATCTCCATGTTTAAAGCTGCTGGCCATGGAATTGCTATGGGAAATGCCTGTGATGAGTTAAAAGAAATTGCGGAATATGTTACAGATTCCGTAAATGATGATGGGATTTATCATGCATTTAAACATTATCATTTGATTTAATATAAGAGGGGTATTGCAAGTTTTTGTTACTACTTTTGCAATTTAGAAGAAAAGCAGCTAGAAATCTTAAATTTTGATTTCTAACTGCTTTTTCTTTCAATAAATATCAGAGATTACTTTACTATTTAATTTTAATTGTAACCGTCTTGCTCTTTCCGCTTCCATCCACTGCTCTTGCTGTGATCTTCACGGATTTTTTCTTTCCAGCTTTGTATGTTGTTACAGTTCCTTTGGAAGAAACTTTCGCATATTTTGTATTGCTGCTTGACCATTTTAAAGTTCTATTTGCCCCTGAAGATGCGCTTGTTTTTCCTTTCAGATATAACTTCTTACCAGCTTTTACTGATTTAACTCCAGAAATGTAGACTTTCTTTACGATACCTTTCTTGACATAGATCTTATATGATGCTTTCTTACCACTTCCGTCTTTGGCTGTCGCTGTGATCGTTACTGTTTTTCCACCCATTTTCTTCTTCGTTGTAACGACACCGCTGCTGCTGACTGTTGCAACTTTGGTATTGCTTGATTTCCATGTAACACCTTTATTGTATGCGTTGGATGGTGTTACGGCCGCCTTTAATGTTACTTTCTTACCAGTTGCGATCTTGTTAGATGTTGTTGTTGTGATCGTAATCTTGCTGACTTTGATATTTTCTACTGTTACGATGCAGTACATTACATTTCCGTCAGATGTTATTGCCGTAATAATTGCTTTTCCTGCAGCCTTAGCTGTTAATTTACCTGCTGCATCAACTGTTACAACTGCTTCGTTAGAAGATGTCCATTTTACTGTTCCGATTGAAGCTGTTGCATAATCTGGTAAATATGTGATCTTCAACTGTTCTGTCTTGCCTGGATTTAATGTTACAAATGTTTTGTTTAATACAACCGCCTGTGTAGGAATCTTACCTGTTTCATCTGTTGTGTAAACTTTGATCGTTTTTGTTGTTGTTCCAGCTTTTAATGTCAGTGTTGCCATCTGACCTTTTGTTCCGGCTTTGATCTTATCGCCAACAGTTACTGCATTTGAAGAGGATGTGATCGTACATGCTTCTTTACTATCTACGAATACACCTTTTGTAAACTGCTGTATTGTTAATTCCTGTCCTTCTTTTAGATACAGGCTGTCGCTTAAGAATGACATTCTTGTCGCTGTGCTTGCTGTTGTTGGCAAATATAATGATTCTAACTGTGCTTTTAGGTCATTTAATGCTGTAAAATCTGTCACAGCTGTTCCTCTTAAATAGAGTGTCTTTAACTGTTTTAAATTCTTTATAAAACTGATGTCTGTGATGTTTTTGTTGTTTTCGAGGTCGATCTTTTCGCAATTGACTGCTTCAGATAATCCAGCCAAATCTGCATTCGTCAGATCTTTATTTTCTAAATTAATAGATTTTACATTTTTGATCTCTTCTGTTGAGATCATTCCATCGTTATTTGCATCTGCCTCTAATGCATCGTATACTTTGTAGCTTGTCAATGGAATGATATCTTTTCCTACGGCTGCTACCTGAATCTCAATCGTTGCTGTATATGTCTTTCCTGCTCTTGCTACTACCGCTTCTACCGCTGCTTTTCCTGCTGCTTTTGGTTCCAGATAGTATGTCTTTGTTCCATCCTGTGCTGTTTCTGTGCGGATATTTAAGATCTTTGTATCTTTTGATGTGATCGTTACTACATCATCTTTTTCCAGATTATTTAACTTGATCTGTTTCTTAAATGCTCCTACGCTTACATTTGGATCATTTTTATCAAACTCTGGTGTTGTTGCACTTTTGGCTGTCACATTTACTGGAATCGTTGCAAATACTGTTGGTGTTGTTGTGCTCTCAACTTTTAAATTCGTCGTTCCTGCTTCTGCTGTATCCACTGCTTCCAGACTTATGGTTCCATCTGTCTGAACCTGGATTGATTTTAATTTTGCTGTTGTTCCTGCTGCTACTTCCTCAGAATACTTAACATCTTTGCATCCTTTTAAGATTCCTTTTGGAAGAATAGGATCATTTGTTTTGGCTCCCTTTTCTACTGTGATCGGATCTTTCTTGATCAAAGCAATTCTATCTACTGTAGAAACCTTTGTACCTTCCAGATTGATTTCTTTTAGATTCGTCATAGATTTTAATGCATCAATCTTACTTATATTTGTATTCTTGCTTAAATCTAATTTTTCACAACCAGTTGCATACTGAAGATATGCTACTTCTGTATCTGTCAGACCTTTGTCAGAAAGATTGATCTCTGTCTTCGCTGCTAAGTCTGCTTTAGTAAGCGCACCTTCTTCCTTTCCACTAAATACCTGATACATTGTTTGTGAAGTAAATGGAATGATATTATCATCTTTGCTTAAATTAAATTCAAACTGAGCACTTACTCCATCTAATGGCTTTTTATTCTTTTCAAATGTTGCTGTTACAGTAACTTTTCCGCTGTCTTTTAATGCGATCGGCATATACTTCACAACTTCTGTTCCATCTGCTTGTTTAAAAGTCTTTTGTTCAATCTTTAATGCTGTTTGATCAGAAATATTGAAGTTGACTTTATCGAAATCTTTTGCCTGCGTTCCCTGGAATTCATAATACTTGAAATTTCCTACTGTTACATTCTGGGATTCTGCCGCAAATGAAATCCCACTTGCAACTGTTGGTGTGGTTGTACCTTCCTGTGTCACCGCTGCCTGATTCCCCTGATCTGCTGTTGCCGCCATTACCGTAAATCCGTTGACCGGTATCATGGATATACTGAGCAGACATGCTAACAGTTTCTTTCTGCTCTTTCCATTTAAGTGGCTGAATACTTTCCATCCTTTTTGCATGAAATTCGTCCTCCTTTTCTTCATGTTTGAATCTGCATATTGCTTTGTTTATTATAACACTTTTTTGTGTAGAATGCATAAAAGAGTGATCAATCTGATCACTCTTTTAGCGCATTTTGGGATTATTTAATTTTAATCGTTACAGTTGCTTTCTTTCCGCTTCCATCTGTTGCCATTGCTGTGATCTTCACTGATTTCTTTTTACCAGCTTTTAGTGCTTTGACTTTTCCTGATCCGGATACTGTTGCATATTTTGTATTGCTGCTAGTCCATTTCAGTTTCTTGTTGGCTCCTTTGGATGCGGTTACTTTGGCTTTCAGACTTAGTGTCTTTCCTGCTTTGACCGTTTTCTTTCCTGTGATCTTGATCTTCTTAACGGTTCCTTTCATGATCTTGATCTTGAACGTCGCTTTCTTTCCACTTCCGTCTGTTGCATATGCCGTGATCGTAACTGTTTTTCCTGCTGCCTTTTTGTTGAATTTTACGACACCATTCTTATCAACCGTTGCATATTTCTTGTTGCTTGTTGTCCATTTGATATTTTTGTTGCTTGCATCGTTTGAAATATTGGCTGTTAATTTTACTTTCTTTCCTGCAGAAAGTTTGTTGGATGGTGCTGTGACTGTGATCTTAGCAACTTTTTGTGGTGCAGCTGTTGTTGGCTGTGTTGGGGTTGGTTTTGGTGCTTCTGGTTTTGGATTCTCAGGTTTTGTTGGCTCCGCCGGTGCGACCACTGGGGGATTCACAATAGAGCCTTGTGTAACTTTTACTGGAATCTTTAATGTTTCCCCTTCGTCTGTTGTAATAACAAGATTTGTTTCTTTTCCTTCTTGCCCTTTTTTGCCTTTGATCGTTACGATTCTCTGGTCTTTATATCCATCTTTATCATATGTCCATCGATCAACTACTTCTGCAACGTTTGAATTTTCAATTGCATATGTATCTGTGTCATTAATAATTCCCATAGGAAGGATTGGATTCGTAATTTCATTTCCTGCGCCAATGGAAATTTCATTTGTATAAACATAGGATAATCGTTCTTCATCATCAATATTTGAATCACTCAAATTCAAATAAATTAATTGATTTTTGATTGTTCTCAATTTTGAATAATCTTTGATTTTATTAATCCCTCTAAGATCTAATTCTTGTAAATTTTTCATGCAATCAATAAAATCTAAATTTCTGACTGAACTATTATAACTCAAATCTAAATCTGTGCAATTTTCTGCTGCTTCTAATAACTTTAATTCTTTCCTTGTTGCTTCATATAAGTTCATTTGTTTTACATTTTTTATCTCTTTTTCATCAATCTGTCCGTCACCATTTGTATCAACAGATTTTCCATCTGTATCTAATAAACCAAAATATGTATAAGCATTTTCTAATGCTAAAACTGTAGGATCATTATTTTCTTCAACAGTAACTGTCATTGTATCTTCATATACTGTACCATCATTCTTCTCAAATTTTCCTACCAGTTTAACTGTACCTGTTTTCTTTCCTGGTTCAAAATATTTATATTTTTCATCTTCATTGTAACCCCACTTGGTATCTAAAATATCATCAGGATTTTCTTCATCATCGTTATCGTTGCTCTCTGTGATAATATAATATTCATCTACATTCTTTAAATTATTAATTGGAACTTTCATAAATGAATGTTGCTTTATTGTCATGTCTTTCTGAGCAAATCCAATCGCATCTTTTGCCTTGTCTACAATTCGAATTGGTATGATTTTCTTATCATTTCCATTTTGAATTACAAGATTTGTTGCTTGTCCTGATTCTCCTTCTGCTTTAATCACCCAAGCTGTTCCCTCTTCGATAGATGGCACACTTTCTTCTTTAAAAGTTGCAACTGTTTCATCGTCAACCTTTATCTTATCTTCTTCTGTTAAAAATCTAGTAATATTGGATGGTAATTCAATCTTGGTTCCTTTTTCTACCATAATTTCCTTTTGATCTATCAACTGATATCTTTGATCTGCTGGAACTTTCGTACCACTTACATTAAGATATGTAATCTGATCTTTTATATCATTTAAGAAAGAAATATCTTTAACACCTGTATAACCTAAATCAACTCTTGTTAATTTTTTTAAATTTTTCATCCAAGCAATGTCCGTAATAGAATTGCTATTTTCCAGACCCATTTTTGTACAATTTACAGCTTTATCCAATCCTTCTAATTGCTTATCTGTCATTCCTGATTTGCGTGTATAAAATTCATTTACGTTTAATATCTCGGAAGTATCAATTTGTTTGTCATTATTTTCATCTGCAGATTTTCCATCTTTTGTTAACAGCCCTTCATATGTATAAATAGATTTTAATGGCACAATATTATCTTTTGCCTTTGATATATTTACTTCCATTGTATCTGTATATGTAACACCATCTTTTGTAAACTTAGCTGTAACCTTAGCTGTACCAACTCCCTGAGGTTCCAAATAATAAATATCTTTTTCTTCTGGCCCTTCTTTAAAAATAGAATCAACCTTTACCACATCTTCATTATCTACTGATATGTCATTGTCCATATCAATATTTGCTCCATCTTTAGTTTTAATTTCAATAAAATGTCCAATTGTATCATCTATTTTATTTTGAGCAAATCCTGGAGCATTTTGATCTTTTCCAATAATCTTAATCTTAATTTTTTTAGATTTTTCGCCATCTTTAATTGTTAATTCTCCAGTTTTACCTGCACTTCCTTTTTCCGCTGAAATATTAATCGTACGCCAATCGCTTTTTGCAGTTAATGCAGAACCAGCATCATCTGTTAAAAAAACTTCCTCATTATCATAATCAAACAAATGACTAATAAACCCTTTGCTACTCGTTGTACCTTCTTGTACTGTAACTTCATCTTTTAAAAATTTTGCTTTTTCATCAAATGAAACTTTTGTATTTCCTAAATTCAACTCTTCTAATTGATCTTTTACATGATCCAGTGCATCGCCAATTGTTTGAATTCCCGTGTTATACAAATTGACACTAACTAAGTTTTTCATGTTTTTTACAAAATTAATATTAGTTAATGCTTTATCATGATCTAAATCTATATTTCTACATTCTGTTGCATCACTCAAAAGATTCAGTTCTTCGCTTTTTACATTCATATCATACGAACCACCTTCGTATAAGTTTATATAAAATACTTTTTTCAACTCTTTTTTTTCAATTTTCCCATTATTATTTTTATCTACAGATTTATGATCTTTATTTAATAATGCTTTATATAAACCGTAAGTTTTTATTGGAACTACATTTGGATCTGTTTGTGCCAGTATTTGAAACGTTTTTGGCTCAACTGTAATTGAATCCCCATTTTTTTTCGTGATTGTAGCTCCTACCTTCACTTTGTCTCCAACGTTTCCCTTTACTTCTGGAATATATTCACAACCATCTACATCATCTACACTATAGATTTTTAATTTATCCTGATCTTCTTCAGCAATATCAAATTCTACATCTTCTATATCGTCCGGATCAATATTATCAAATTGAATTCCTTCAAAATTACCAATTTCAATCTTATCTTTTGTAAAATTTACTTTCTTATCATTAGACTCTTCCGCCTTAGTTGTCTTTATTGCCTGTTGTCCTTCTGTCTTCACAACTTTTGTTGATACATTTTGCTCCTGTGCTGCAAATACCGCTACCCCATTCGCCGGTATCATTGACAAACTCAACAAACAAGCAAATAATCTCTTCATGTTCTTTCCACGTACTTTTTTCCGTGGAATCTTAGTCTTCTTCATAAGTAAAACCTCCTTATTAACTTATTATCCCTATTTACAATTACTATACTTTTTTAATTATACTCTTGCGTCAAGTTTTATTCAATGTATTTGTTCACATTTTATACACATTTTTCATACATACAATAAAAAACAGTCACTCCAAATGATTATTATTGACATTTTATAGTTATTCTCGTATAAATATAATTTATTACATGCAAAAGACCAGGACAGCCAGTTTCAAGATTGTATAAATACACATCTTCCAAAACTGACTGTCCCAGTCTTTTGTTCATTAGAGTTTTTATTTAATTATTTTTATATCTAATGCTGTGGCGCTCCATTAGGTTCCAATGTTCCTCCAACCTGTTTCTTCATTCTGAATCGGTAGAAGATAATTGTTGCTAATGTTGACACAACTAAGATTCCAACAAATACTGCGATATCTCCGCCAATCTGTCCATCCATGGATAATGTGTGACGGAATGCGTGTACTGTATAGCTGAATGGCATATATTTGTGTAATACTGTATAGAAGTGTGGTGCCATATCCAGTGGATATGTTCCTCCGGCTGCACCTAACTGTACGACCATGAATACTAACATGACGTAACTTCCGACACGGTTTAATAACATTTCACCGAAGCAGATCAATGACATAAATGCCATGGATGCTAAGACGGCCATTCCAAATGTTTTTCCTACGTAATGTGGTTCGAGTCCATTGATTCCCATTAAAACTGCAACCATGATCACTGCCTGCGCAATGGATACTGCTGCCATAACTGTGACTTTGCTTAACCACCACTGAAGTCCACTCTTGACTTCTTCGTTTTTCTCCATTAAAGGATACATTAATGTAAATGCCATACATGCTACGAATAATCCAACGGACATCATATATGGTGCCATTGCGTGACCATTGTTATCAACGTGTGAATATTCTACATTCTTAGCTTTTACTGGTGCTGCAAACATTTTGTTTGTCTTCTTGGTTGCTTTGATGCTGTTAACCTGATCTGCTCCTTTTTGTAAGGAATCTTTTAATGTCTTGCTTCCACTCTGAAGTGTTCCGATTCCATTTCCAAGAGTTGTAGATCCTGCTGCTAACTGACTTGATCCACTTGCGATCTGTCCAGCTCCAGATGCTAACTGTCCGGCTCCACTGTTTAATGTATTGTTGTTAGCAACTAAGGCTGCTGTTCCTGATTTCAGTGTTTTTGTTCCTTTGTAAAGTTTTGCTGTTCCTGACTTAAATGTTGGAAGTTTTGAGCTTACCTGACCAATTCCACTATTCAGCTGAGTTGCTCCGCTATTTAATGCTTTGGAATTGTTTGTTAATGTTGTAAGTCCTGTGTTCAGACTTTCAACTCCTGCTGTGTAGTTGGCAATTCCAATCTTTAATCCGTTTGTGCTGTCGTTGATTCCAGATTCTAAGGTTGTCATTCCTGTCTGTACTTTTGTAGCACCTTCTGATAACTGAGTCAACGCCTGGATCATACCCATTGTATCCTGAGTTGTTCCCTGACGGTCTAATGTTGTTTTTACTTCATTTAAGCCTTCATACAGACCATTCATCATCGCTTTTTCGTATCCAGAAAGTGTCTGGGATGATTCTGCAAGTTGCTTAGATGATTTTGCTAAAGAACTAACATATGCTTTCACTGTTGCAAGTTGCTGTTCACTACTTGCGGACTGTGTTTTTGCTGTTGTTTTTGTATCTGCCGCTTTCTGTGCATTTGTATATGTTTCATCAACATTATTTTCAACATCAGATGCTGCGCTATCTACCTCGTCGATTTCAGCTAATAATGCTTTTTTATCTTCTTCGCTTAATTTATCAAGTACAGATGAATTCTTTAACTCGCTTACTTTGCTGTTTAAATCAGATACACTTGACTTTGCATTTGCTGCACTGCTTGCTGCCTTCTTAGCTGTTTCATTGTTTGCTGTCTGTGTTGATGTCTCTGATGCGGTTGATCCAGCAGAAAGCATTTGATTTAATTCATTTAATTTTGTATTAAATGCTTCTAATTGTGTATCGAAATTGCTTCGTTTGCTTATAATTCCATCTTTCTTCGCTTCATTTTCTTTTAACTGAGTTCCAAGTCCATTGGATGTTTCTTTTGTCTGACCCAACAGATTTTTAAGACCTGCTGATAATGTTCCAGTTCCATCTTTTAAATCCTTACTTCCACTGGATAATTTCTCAACACCTACATTTAATGCTTTATTATTCGCTGCAAGCTGTTTGCTTCCAGCCTGTGCTGTGCTGACTCCGTTTGTGTACTGGGAGATTCCTAATTTTAAGGATTTAGAGCCATTGGATAACTGAGTTGCTCCTGTCTGCAGGGCTGCGACTCCATTTTTCAATGTCTTTGTTCCTGATTTTAAAGATTTTGCTCCACTGTCAACTTTGGCTACACCTGCTGTATATGTTTTTAATCCTACAGACAATGATTTTGCTCCATTCTGGAATGTTAATGTGCTAGATGCTAATTTCTTTAAATTCTGTTCGATCGTATCATTTCCAGCTTTCAGCTTCTTCGCTCCGTCCTCAATCTTTTTAGATCCATCTGCTGCTTTCTGGAAACCGCTTCCGGCTGTCTTGATCTGGTCAAATACAGTCTTTACATAAGTTTCTGTTACTTTCTCTCTGACTGACTTCTCAATCTTCGCCATGGCACTATCATCCATCTTGGATGCTACATAGTTCGTACCTGGGTTTGTCTTGTATGTCAGTTTCATCTGTTTTGGATTCTTATCCATTAATGTTGTTGCATTCTTTGAGAAATTTTCTGGAATGGAAATGATCATATAGTATTCTCCACTCTTCAATCCTTCCTCTGCTTTCTTGTCACTTACAAAATGAAAATCCAGTGATCCTGAATCTTTCAGATTCTTTACCAGATCATCTCCTACTTGTAATGTTTTTCCCTCGTAATTTACCTTCTTATCGTGATTGACTACCGCTACTGGTAATTGATCTGCATCTCCGTATGGATCCCACATAGAACCAAGGAATACAGATGTATAAATTGCAGGAATCGTAATGATCGCGATCAAAATGATAATCATCCAGGGGTTCTTTGAAATTTTCTGCCATTCTCGTTTTAACATGATCACAGCTGCTCCTTCCTTGCATTTTTATTACTTATATAGAGGTCATACCTCTTTGAATCATTGGTTATTATATGCACTTCCTTGATAAAAGTCAATAATTTATTGAACATTGGTCATTTTTTTATTTCATACATCTCGTTTCCTCTTTTATAGAAAAAAGCTTTCATTTACCTTTCTTTTTGGTAAATAAAAGCTTTTCTTAATTACTGAAATTTCTTCTTTTTACTTATGATAAATAATATGATCAAACTAAATAACGACACAACTGCACCGATCTTAAGGTCTGGGGTTTCATATTTTAATGTAATATGATGATCTCCTTTGTTTAAATAGATTCCTTCAAACATTCCATTGACCTGCTCACTCTTCACTTGCTTTCCATTGTCATATGCTTTCCAACCTTTGTGATATGTGATTGGTATGCAAAGTATCTCATTTTGATATGCCGTGATGTCTCCTGAAAAATGATTTCCCCCATCATATGAAATATTGGTCAGATGATCTGCTTTTTTTCTCTTTTGAATCTGTTTTATCTCTGTCTGTTGATCCACTGTAAGAATCGAAATCCGATCAATATAATAATCACTTTTCAACTTAAATTTTAATGTCAATGTATCTTCCCGATCTTTCACTGCATCTCTGCTCATCTTGACCAAATAATTTCTTTTCCCAATATCGTAACTGGAATTCTTCTCTGCATTAAATAAATGAACCTGTTTACCTCCATAAAGAAGCTGGAAGTTACTTTTGTTCATCCCAACTCCTAATACATGTCTACTGCTTTTTCCATCCAATGCTTCTGTACTGACTCCTTGCAGATAAATATAAGAATTCGCCTTGATATATTGTTTGGGAATCTTAATTTGAATAATTTTTTCCTTTTCTTTTTTATTATGAATGCGATAATTTTCTCCAACAACATGACTTGTTACGTTCTCTGGGATTGTCATCTTCTTTAGTTTATCCGCACTCTTGCTGTCGTCTTCCAGAATCGCACTTTGAAGTAATGCTTGTTCTTTCTGTGCTGGGTTCAGAGTTTTATATGTTTGTGATGACAAATATCCATCATAAGTATATCCAAATGGAAATACATTTTTATTTTCATACAACTGCATCCCATCTTTTGATCTTAACAACTGATAATCTGATAATAATTTAGCTCCTGTTTCTTTGGTGCAGATTACATAACGAACTCCATATAAATCCATGAGGCCTTGTCTCATGTCAAGTTTGCGGAATTTGAACTTATACTGATAGGATTTTAATCCGAATTCCTGCATAGTTTCTGAGACATTCTTATCTGTCACACTATAATAATTCGTAATTCCCGGAATATGCGCATTTAAACTCCAGTTCGTTATCTTGTTATCCAGAGATTCTGCACGATACACACCATTTTGTATCTTATATTTATCTGGCTGTATCAGCCGCATTTCCTTTCCACACAACATCTCATATGCCTGCCCGGATTTTACATAATTTGAGATTGTTTCTCCATATTTTGGAGAATACTGTACATATGAAGCAGTTCCTGCTGTTAAGATCAATACTGCATACAAAATGAAATGTTTATATTTCTCCTGTCCAAACATTTTACACTCATTGAGTACAAACAATGCAAGTACTGTAGCTGCAAGTATTGCTAATTCATATTTCCCTTTTACCATATTATCGCCTAAGAAAAGGGCAAATACTATGTAAAAAACGGCTCCTGCAAGAATTCCTGTTTTCTGGATCCTCGTCAGTACAAATAGATCTGGATAGATTTCTGTGACTGTCATTCCAACAATCAATGCCAGTATAAATGTCCATCGATTCATCGGATAAGAAAATCCATGCAAAATATAGGCGAACACTGGTGATAACAGACTGACAATGCCAAGTACCACTGCTACCTTGTATGAAAACCGCTTTTTATTCCTTTTCAGGAACAGTGCAATAATTGCACAATATCCTAAAGCTGCATAGTTTAGGTTTGTTCCTTTATAAATCTTCTGGAAACCTGCAAACTGCAAGAATATTTGTTTGTAATATGATTTCTTATATAAGAAAATACTGAAATAATTTACATCCGAAGTAGTTCGCGCATTTCCTAAAAATGCGATTAATACAGGCAGTAAGATTACTGCGGAAAGACCAATTCCAAGCAGATACCACCCGCTAAATCTTCCAAGAGTTCTGAAAAATCCTGCTTCTTTATATTCTAGAAATCTGATCAATGCGTAAACCACTGCTGCAACTGTTAGCATATAGAAAAAATAGAAATTACTAATCGCTGCGACCGTTACCATAAGTATAAATAAATATGGTTTTTCTTTTCTGTAAATCTTCTCGACTCCCATCAATAATAATGGAAGATAGATCATTGGATTTAGGAAAAACGGATGACGTATCGCAAATGAAAAAAATGTTCCGCTAAAAATATACACAATACTTCCTGCTAAGATTCCATTTCCATCTTTTTTCAGATAATGTCCAAATGCGATAAATGCTACTCCCGCCAGATACAGACGAAATACAAGCATAAAGTTATACAATAATTCTATATTTGACTTATTGGAAAATACATAAATCAGATTGAGTGGATCACCGATCGCATAATAATTTAATGTTCCTAGAATGTCTGCTCCAAATCCAATGCTCATATCCCACATTGGAAATCTGAAATGTCCGTGGATGATATTAGAAAAGAAATTGCGGATATATTCTCCCCAGTACATCAGCGCGTTGATGTGTTGGGATAATCCATCCTGTCCCTTTGCTCCCCATATGAATGTCACTCCATTTTTGTAGAATGGATAAAATACAATCAGACTTATAATTGCAAATAAGATCGTATATCTTGCCATAAGCTGTTTCTTTGTAGTTAATTTCATTTAAACGATTCCTCTTTCATTATTATTAATGACTTTCCTTTTCAATATAAATCGGTCGATGTTTTGTTTCCAGATATGTCTTAGACAGATACATACCAACAACTCCCATTCCTAACAATTGAATACCACTTAAAAAACTGATAATACATACTAATGACGGCCATCCAGCAACGGGATCTCCAAATACTGCAGCTCTCACGATTACAAATACCAGAAATAAAAATGCAATAATGCATACAAACACACCCATCAATGATACTGCCACCAATGGTGCTGTTGAAAATGCCATAATTCCTTCACAAGCATAACGAAACAACTTCCAAAAAGACCACTTCGTCTCCCCCGCGACACGTTCTACATTCTTATATTCCAACCATTTTGTCTCAAATCCTACCCATCCAAAGATTCCTTTTGTAAAACGGTTATATTCTGGCATTGTCAAAATAGCATCTACCATCTTTCGTTTCATCATACGAAAATCCCTTGCTCCATCTACTATATTTGAATCCGAAATCTTATTGATGAGTTTATAAAATTGCCTTGCAAAAAAAGAACGAATAACAGGTTCTCCTTCTCTTGTCACTCTTCTTGTTGCCACACTATCATAGTTTTCTTCTTCAATACATCGAATCATCTTTGGAATTAAATATGGTGGATCTTGAAGATCTACATCCATGGTAATAACATAATCACCTTTTGCACGTTCTAACCCTGCATATAAAGCAGCTTCTTTTCCAAAATTTCTGGAAAATGAAATATAATGTATTTTAGGATCCTGCTCACTCAATTTTCTCATAATCTCTAATGTACCATCTTTACTTCCATCATCCACAAAAATAATTTCAAATTCAATGTTTTCTTCTTGCTTCATAACTTTCTGCATTTCATCGTAATAGATTGGTATAACTTTTTCTTCATTAAAACATGGAACAATACAACTACATAGTTTGTTCATCTCCACTTATATACCCCCCCATTTATTTTTTGCTCTTATAACTTAATTGTTTATCAGTATATCATTATTTTTATCTTTTGTCTTTATTTATTTTTCTTCTGTTCATTTCATCCTCATTCTGTTATGATAAAAGTGCTTTTTTTATTTGAATTTTAATGGAAACGAGGAATTTTATTACATATGATACAAGATATTTATCCACATAAACTAAACAATCAATATCATCCAGATCAAAAACCAGATGCTGACAGCATTATTTTATATTTTACACAGGAAGGTCTTCTTCATCGTTTATTAAAGAAAGAAGACTTAGAAGAAATGGGGCAGGAAGATCTATTTTCTCTGGATGAAATGATCTATACCGGTGATGGTAAGAAACTTGCAAGACCAACTCTTTTAAATGAGGAACATCTATTTTTATCATTCCCTAGATTGAGTGATTTTGTGAATGATACTCATGTTACAGAAGAAACTCTTACATATCTTTTCTCTGTGGATGATGACAACTACTTCTTATTAAATGAAGCTCCGGAAGAAATTCCTGAAGATTATGAATTCAATACCGTACGTGAGCTTCGCAATTTACAGATTGGTCCAAAATACCGCACGTTTGCGGCGATCACTGGTTTACATCTTTATAACTGGTACCGCACAAACCGTTTCTGTGGATGCTGTGGACACAAGACCGTTCATTCTTCCACAGAACGTGCTTTAAAATGCCCATCTTGCGGTCACTTGATCTATCCAAGAATCGTGCCTGCTGTGATCGTTGGTGTTAAAAATGGTGACAAGATCCTGCTTACAAAATACCGCAAAGGATTCACTCCTTTTGCATTAATTGCTGGATTTACAGAGATTGGTGAGACTTTAGAAGAGACTGTTGCACGAGAGGTCATGGAAGAAGCTGGTATTCGTGTGAAGAATATTCAGTATTATAAATCTCAGCCTTGGGGTGTTGTGGATGACCTGCTGGCTGGTTTTTATTGCGAGGTAGATGGAGATACAGAGATTCATATGGATGCTTCGGAATTGAAACTTGCTGAATGGAAATCTCGTGATGAAATTGAATTGCAACCGAATGATTTTAGTTTGACGAATGAGATGATGCGAACGTTTAAAGAAGGAAAGTTCTGATTTGTAGTTTGAAGACGGAAATTATTGGTGGAATATTATAAAAAGAGATCATGTGTCTGCAACCCACTTGCGTTCGGACTCCCACGTAGCTGTACTAAGCTCCTGAATGGTCTAACGACCATCCACTCGCTAAGTGCAGACGTGTTCGTACGGTTGCCGACATATGATCTCTTTTTATAATATTCAAATAATTTACGTCATTCAAACCACCACACAGTGTGTATGTCATACGGTACTGGTTAATAATTTTTGTATTTATTAACCAAAGGTAAAAGGATGTCTCTTTTTCATTTAATAAAAATATTTATTTTGCTGTAGCAGTTTCTTTATGCCCACTCTTTATCTTATCATACTGTGCAAACATACCTGCAAGTAATGTTCCAGAGATTGAATGCCATACACAAGATACTGCACAGATAATTGCTGATTCTGGTGTTGATGCGAACTGGGCTGTTGTTGTTGCAAGGTTTGTTGCTAATCCAGCATTCTGCATTCCAACTTCGATAGAAATTGTTCGTTTCTTTGCTGTGTTCATTCCAGTAAGTTTTCCCGCACAATATCCAAGGAAATATCCGAAACCGTTGTGTAAAAGTACTGCAACAAAGATCACGATTCCAGACTGGAAGAATTTTGATCCCTGTGATGAGATAACTCCACCAACAACACATGCAAGTCCAAGAACTGCCACACCCGGCATGACTTTCTGAACTTCTTTGAATGCTTCATTTTTTCCTAATGCGTAGTTTAATGCAAACCCGATCGCTACTGGTACGATAACCGTTTCTATGATAGATACAAACATTGGTAATCCATGAATTGTGATCTTGGCTCCGCTTGCCAGAAAGGATACCATCAGTGGTGTCATCACTGGAGAGAGGATTGTAGATACAGTTGTCATTCCAACAGAAAATGCAACATCTCCACCGCAAAGATAGGACATAATGTTTGATGATACTCCTCCAGGACAGCATCCTACAAGAATCAGTCCAAGAGCGATTCCATCTGGCAGATTCAGTAATTTTGTAATTGCAAATGCCAGGAATGGCATGATCAGATACTGAGCGATCGCACCAATACAGATATCAAATGGTCTTTGTGCAAGAATTTTGAAATCTTCTGTTGTCAGTGTCAATCCCATACTGAACATGATGACACCAATAATGATAGACTGACTCGTGAATTTATTTGCTACTGGATCCGTGAATAATTGAAAATTCACCCACCCCATCAACGATGGCAGGAAAAATGTAATGACTGCGATCGCGATGACAACGATAGATGTGTAGTCTGATAAAAATTTGCTTAGTTTTTGTAGTTGTTTCATATTATGTTACCTCCTGATATTCCTCACCGCCCTTCGCTATAAATCAAGAAAGAATCCTGCTCAGAGGACTTTTTATTTCATCGAAATTTTCTATGCAATAAAAAAGCCCCTTCTCAGAAAAATCCTGAAAAGGGACGAACTAATCCGCGTTACCACCCAATTTCTGCAATAAAATTACAGCTCTTAACGTACTATCATACGCTTTCCTTATAACGGAGGATTCCGGCGAGACTTACTGGTTCAAAATATTAATGTCAAGTAATGTTCAGTCCGCATCTTAGAGATGATATCTGTTCATGAAAATGTATCTGCTCACACCAACCGCAGACTCTCTGAAACACTTGATTCAAAAACAGCGTTGTTCTCTTCAACGAATTTCGGTGAAGTTTATTTATTTAAAATATATTATAGTCCTTTGAGATAATTTGTCAAGTTTTAGTTTGAAGACGGAAATTATTGGTGGAATATTATAAAAAGAGCTCATGTGTCTGCAACCCACTCGCGTTCGGACTCCCACGTAGCTGTACTAAGTTCCTGAATGCTCTAACGACCATCCACTCACTAAGTGCAGACGTGTCCGTACGGTTGCCGACA
>ERZ773217.1489-NODE-1489-length-18124-cov-36.077370_pt1 | contig 18124 bp, 9 predicted proteins | sample MGYA00580995_ERZ773217 | MGnify/ENA primary metagenome ERZ773217 (study PRJEB29015, sample SAMEA2737772) | human gut metagenome | biome: human gut; feature: human-associated habitat; material: faeces | place: China | collected 2012 ...
TGGGCGCACAGGAGAGCACCATCCTGACCCAGTTCGTCGTGGAGGCCGGCGTCACGTCGGCGCTGGGCGGCTGCTTCGGCATCGTGCTGGGCTACATCGTCTCGGCCATCATCAACCAGATCCTTCCGTATATCCTGACGGACATCACCCTGAACGTCACCCCCTCGGCGGACGCGGCGGCCATCGCCGTGGGCATCTCCTGCGGCATCGGCGTCCTGTTCGGCTTCCTGCCTGCCCGCCGTGCCGCCCGCCTGAACCCCATCGAAGCGCTCAGATATGATTAAGGAGTTTACCATGAAAAAACGATTCCTCGCATTCCTGCTGGCTGTCTGCGTGGCTGTTTCCATGCTGGTGCTGCCCGCCTCTGCGGTCGGCTCCAACGCGGCAGTCCAGACGGCGACGGCACTGGGCGGTCTGACCGCCGAGCAGGCCGGTTCTCTGGGTGCGCCCCTCACTCGTGGGCAGGCGGCCCGCCTCCTCACCGCATTCTCTGCTTACCGCGATACCACCACGGCACAGGGCCGCACCGGCCGCCTCTACAGCGATGTGGACAGCGACTCTCCCTATGCGGTCTACATCCGCACTGCCGTCCAGAACGGCTGGATGACCGGCTACTCCGACGGCAGTTTCCGCCCGGACAACACCGTCACGCTGGAAGAAGCCTGCACCATGGCGCTGCGCCTGCTGGGCTATGATGTGGCAAAGCTGGGCGGTACCTTCCCTACAGCTCAGCTCAGCAAGGCCAGCGCACTGGGCCTGCGCAATGAGATCAATGCCCGTCAGGGCGAGACTCTGACCCTCGAGCAGGGTACCATGCTCTTCTACAACGCCCTCACCGCCATGAACGGCAGCGGTCAGGTCTACGCCTCCACGCTGGGCTTTGCGGTGAGCAACGGTCAGGTGGACATCTCCTCCGTCCTGCTGGACAACGTCAAGGGTCCCTTCGTGGCTGATGTTTCCACAGTTCTGCCCTTCGCCCCGGCGGCCATCTACCGCAACGACGAAGTCACCACCTCTGCGGCCCTCTCGCCCTATGATGTCTACTATTATAATGAGAGCGCCCGCACCGTGTGGATCTACAATAAGCGTGCCGCAGGCCGCGTGACGGCTGTCTCGCCCTCGGCCAGCGCTCCGACCTCTGTGACCGTGGCCGGCGTCACCTACACCATCGCTTCGCCCTCTGTGGCCTACCAGCTGTCCTCCCTGTCCGGCGGCGGCGTGGGTCAGGTGGTCACTCTGCTGCTGGGCATGAACGATGCAGCTGTCTCCGTCCTCACCGGCGACGCGGCAGACGCTGTGTTCTACGGCGTGGTCCAGTCCTCATCCCGCACCCTCGTGGAGACGAACAGCGCTGAGGTGCAGCAGGCTGTCTCGGTCATGTGTACCGACGGCACCGCCCGCACCGTCAATGTGAACAATAAGCTCAATTTCCCGGCCGGCAAGCTGGTGGAGATCAGCGTGGACGGTGACGGCGAAAGCGTCCAGTCCATCTCGCCCCGCTCGACCAGCGGCAGCGTCAGCGCCGACGGCACCGCGCTGGGCGACACCCCGTTTGCAGACAACGTGCAGATCATTGATACGACGTCGGAGGGTGTGGCTGGGGCAGTTCGCCCCAGCCGCCTATCGGGGGTAACTCTGAGCGAAAGCGACATCCGCTACTACACCACCAATTCTGCGGGCCAGATCGACCGGGTCATCCTCGACAATGTGACCGGTGACCTGTGGGAGTACGCTGCGCTGGATTCTGTCCGCCGCCTGACGGACGAAGCCGCCAAGAAGATCGACAAAAAGATCAGCGACAAGGCACAGGACGCCGCAAGAGAGGCCGCAGGCCTCCCCGCTGCGACCACCACCAAGGTAGACAAGACCGATGAGGAGACCTTCCAGGATGTGAAGAACATCCTTGTCCCCAGCACCAGCGATGTGCTCTACGGCCTCATCGACGGCAGTGTCGTCAGCTCTACCTGGAACACCCTTACCGGCAAGACGGACCAGCTGTTCAGCTATGTGCTCCGCCGCACCGGCGACAGCGTGGGCGGTACGCTGGGCGACTTCCTCAACTATCTGGGCGAGGGTGCGACCTACGTCTGCTACTCCGGCGGCAAGCAGGTGGCCTACAGCACCGCCACCAAGTACCCCGTTATCGCAGGCGGCATCGCCATCGGTCGTTCTGCTGACGGCAAGACCATCAACCGGATGCTCCAGCTCTCGCCGGTAGTCATCGATAAGCTGGGCGCAGCTTCGGTCATGAGCGGCGACAAGCGCTATGAGACCGCCGACGATATGCAGGTGTATCTGTGGTCGAACGGCCAGTATTTCGCCACCTCGCTGCCCAAGATCAACACCGAGGATTATAAGCTCATCGGCTGGTACGACAACTTCGGCTGCGCAGGCGGAAAGAAGATCCGTATCCTCGTGGCCGTCAAGACGAACTGAGCCTGAAATTTTCCAATAACAGAACAGCAGCCTCACCGAACGCAGAGTGAGGCTGCTGTTTTTTGCACTTAGCCGTTGGACTGGGGGACAAGACGGATGAGGGCTGCGCTGTCCTGCATCCCTGTTGATGTCTATAGTATAGGCTGCGGTGCATCGTCGGACAACGAGCAAAAAGACTCCGTTGTATAAATTTCTTACAAGGGAGCGAGGATGTCAAAAGTTTTGGCAAACGGGCAGAGCTGCATGAAACACGTCCGGGACGCGGCAGAAAAAGGGCCTTCCCATTTGCCACCGGCCCGGTTTCGTGTTACAATAAAAACCGGAGAAATAGCGGAAAAAAGGAGGCGCGGCAATGATACGCATTGCTCTGGTCGAGGACGAGGCAGAGGTGCGGGCGCAGCTGCAAGGCTATGTGCAGCGGCACACCCGGCAGTACGGCACCGAGTTCGCGGTGACGGAGTTCGCCGACGGCATGGAGCTGCTGGATGATTACCGCCCGGTGTACGACATCCTGTTTCTGGACGTGGAGATGAAGCATCTGGACGGCATGGAGACGGCCCGGCGAGTGCGGGAGCTGGACAAGGACGTCATCATCGTTTTTATCACGAATATGGCACAGTATGCCATCGGCGGGTACGCGGTGGGCGCGCTGGACTATGTGCTCAAGCCGGTGCCTTATTTTGCGTTTTCGCAGCAGCTGCGCAAGGCCGAAGAACAGCTGCGCCGCCGCGCACGGCATTATCTGGCCCTGCCGGTGGAGGGCGGGATGCGGCGGCTGGATTCGTCCCTCATCTATTATCTGGAAAGCGAGGGACACCGCGTCCACTTTTATACCGAAGAGGGCGATTTCGTGGCGGCAGGCACCCTGAAAGCCTTTGAGGAAAAGCTGGCCGAGCGGCCCTTTGCCCGCTGCAACAGCGGCTACCTTGTCAATCTGGCACAGGTGAAGAGCGTGCAGCAGGGGATGGTGCAGGTGGGACCCTATGAATTGCAGGTCAGCCGCCCCCGGCGGAAAGCCTTCCTCGTGGCGCTGGCCGACCACATCGGGGGTGAGGGTGCATGACGGCACTGCCCAGCATCCCGCGCCTGTATACGGCGCTGGCCGAGTGTCTGGCCGTGGGCATCTACGCCCTGCCGCTGGGCATCCGCTTCGGCAAAACGGCCACTATCGCTGCCAGTGCGGCATGGGCGCTGGCCCTGAGTGCTTTTTTGCAGGCCACGGGCAGCGTCCCGCTGGCGTGGTGGATCCCCTGCATGGCGGCAGCTGTGGGGATACAGTATTTATACCTCTGGGTCACCCGCACCATCTCCCTGCTGGAAGCGGGCTATGTCTGCGCCCGGGCCTTCGTTCTGGCAGAGCTGGCGGCCAGCGCCGAGTGGCAGCTGCACTGCTTCCTCTGGCCTCAGCGCAGCGGGGCCGACGGCCTGTCACTGCTGCTTCTGGTGGCGGTCTACGGCAGCGTTTTCGGCTGCATCTGGGTGCTGGAGCATAAGCACAAAAGTCCCAAGGGCCATATCGTCATCAGCGGAAAAGCGGGCCTCGTGGCCGTCGTCATGGCGGCGATGGTCTTCGCGGTGAGCAACCTGCTGTTCTTGGGCGACCGCGAGGTGGACATGAGCGTCTACTACATCCGCACGCTGGTGGACATCTGCGGCGTGCTCATCCTGACGGTCCAGCACGAGCAGCTGCGGGAGGCGGCGCTCCACAGCGAGCTTGCCGCCATGGACGAGGTGCTCCACCGCCAGTACGAGCAGTACAAGCGGAGCAAGGAGGGCATCCGGCTCATCAACAGCCGCTGTCACGAGCTGAAGATCCAGATCGCGGACATCCGCGCCGAGCGCGACCGGGCCAAGCAGGACGCGGCTCTGGCCCGGATGGAGAGCGGCATCCGGCAGTATGAAGCAGAGAACAAGACTGGCAACCCGGTATTGGATACCCTATTGACCGCCAAAAGCATGGACTGCCAGCAGCGCGGCATCAACATGACCAGCGTGGCCGACGGCAGCCAACTGGGCTTTTTGAGCACGCGGGAGCTGTGTACCCTCGTGGGCGCGCCGCTGGACAACGCCATCGAGAGCGTGCTGGCCGAGCCTGACCCCGAAAAGCGTCTGCTGCGGGTGGCCATCTACAACCAGAGCGGCTGCGTGATGCTCCGCTTCGAGAACTACTGCGCCCAGCCTGTGGAGCTGGGCGCGGACGGCCTGCCCGTCCACAACGCCCACGGCGGCTACGACCTGCAGGGCGTGCAGGCGGCCGCCCAGCGCCACGACGGCACCATGACCCTTCATTGGGCCGACGGCTGGTTCACCCTGCGGATCCTGCTGCCTGTCCCGGAAAAGTAAAGGGACTCCTTCAGTCACCTGCGGTGACAGCTCCCTCAGGGAGGGAGCCTTTGGTAGAGAGCGAAACATTGTCCTCTTTGCCAAGGGCCACCTCTTTGAGGGGGCTGCCGCGTCAGCGGCTGGGGGAGTTTTTGCTTTTGGCATGATGCACAATGAAACCGCTCTCAAAATTGGCGATAAGCACAATAGAAATTGAAATCAAATTGAAACTTCTGCAAAATACGCCTCCAAAATGACAGATTGCGCGGAGAACGGTTCGTTTTGCAGTTTATATGATAAAATGACATCAAGCAAAGGAGTGGACGCACTCCGGAGAACAGCTATGAACCGGGTCGTGTACCCAAAAGAGAAGGAGCTAACAGTTATGGCACAGAAAAAGAAGGACAGTAAGATGATGGTCAAGATCATCAAAACTGCCGTTTCGGGTGTGTTGTGTGTCGCATTGGCGGGCGGTATGGTTGCGGCCAATGTGCTGATCCCGCCCAATGCCAGCAGCGTGCAGAGCATTTTGGGCCTGAAGAGTGGAGGCATCAATAACAGCAAGGCAAAGACCGAAGGCATCAATATGGAATACAGCAAGCCCGGCTTTGACACAGAGGAGGCGCTGGTTGAGGATGAGATCGCTCTGAATAAGAAGATCGCCGCCGAAGGCATTGTATTGCTGAAAAACGATGCCGGAAAGATGCCGTACAGCACGGATACGACCTTTAGCTTTGTCAGCCATTCTGCTGTCAGCTACATCGGCGGCAACAAAGTCGATATGAAAACGGCCTTTGAAGATGCCGGGTTCGGTGTCAACGAGGACCTCTGGAAATTCTATTCCGAAGGCAACGGCAAGGATTACGGTCTGGGTGTCGGCTCGGTCTCTTACGGTGATGACGAGGACTTCTCCATCAACGAGTGCCCGCTGTCCGTCATGCAGGCGGAGCCGGGCCTGACCGATTCCATGCAGGGCACGGTGCCGGTCTTTGTGTTCAGCCGTGTGGCGGGCGAAGGCCGCGATATGCCGCGCTCCATGTACAACCACACCGATGTGGAAGAGGACAAGACCAAGACCTACCTCGAGCCGGATTCCGTGGAACTGGAGATCCTCCAGTACCTGAACGACAACTTTGACGATGTCGTGCTGCTGCTCAACTCCAGTGCAGCGGTCGATCTGAGCTGGGTGGAGGATTATCCCAGCATCCACACGGTCATCTCGGCTCCTGCCATGGGCGACTACGGCCTGTGCTCTCTGGCCGAGATCTTCTCCGGCAAGGTCAATCCTTCCGGCCGCACCGTGGATACTTATGAAGTGGATGCCATGAACAGCCCGGCGGCGCAGAACTTCGGCGACTTTGCCTACTATGACGAGAATGGTAACCTGACCAAGTACAACTACGTCAGCTACAAAGAGGGCATCTATGTTGGCTACCGCTATTACGAGACCCGTTACGAGGACAAGGTCCTCGGTCAGGGCAACGCAGGCGATTATAACTACGATGACGCTGTGATGTATCCCTTCGGCTACGGCCTGTCCTACACCACCTTTGATTGGTCCGACTACAACACCAGCTGGGATGGCGACACCTGCACCGTCACGGTCAAGGTGACCAACACCGGTTCTGTTGCCGGCAAGGACGTTGTGGAAGTGTATGCACAGAGCCCCTACACCGATTATGACAAGACCAACAAGGTGGAAAAGGCTGCGGTTGAACTGGTCGGTTACGCCAAGACCTCGGAGCTGGCTCCCGGTGCAAGCGAGACCGTTACGGTCACCTTCGATCAGGAACAGCTGAAATCCTACGACTACACCAACGCCAAGACCTACATTCTGGATGCCGGTGACTACTACATCACCGCAGCCAAAAACGCACACGAAGCGGTCAACAACATCCTCTCTGCCAAGGGCAAGACCGTGGCAGACGGCATGACTGCCGACGGCGACACTGCTTTTGTTGCAACCTACACCCCGGCAAACGGCACCGTGGATACCACGACCTACAAGCTCGACACCACGACCGGTGTGGAGATCACCAATCAGCTCGACCATGCAAACGGCGGCTTCCAGTATCTGTCCCGCAACGACTGGACCGGCACCTGGCCGACCACCGATGGCGAGGTCAGCGACCAGATCAGCACTTGGGGCAACCCCATCAATGGTACCGATGTCGGCGGCAAGGCTGCATCCTATACCTACCGCAAGACGATCAGCAAGGAGGATCTTGCAAAGCTGGATTCTTTTGATTCCCTGAACCCCACCGACTTCTCCGCCCTGACCGATGAGATCGTTTACGGTAAGGACAACGGTCTGGGTCTGATCGATATGCGCGGTCTGGATTACGATGATGAAAAGTGGGATGAACTGCTCGACCAGCTGACCCCCAGCGATTATCAGACCCTGATCACGCAGTCCGGCTATGGCACGGCTGCCATCAAGTCGGTGGATAAGCCCTCCACGACCGATCGCGACGCTGCCACCGGCCTGGTCAACTATGGCGTTGATGCAAGCGGCAACTTCTACTTCAAGGGCAACATCACGCACTGCGGCGTGATCGTTCTGGCACAGACCTACAACGATGATCTGGCCACTCACTACGGCGAGAACATTGGCGACGAGTCCTACTATCTGGATGTCGATGGCTGGTATGCACCGGCAGTCAACATGCACCGCACTGCATTCTCCGGCCGCAACAGCGAGTATTACTCCGAGGATCCGTTCATCGGCGGTCACATTGCTTCCCTCGAGTGTGAGGGTGTCGCCTCCCGCGGTATGTATGTCTTTGTCAAGCACTACGCCATCAACGATCAGGAGGACCACCGCGGCGACCGTGAAGGCCAGTACAGCATTGCGACCTTCCTGAACGAGCAGGCGGCCCGCGAGATCTACCTCAAGCCCTTTGAGATGTGCGTCAAGTCTGATAAGGTCGAGATGAACTATGCAAAGGACAACGGCGACGGCACTTACAGCAATGCCACCACCGAGATCCCGTCCGTCACCGGCATCATGACCTCCTTCAACCGCGTTGGCTATACCTGGGCCGGCGGCAACTACAACATGATCACCGGCCTGCTGCGCAACGAGTGGGGCTTCCACGGCTTTATCATCACCGATAATGCAAACACCGGTGTCTTTATGGATGCTGGCCAGATGATCCAGGCGGGTGCTGATGGCAAGCTGACCAACCTGCCCACCGGCGCACGCTATACCTTCAACAAGAATGATGTTTCGGATTATCACTATGGCCGTGAGGCAGTCCACAACATCCTGTATACTATTGCAAACTCCAAGGCAATGAACGGCGGTATGCCGGGCAGCCGTTATCTGGCAAAGGTCGAGCCTTACCAGAAGGTCATCTACGCGGTGGATGGCGTCTGCGGCGGTCTGATTGCGGTCCTGGTCATCCTGACCATCTTCCGCTTCCGCAAAAAGAAAGAGGACAACATCAAAACCGTCTGAGTAACACAAAACCGAAAGGGGCGGCGGGCAGAGCGCCCGCCACCTCTTCTTTTTTATCAGGAGCGATCCATGAAACACGCTGACATCATCCAAAAACTGAATCTGGAGCAAAAATGCGCTCTGCTCTCGGGCGAGACTGTCTTTACCACCCGCGCTCTGCCGGGCAAGGGCATCCCGGCCATCACCCTTTCGGACGGCCCCAACGGTGTCCGCAAGCAGGCCGGTGCCGCCGACCATCTGGGCCTCAACCCCAGCGTTCCGGCAACCTGCTTTCCGACCTCTTCCGCCACTGCGTGCAGCTGGGATGAGAAGCTGGGCGAAGCCGTCGGCGAGGCACTGGGCGAGGAAGCCGCTGCACAGGAAGTGGCTGTCCTGCTCGGCCCCGGCCTGAATATCCAGCGCAGCCCCCTCTGCGGCCGTGACTTCGAGTATTTCTCGGAAGATCCCATCCTCGCGGGCAGGATGGCCGCCGCCTATGTGCGCGGCATCCAGAAAAACGGCATCGCTGCCTGCCCCAAACACTTTGCGGTCAACAGTCAGGAGCTGCGCCGCATGGCCAGCGACTCGGTGCTCGATGAGCGCACCCTGCGGGAGCTGTATCTGACCGGCTTCGAGATCGTGGTGAAAGAGGCAAAGCCTAAGACCATCATGACCTCCTACAACCTCATCAACGGCACCTACGCCAACGAGAATGCCCACCTGCTGCAGGACATTCTGCGGAAGGACTGGGGCTTCGACGGGGCCGTCGTCACCGACTGGGGCGGCTCCAATGACCACGCCCTCGGCGTGAAGAACGGCTCCACCCTCGAAATGCCCTGTCCCGGCGGCGACTCCATCCGGGAGCTGATGAAGGCCGTACAGGACGGCAAAATTTCCGAGGCCGACGTGGACGTCCGTCTCGACGAGATGCTGGAACTGGTGCTCTCCACCCACGCTGCGGTGGAAAAAGCGCCCCGCACCTTCGACGCTGCCGCGCACCATAAGCTTGCCCGCCGCGCGGCCGCAGAGAGCATCGTCCTGCTCAGGAACGAGGGCGGCATCCTGCCGCTCAAGCCCAATGAGAAGCTGGCCGTCATCGGCGACTTTGCCGAGACGCCCCGCTATCAGGGCGCAGGCTCCAGCGCCGTCAACGCCCTGCAGGTGGACACCCTGCTGGACAGCATCAAGGCCGACGACAGCGGCATCACCTTCGTGGGCTATGCCTCCGGTTTCGAGCGTCAGGGTGCAGCGGACGCCGAGAAGCTGGAAGAGGCTGTGGCCCTCGCAAAGAAGGCTGACACCGTTCTGCTCTGCCTCGGCCTCGATGAGCTGCGGGAGAGTGAAGGTCTTGACCGCTCTGACATGAAGCTGGCCGAGAACCAGCAGCAGCTTCTGGCCGCTGTGGCTGCCGTCAACCCGAACGTCGTCGTTCTGCTGAGCGCCGGTGCGCCGGTAGAGACGCCGTGGGTCGGCCAGTGCAGGGCGCTGGTCTACGGCGCACTGGGCGGACAGGCAGGCGCCGGCGCAGCCGCAGACATCCTCACCGGCAAGCTCTGCCCCTGCGGCAAGCTGTCCCAGACCTGGGCGCAGGCTCACGACGACACCCCCGCCAAGGCGAACTTCGGCGGCGAGGGCCGGAACGTGGAGTACCGCGAGGGCCTGTATGTGGGCTACCGGTACTATCAGACCGCCGGTGTGCCGGTGGCGTTCCCCTTCGGCTACGGCCTGAGCTACACCACCTTCGAGTACAGTGATCTGAAGGCAGACGAGAAGGGCGTGGCCTTCACCGTCACCAACACCGGCAGCTGTGCCGGTGCCGAGATCGTCCAGCTCTACGTCGCAAAGCAGGACGCCAAAGTCTTCCGCCCGGCGCAGGAGCTGAAGGGCTTTGCAAAGGTATTCCTGAAAGCAGGCGAGAGCAGGACGGTGAGCATCGCTCTGGACGACAAGGTGTTCCGCTACTGGAACGTCAAGACTGACCGCTGGGAAGTCGAAGGCGGAAGCTATCAGCTCCGCGTGGGTGCATCCAGCGCGGACATCCGGCTGACAGCGGAAGTCTCCGTCAAGGGGACCAACGCTCCCGACCCCTACGAGGGTCTCGACCTGCTCCACTACGTCTCCGGCCAGATCACCTATGTGACCGACGCCGAGTTCGAGGCTCTGCTGGGCCATCCGATCCCGGAGGATGTCGTCCGCATCGACCGGAACATGACGCTGGGCGAGATGGACCATGGCCGCAGTCCGCTGGGCTGGGTGGCACAGAAGGTGCTGCGCTACCGTCTGGACAGCAGCTTTGCAAAAGGCACCCCCGACCTGAACACCGTGTTCCAGTATAATATGCCGCTACGCGCGCTGGCCAAGATGACCAACGGCATGGTGAGCATGGGCATGGTGGACGGCCTCGTCTGGGAGCTGAAAGGCTTCTGGCTCGTGGGCATCCTTCAGGTCATCTATGAGTTCGTCAAGAATCTCATCCTGAACAGCCAGATGGAAAACCGGCTCAAAAACAGCTGAAAGGAATAAGGCCATGAATTTCTGGAATAACTTTGCCGCAAAGCATCCGGCCGCGGCCAAATGGGTGCGGGAGGGCGGACTGTTCGTCATCGTGTCCAACCTCATCACCGTGTTCAAATATCTGCTTCTGCAGTTCCTGCCCAAGGCATTTGCAAACCTGCCGGTGGTGGACTTCGGCTGGCCGGGCATCGACATCACCCTGTTCGGCGAGACCTTCAAGTGGAACATCCTCGGCTATGACGCGGCCCACGGCGGCCTGCCTTACTTCTGCGCCTACATGGTGGCCATGGTCATCGGCGAGTGCATAAATTTCCCCATCCAGCGCAGCCTCGTCTTCCGCAGCAAGGGCAACCTCGCCAAGCAGATCGGCTGGTATCTGCTGGCTTTCTGCCTCATCACCTGCATCGTCAACTCCATCAACTGCATCTGGGTGGCTGTGGCCGGTCTGCTGGTGCCTGATTTCATCTACAACATCGGCACCACGGTGCTCAACGGCGGCATCTCGATGATCATCTTCTTCTTCGTGAACAAGATCATCTTCCCCGAAGGCGAAGCCGCAAAATAATCTGTCATCTTCTTTGTTTTCATCATTTTCTTCATTCGAACCAACAGGCCGTCCTCCTCTGGAGGACGGCCTGTTGGCATATTGAGCGGTTTTGGACGCTGCAAAGAACGAAATTTCGGTCATAGGGTAAGAATCTGCCCAGGGGTCTTGCACTTTGATGCTTTACTGTGATAAAATCATGCCATGCTTTTATCATAGAGGAAAAAGCACCAAAGGGGGAACGTGTATGAGTGAGATCTGTATCATCGTCACCATCGTCGTCTATCTTGCGGCCATGCTGCTGGTGGGTTTCGCCTATAGCAAGACCAACAACGACAGCGCCGACTTCTACCTCGGCGGCCGGAAGATGGGGCCGCTGGTCACGGCTATGAGCGCCGAGGCCAGCGATATGTCCAGCTGGCTGCTGATGGGTATGCCGGGTCTGGCCTACCTGACAGGCATCGCCTCGCCGGGCTGGACGGCCATCGGCCTTGCACTGGGTACCTGGCTCAACTGGCTCATCGTGGCCCGGAGGCTCCGCCGCTATTCGGCCAACCTCGACGCCATCACGGTACCGCAGTTCTTGTCGCTTCGCTTCCATGACCAGCGCAACCTGCTGAACGCTCTGGGTGCGGTCATCATCATCGTCTTCTTCGTGCCGTATACGGCCTCGGGCTTTGCGGCCTGCGGCAAGCTGTTCCACAGCCTCTTCGGCGTAGATTACATGGCAGCAATGCTGGTGTCGGCCCTCGTCATCGTGGGCTATACCATCCTCGGCGGCTTCCGCGCCGTCACCACCACCGACCTTATCCAGTCGATGGTCATGTCGCTGGCCCTCATCGCGGTGCTGGGCTACGGTATCGTCGTGGCCGGCGGCTGGGGCGCTGTTGTCGAGAACGCCCAGAGCCTTTCCGGCTACCTGACCATGACGGCCAGCCACGACGCTGTGACCGGTGGGGCCGTATCCTACAGCCTGCTGGACATCGTCTCTACCATGGCGTGGGGCCTCGGCTACTTCGGTATGCCCCACATCCTGCTCCGCTTCATGGCCATCGAGGACGAGAAGAAGCTGGTGCTCAGCCGCCGCATTGCCACCGTCTGGGTGGTCATCGCCATGGCGGCGTCCATCGTCATCGGCATGGTGGGCCTCGGCATGACCAGGGCCGGTGCGCTGGAATTCCTCAGCGGCTCGTCCAGTGAGACCCTCATCGTCCGCATCGCCAGCCTCATCAGTCAGCACGGTGTGCTGGCCGCAGTGCTGGCCGGACTCATCCTTGCAGGCATCCTGGCGGCCACCATGTCCACGGCGGACAGCCAGATGCTGGCCGCTGCGTCCAGCGTGTCCCAGAACATTTTGCAGGAGTTCGGCCACCTCAAGCTGAGCGAGAAGCAGAGCCTCTTCGCAGCCCGCCTGACCATCATCTGCGTCAGCGTGGTGGGCGTGGTGCTGGCCCGCGACCCGGATTCCAGCGTCTTCGGCATCGTCAGCTTTGCGTGGGCCGGTTTCGGCGGCGCTTTTGGCGCTGTCGTCCTCTGCGCCCTGTTCTGGAAGCGCTGCAACTGGCAGGGTGCGCTGGCCGGTATGCTCTCCGGCGGCCTGATGGTCTTCGTCTGGAAGTACCTCGTCAGCCCGCTGGGCGGCGTCTTCGGCATCTATGAGCTTCTGCCCGCCTTCCTCGTCTCGCTGGCCGTCTGCGTGGTGGTCAGCCTCGTGACCCCGGCCCCGGAGGCCGACATCCTTGCCGAGTTTGATGCGGCAAAATAACCGGTAAAAACAAGAGGAGGGCCTGTGCCGAAACCCGGCACAGGCTCTCCTTTTATGCTTGTGTGACGCTTCCGTGCTCCACCCGGTATACCTTGTCAAACTGCTTCATGAACGCCCCCGAGACGTCGTGGGTGATGGCCACCACCATGCAGGGGAGAGCGAGCAGATTTTCCATGATCTGTCCGCTGGTGTCGGGGTCGAGGCTGGCGGTGATCTCGTCGGCGATGATGAGGTCGTACCGGCGAAGCGCCAGCCGTGCGATGCCGATGCGCTGGCGCTGCCCGCCCGAGAGATTCTTGCCGTTCTCGCTGATGAGGGTGTCGAGGCCGTCGGGCAGGGTGCTTACCCAGTCGGTGAGGCCCGCCATCCCGATGGCGTGGGAAAGCTGAGCCTCGGGGAAGTCCGCGCCGAGGCAGATGTTGCTGCGGAGGGTGTCATTGAAGAGATAGGTTGTCTGGGCAATGTAACCTACCCGCTGGTAGAGGCTCTGACGGTCGATGTCCCGCAGCTGCTGGCCGTTGAAGAGGATGCTGCCGGTATAGTCTGGGTAGTACTGGAACAGCAGCTTTGCCAGTGTAGACTTGCCGCAGCCGCTTTCGCCCACGAGGACGGCTTTTTCCTGCCCGGAGACCGTCAGCCGGACGCCGCGCAGCACCGGTGCAGCGGCCCCGGGGTAGGAAAAGCCGGTGTCCTTGCACTCGATGTGCTCGAGTTTACCGATGGCCCGGCCCGCAGAGACTTTTTCCGGGCCGGACATGGCTGCTTCCAGCCGCTGACGAATGCCTTTCGAGGATCTGACCTTGGCCCAGCACTGGGCGATCTGATTACAGGGCGTGATGACGAAGTTCGCCATGCTGGCGGCGGTGGAGACGGTGCCCATCGTCAGCCGCCCGTCGAAAGCGAGAAAAAGGCCCACCAGCATGACGATGGGGAAGATGAGGTTGCTGATGAGAGAGGTGTTGACCACCATGGCGTTGAGGCTCTGCTGGTAGGTCTGCTCGCTGTCGCGGGCCTGCCGGGCAGCATCCCGGTGGCGGGCGGCATAGGCGTCCTCCCGCAGAAAGCCCCGGATGACCTCGAACCCGCCCAGAAGCTCCTTGAGCTGCTGGGTGTAGCCCGCCATCTGGAGCGAAAAAGCGTCTCGGGAGGCTTTGAGCCGCTCATTCATCTTCCGGGGCAGGACCAGCGGCGGCACGGTCACAAGCAGGATGGCCGCCAGCATCACCGGGCTGATGTAAAGGTACATCCCCAGCGCACAGAGCATGATGCCGCCCCAGAACGCGATGTTGAAGAGGGACATATAATAGTCGTCGTAGAGGGTGCGCAGGTCGGTAGTCAACAGGGAGAGATAGGCTGCGTCGCCCTCCCGCTGATATTGGGACACCGGGCGGCGCAGCACCCGCTCCATGACCTGTCCCCGTACCTGCTCCACGGCACCGCAGGCGAGTTTTGTAAAGGAGCGGCGGCTCAGCCGTTCGAAAAACCAGCTGGTGAAGGTGATGAGGAACACCAGCCCCATATAGCCCAGCGCCTCCTGCTTGCTCTTGGAGTCGATGAGCCACTTGAGCTGGAAGCTTTTCAGCGGTGCGAAAAAGGATACCGCCGCTGTAAAGAGCGCGAAGAGCATGAGCTTCACCCAGTGGTGTCGGAAGTAGTCGTTGACCGTTGCTTTTTTCATGTGCAGTATCCTCCGCAGAGTGCTATAAAACGAGATGGATTACAAGAAAGACCCATCCGACTTCCTTTTTGCGGGAGATCGGATGGGTCTTGATCTTATGGCCTTATGTAAGAGGCGCTGTCAGCTTACAGCTGGGGGCCGGCGGAGACCAGAGCCTTGCCGTGCTCGTTGCCCTCGTACTTTGCAAAGTTCTTGATGAAGCGGCCAGCCAGATCCTTGGCCTTCTCTTCCCACTGAGCGGCATCTGCGTAGGTGTCGCGGGGGTCGAGGATGGCGGGGTCAACACCGGGCAGAGCAGTGGGGACCTCAAAGTCGAAGTAGGGGATCTTCTTGGTGGGAGCCTCGTTGATAGCGCCGCTCAGGATGGCGTCGATGATGCCGCGGGTATCCTTGATGGAGATGCGCTTGCCGGTGCCGTTCCAGCCGGTGTTGACCAGATAAGCCTTGGCGCCGCTCTTCTGCATCTTCTTGACCAGCTCCTCAGCGTACTTGGTGGGGTGCAGCTCCAGGAAGGCCTGACCGAAGCAGGCGGAGAAGGTGGGGGTGGGCTCGGTGATGCCGCGCTCGGTGCCGGCCAGCTTTGCGGTAAAGCCGGACAGGAAGTAGTACTGGGTCTGCTCCGGAGTCAGGATGGAGACCGGGGGCAGAACGCCGAATGCATCAGCAGACAGGAAGATGACATTCTTGGCTGCGGGTGCAGAAGAGATGGGGCGGACGATGTTCTGGATGTGGTCGATAGGGTAGGAGACGCGGGTGTTCTCGGTCACGCTCTTGTCGGCAAAATCGATGTGGCCCTCAGCGTCCAGAGTGACGTTCTCCAGCAGAGCGTTGCGCTTGATGGCGTTGTAGATGTCGGGCTCAGAGTCCTTGTCCAGATTGATGACCTTAGCGTAGCAGCCGCCCTCGAAGTTGAAGACGCCGTTGTCGTCCCAGCCATGCTCGTCATCGCCGATGAGCAGACGCTTCGGGTCGGTGGACAGGGTGGTCTTGCCGGTGCCGGACAGACCGAAGAAGATGGCAGTGTTCTTGCCCTCCATATCGGTGTTGGCAGAGCAGTGCATGGAAGCCATGCCCTTCAGCGGCAGGAAGTAGTTCATCATGGAGAACATACCCTTCTTCATCTCGCCGCCGTACCAGGTGTTGACGATGACCTGCTCCTTGCTGGTGATGTTGAACAGCACAGCAGTCTCGGAGTTCAGGCCCAGCTCCTTGTAGTTCTCGACCTTAGCCTTGGAAGCGTTGTAGACAACGAAATCAGGCTCGAAGTTTGCCAGCTCCTCAGCGGTGGGCTTGATGAACATGTTGGTGACGAAATGTGCCTGCCAGGCCACTTCCATGATGAAGCGGACGGCCATGCGGGTGTCCTTGTTGGCGCCGCAGAAAGCATCCACGACGTACAGGCGCTTGTTGGAGAGCTCCTTCTTGGCGATCTCCTTCACAGCTTCCCAGGCTTCCTGAGAAGCGGGGTGGTTGTCGTTCTTGTACTCGTCGCTGGTCCACCACACGGTGTCCTTGGAGTTCTCATCCATGACGATGAACTTATCCTTGGGGGAGCGGCCGGTGTAGATACCGGTCATGACGTTGACAGCGCCCAGCTCGCTGACCTGGCCCTTCTCGTAGCCTTCCAGTTCGGGCTTGGTCTCCTCGTCGAACAGCTGCTCGTAAGAGGGATTGTACACGATCTCGGTCGTGCCGGTGATACCATACTTGCTCAGATCCAACTTTGCCATGATACTTATACCTCTTCTTTCGTTCAGGTCATCGCCCAGACACCAGCGGTAAGCTGCCCTCAGCCAAAAGGACACCGCAAAAGGACGATGAAAAGAAATACAGATGCGTATTCTCCTGTATATCATTATACATAAATCGGGGCTGAAATCAACCGGCGGAGCGGTTTTCTTCGGGTAAAAGCAACAAATCTTATTAAGAATCCGGGGTATTTGAGACGGTTTCGTAAAAATCTTGGTCCGTTTGCCTGCACAAATTAAAGATTTTATGCCAAAAACAAATCTTTGATAAAATTTTGTCGATTTGGGATACAAGGAGCGGAAATCAGGAGAGAAGAGGCTGCAATTTTGGGCCGCGAAAAAACGTATTATAAGTAGAGACACAAAATATTTGTGGATATTTTGCGATTTATCTGGAAAAACTGTCTGGCTTATGATATACTGGGCCAGTCTGACCCGCGGCCATGAGCCGCCAGCATGGAGAAACAACGACGATGAAGATGCTTTACATATTTCTTACCCGCTCCGGCACCCTGCTCTCGAACCTCGTGTACAGCCTGACCGGTGCGCAGTACACCCACATCTCCCTCGCCTTCGACGAGGACCTGAGCACCCTCTACAGCTCTACCCGTAAGAACGGCTACACCATGTTCCCCGCAGGTCCCAGCCGGGAGTACCTGAACCGGGGCGTGTTCCTCATGCGGGAGAACATCCCCTGCGCCCTCTACGCGTTGGAAGTAACGGACGAAGCCTACACCCGCGCCAAGCGCCGCACCCAGCACATGATGCACCACGGGGAGCTCTACCGCTTCAATTCGCTGGGTCTGCTGCTCTGCTGGATGCATATCCGCTGGCAGCGCCGTCGGCATTATTTCTGCTCCCAGTTCGTCAGTGAGGTGCTCCAGAAGAGCGGTGCGCTGGAGCTGCCAAAGCCCAGCACCCTCATGCACCCCAGCGATTACGCCGAGCTGCCCGAGCTGCGCTGCCTCTACCGCGGTACGCTGGCCGGCCTGCCCCAGCGCCAGAGCATGGAGCTGGGCGAGGTGGAGAGCGTCATGGGCCTTTACCTGAACATCCTTCTGGGGGCCGTGAAGGGCAGAGTGCGTCGGCTGTTCTGATTTTTTGAAAAATTTGAAATTTCCTGTTGACAAAGTGGGTGCGCTGTGCTAGAATAGTCGAGTCGGGAACAACACCCGATGCAATGGTAGTATGGCCCGTTGGTCAAGCGGTTAAGACAGAGGCCTCTCACGCCTTTAACATCGGTTCGATTCCGGTACGGGTCACCATTTTAGTAGTAAAACGGCTCTGCGCCGTTTTATATAGATGCCTCTTTAGCTCAGTCGGTTAGAGCACCTGACTGTTAATCAGGGTGTCGCCTGTTCGAGTCAGGCAAGAGGCGCCAGTAAAGCGATGGAAGTTTTCCATCGCTTTTTCTTTTTTATCCGTTCCGGTGCGGCTTTTGTTGACAGGAAAAGCGGCGGGGGATATACTTATAAAAAATGAACCTCTCAGGCCGCCTGCGACGTCCAACTCTCCGGATAGGAGAGTCCTTGGCAAAACCGAAAACTTACCCTTTTCGCCAGAGCCTCCCCTATCAGGGGAGGCGGTACAGCGTCAGCTGTGACGGAGAGGTTGAGGAAAAACGCGCCTGATGAAAAAGGAGAAAAGTATGAAACAGATCATTCTGACGGGCGACCGC
>ERZ773217.1496-NODE-1496-length-18072-cov-6.769662_pt1 | contig 18072 bp, 18 predicted proteins | sample MGYA00580995_ERZ773217 | MGnify/ENA primary metagenome ERZ773217 (study PRJEB29015, sample SAMEA2737772) | human gut metagenome | biome: human gut; feature: human-associated habitat; material: faeces | place: China | collected 2012 ...
CGCTTTGGTGCGCCCTTTTTCCTCTGTGCTGGCCCGGTACTCACTTTCACACTATTTTCCTTCTGCTATTGGTGGCGCTCACAATGTATCTTGCCACAAGTCCCTTTTCAGTTCTCTCCGAATGGCTGGTGGGGGATGAAGCTGCCGCCGTGGATGAGTTTCAGAAAGACTATGGATATAACAATGATTCTGGTATCTTTGAGAGGGATTTTTGGGAGGCAGACGGACAGGAGTATGACGAGGATATCCTGCTTGGCAGAGAGGGAGAGACGCAGGTTGTTTACTACAATCAGTTGGACGAGCACTGGGCAGATGAACCATACGGACAGGACAAGATCGGCACTCATGGATGTGGTCCGACAAGCATGAGCATCGTGGTATCTACTCTGACGGGCACAAACGTGAATCCGGTGGAGATGGCGAACTGGTCCTATGAGAACGGCTATTACTGTCCGGGCGGAGGTTCCTATCACAGTCTGATACCAAAGGCGGCAGAGCACTGGGGGCTTTCCGTTGATATGAACCTTGACGGAGAGAATGTGGCAGATGCATTGGCAGAAGGAAAACTGGTGATTGCCATTATGTCAAAGGGGCATTTTACCAAAAGCGGACATTTTATTGTATTGCGTGGCATTACACCGGATGGCAAGGTATTGGTGGCGGATCCTGCCAGCTTGAAACGGAGCAATCAGGAGTGGGATTTGACTCTTATCTTGGCAGAAGCGAAACAAAGGGTAGGAGCAGGCGGCCCGTTCTGGGCAATTTCAAACTAAAAGGAGACGAAAAGAAATGATTTTATATTTATCATCCCAGCAGCATACCAATCTGCTGGACTTTCTGTCAGAGAAAGAGGATTCCCTGCCGGTTAAGAAAATGACGGGAAATTTTATGCTGAAGCAGTTTGTGATTTACGATATGCGGAATTTTTCACACTGTACGGAGCTGGTGTTAGACCGCATTGCCTTTGGGGATGAGGACAGGGACTTTGCCCAGGCCATTGAGGAATTTCTGACCATGTATAATGCCAGGATCACGGTCATCTGTGAGGGGTTAAAAGAGAGTGATCCGCTATGCAGGGCATTGTTAGATGCGGGAGTGGGAAATATTGTCACGCATGTGGAAATCAGAGGGATGCAGGAGGAAATAAGGCAGTCTCTAAGCAGCCAGGGGATGATGAGATATGCCTCAAAGGAGCGGAAAAAACCGGAAGGGAAGGGAGAGCGTTATCATTTCAGCGCAGATGGTGTCAGAATTGCCATGATAAGCTCTCAGAGCCGTATCGGTACGACTACTATGGCGTTGGGCTTTGTCGCGTGGCTTGGAAGCGTAGGTGCAAGTGTGGCTTATGTGGAAAAGAACGACAGCGGCATCATTCCTTATCTGTCGGATGCCTATGAGATGGATGAGGAAGCAGGAGGGTACCGCTTGGAAAAAATGTGGTATGGCACACAGATACCAGATGCAGGGTTTCACTTTCTGCTTGAGGACTATGGAACAGGCAGACCAGATACGGATACAGATATCCTGCTTCTTATTTGTGGTACAAAGCCCTATGAGGTCGCGCATACCATGGAGCTTTTGGAGCTGTATGAAACAAAAGCAGCCTTTGTATTATGTCCGTTTGTGGATATAGCATTGCAGGGCACTTATGCGGAGGCATTTCAGACGGAGTATCATAAAGTATTCTTCTTGGAATACCAGCCGGACTGTATGAATGGCAGTCCCAACGCAAAAATTTTTAAGACCATCATTGAAAGATATATTGCCTGGGAGTGATTTCTCCGGCATTTAAACAGTTAATTTTATTTGAAAAACAAGGGAGAGGTAACGATTATGAACAAATTTGAGATGAAACAGTTAGCATATCAGTCATCATTAAAAAACAGAGCTTTGCAGGTATTGGTATATTTGATTGATAGAGCAAACAAAGAGCAGACTTGTTTCCCTGCGGTTTCCACGATTGGAAGAGAGTTACATATTAGTGTTTCAACGGTGAAACGTGCTATGCGTGAGTTAGTGGAGGCTGGATATGTGACAAAGGAGAGCCGTTTCCGTCAGGGAAATAGAGGGCAGACATCTAATTTATATACATTATTTTTTGCAGGGAACAGAATTGGGGAGGAAAGAGTGGACACAGAGGATTGTCAGAGCGAACACCCTGCCAGTATGTGCCAAGAAAAGGATAAGGGTGCTAAAAAAATAGAAAAGCTAATTTACGTTAAGAATGATGATTCTCTATACAGTACTGTGAACGGGGGAGGGGGTCAAAATGGAACTGCCTTGAATATTCAATTTAACCAAGAACTAAAAAGTGAAAAAGAAGTATTTTATAGGAAACGTATATTTATAGATTATTTACGACGAATGAAAAGTAAGATTTTAGACGTAAAAGACTTTTTCATAGATATATGGAAAAGAAGATTGGGTGTTGTGGCCGGGCTTTTTTGTAACACTTGTGGATCAAAATATATATGGAATCAATGCTCTCAACAATTCCGCTTAAAAAAGTTTTATGTAAATACGGAATAGGTGTTTTTCCTGATGACTAGTGTAATGACCAGATTATATATAAGTAAATACCTCTTCCATACAATACCAACTTGTGTTATTCTAAAAAGAAACGGCGGTGGTAAAACTATGGCAAGACCTAAAACATACATTATTAAACTCAGTGATGATGAAAGAACTACCCTTCAGAAAACAATCCATAACAAGAAGACCTGTAAAACGGTCTTAAAGCGGTGCCAAATATTGCTCGAACTTGACGAAGTTCATGGAACAGGACTCACTCATGCACAGCTTGCCCATAGCTATGCAGTCTGTCCAGCCACTATAACAAATATCATTCGCTCTTATGTTAAGAATGGCATAACTGATATTATCCACTACAATATCAGTCCTAATTCCAGTGCCGCATTACGTAAGGTAGACGGACGCACCGAAGCACGCATCATTCAGATGGCCTGCGGTCCTGTCCCGGACGGACATTCACGCTGGACCATCCGGCTTCTGGAGGAAAAAGCTCGTATTGAGCTTGATGTTCCGATCGGAAGAGAAACCATACGGACAACTTTAAAAAAAATGAACTTCGACCTCACAAAAATACCTACTGGTGTATCCCACCGAAAGAAAATGCAGAATTCGTAGCCTGCATGGAGGATATCCTTGACATCTATGAGATGCCTTATAATCCTGCGGTTCCGGTGGTATGTATGGATGAAAAGCCATATCAGCTGCTTGGAGAAGCTAGGGAGCCGTTGCCTATGCGCCCAGGTGATACACAGAAAACAGATTCTGAATATGTCCGAAAGGATACCTGCAGTATCTTTGCCTTTGTAGAACCACTGGGAGGAGTACGTCATGTAAGCGTGCGGGAGCGTCGTACAGCAATCGATTGGGCTGAGGAAATTAAGTATCTTGTGGATGTCCGTTATCCTGACTGTGACAGGATTATACTGGTCATGGACAATTTAAACACCCATGCCCTTTCCTCTTTGTATAAAGCATTTCCAGCCCCGGAAGCCCGCAGGATTGCGAAAAAACTAGAAATCCACTATACCCCCAAACATGGGAGTTGGCTGGATATTGCTGAAATAGAGTTAAGCGTAATGACACGCCAATGTCTATGCCGAAGGATTGGGGACATGGATGTACCTCGTCAAGAATAGGCAGCATGGGAAAGTGACCGTAATCAACATACGGCTTGTATCCAATGGCAGTTCACTACGGATAAAGCCAGAATTAAGTTAGTGTCACTCTACCCTAAATTTTGTCCGGTAGAAGAAAATAATTAAGCTAAATATAAATAAGTCAGTACGCTAGAATCTTCATTTTGTAATAAGAGGGAGTTTTAAGATTCTGTGAACCAAGCCTCCGTTACTGATGATCATAATGAATCACCCATGAGGATTCACTCTAAGAATTTTTACCACACTCAAAGAGGATAGGAGCATAAAAATTCAAACAAAAAATAATTGAAAATAACTTTAGGGAAACGATGATTAATTCATGCATTTTCTCGTAAAACGTAGTAAAATACAAGTATCAACTGAAAGGCGGGATAAGTTATGAATCAAATGATATTTGACGACGTGGAATACTCCAATCGCAAAAAGAAAACAAAACGTGAAGAATTCCTTGATGTAATGGAAGAAATCATTCCATGGTTATACCGGGTTAATATGATTCGCCCGTACTATTTCAATCATAAACGGGGGCACAGACCCATCGGCATTGAAACGATGCTGCGTATGTATCTTATGCAGATATGGTTTCATCTGTCAGACGAAGGAATTGAAGATTCTATCTATGACAGTTACGCAATGCGTTCGTTTATGAACATGGATTTTCATGATCAGCAGGTACCCGATGCAACAACCCTGCTGAAATTCTGCCATATGATTGAAAAGAATAAGATTGGCGAAAGGATGTTTGCAGATGTGAATAAACGTCTTGACGAAGTAGGTCTTATGATGCATGGCGGCACGATTGTGGATGCAAGTCTTATCGCAGCACCAAAATCAACCCCAAATAAAGACGGCAAAGGTGCCCCTGAAATGCATCAGACTAAGAAAGGGAATGAATGGCACTTCGGAATGAATGTTTATGCCGGAGTTGATGAGGGAAGCGGATACGTTCACAAGATAACCAGCGCATTTGCAAATATGCATATAGAGATAAGTGTCTCTTGATTTTTTCGAAAATTTAATCAAACAGGATAATGCTGAGAATAAGTATAGTTAATCAGTGTTTCCTCAATTATGTTATTATTTAATAAAAAGAATAAATGAGGGGGAGAGTTATGCTGAAGATAGCGATTTGTGATGATGAAAAGGTAGATCGAGATAGAATACGAAATATTTTAATTGCTACTGAAATTCAATGGAATATGGAGTTTTATATTTCTCAATTTTCTAGTGGAGAAGAATTCCTGGTATCTTTGATGGATAGTAGCTATGATATTATTTTACTGGATATTAAAATGAATGGGGTGGATGGCATTGAGGTAGCCAGACGTCTAAAGCAATTGGGCTCAGAAAGCCTTATTATCTTCATATCAAGCTATGATGAAAGGGTTAAGGAGCTATTTGGATATCGGATTATTGCTTTTTTAGATAAACCAATTGGACAAGCAGAACTAAAGGAACGTTTACAAGAGGCATTAGAGATTATAAAGAGTGATAGCGATAAAATATTTACATACAAACAAAAAGGGGATCTAAAGCAGATATTACTAAAAGATATTTTATATTTGGAAGTAGATAGAAACTATATTAATCTGTATACAAAATCCGGGAAAATAAGGTATCTGGGAACATTGAGTGAAACATGGGATGCCCTACGAAACAATGATGAATTTATCAAACCAAATCAGTCATACATTTTTAATTTGAAATATGTAACCTTAAAAGCCAATCATGTTATTTTGACAGATGGAACGAAAGATTGTAATATCGGGAGAAATTTTAAAGAAGATACTCACGCACGATATTTTAACTACATAAGGAGAAGAAGCACCTAATGAATAGAGAAGAAATCATTCTTATCGGGATATACTTGGCCATCGATATTATTTCCTTTTATACAGTTATCTGTTACTTTAATAGCAAACTATATTTTAAGGATTATAAATATACAGTAAAAAATCTAGTGATATTGGTATCCTACCTTATAATCAATAGTGCTACTTTGTTGATTATAAAAAGCCCTGTATTGAACTTGGTGACACAGGTGTTCTTACTATTTGTAGTTTCTACAATGTATAGGGGAAGCATACAGCGAAAATTAATCTCTATCTTTATCTTTATAGGGGGTATGGTAATCGTTGAGCTAGGTGTTGGGTATGTGTACAGCTTTTTGATGAACAATCAGATGACTTTAACTGTAAAGCTATCTATAGATAATTTGGTGGGATCTGTTATTTCAAGAATTGTCGCCTTGGTTTTGGTTAAATTTTTACAGTTTAAAAGTAGGGATACTGATAAAAGTGAGCATTTTAATTATGTAGAATTGCTGAAAATAATTGTGATACCCATTGGAAGCATCTTTATCTTAGATACAATACATATCCTTGTGCTTGGGGGACAGCGTTTCAGTTTTGAGCTTGCAATAGGATCAGTTTTATTCTTGGGAATGATGAATGTATACTTTCATATACTCTTTGACAGAGTGAAAGCTTCCGAAAAAGAGTGGTATGAGAATGAGCTCTTAAGGTCTAAAACCCAGTATTATATGGATAAGCAAAAGGTTTTAGAAGAGCATTATCAAGATATTCGAGTTATTAAGCATGATTTACGACATCAGCTATTGCATATCAAGGCAAAACTGGAAAATCCGACAGAAGAAAGCTTGCAGGAATTAATCAAAGACATCCATGAAAGTATTGGTGAAATCAGTCCGCAGCATATTCGAGAATATTCAGAAAATACAGTGATTAATGCAATACTAAATTATAAGCTGGCAGTGTTCAAAGGTCGAAATATACCAATTGACGTAAAGGTGTCTGTTGGTAAAAGTAGCGTGTTAGAGGAAAAACTGCTGTATATCTTATTGGGAAATATATTTGACAATGTGGCAGAGAATTTTGATAATACTATATCTATGAAAAAAGAGTTGGTCATTAGAATAATAGAGGAAAATGAAAATCTATATATTGGAGTTTGGAATCCCTATCAAGGTAGCATTCAGATGAAGAATAATTTCCCAGTTACTAAAAAGACCGATAAAACTTCACATGGGATTGGGTTAAAAAGTATCAAGCAGTTGGTGGAAGAACATAATGGGACGATACAGCTTTCTACATCCGATCATATTTTTAGAATAGAAATTATTCTTTTTGATGGTGCAATTAAAAATCAAGATACATAAATAAAGCAGATGGCAGATTTGAGTACTGTCATCTGCTTTATTTTATTAGTAAAATATCAGGTAAAATCTTAAAATGATGTAGAATATCCTCGAAATATGGTAGTTTATCCTTGATTCGTTTTCTGCTCCATATTTTATGATATATTGTTTGCGAAATACCAAATACAAAATATTCAAAAGTAGCGATTTGGATATGATTTGTATATCAAAATTAGGAGGAATAGAAATGAAAAAATTTATTACCAAGTATGGTCATGCTTTAACAGCCTTTGCTTTCGTGGTCACAGCATTAAGTGCAAATACGCGTTGCTATTTTATATACCACCAGCCAAAGTTCCCTGATGCTGCGAAAAAGCTTCGTAAATTTTAATGCTGACCAGTCAGATAGAAAAACTGGCAAATTCTTTGATAGAGCAGGAACATTGCAGCTTGGAAAATAAGGAAATTTTGGTGTATGGCTTATCCTCTGCTGTGGAATTGGGACTCAATATCTTCTCTACCATTATTGTAGGTGCAATGTTTGGAATGACCATAGAAGGTATTATTTTTCTTGTGGCTTTTTCCTTGTTGCGTACCTATGCCGGAGGGTATCACGCTAGGACTGCAGGTCGGTGCTATTTTGTTTCTGTGTTGGTTGTGGTTGCTGTACTCCTTGTGCAGAGGTATCAAATGATAGGTACAGCAGGATATGTACTGTTGTTGCTTGTTGCAGTGCCTATCATTTGGAGGTTTACACCTTTGGAAGATGAAAATAAACCATTGGATGAGGTGGAAACGAGAGTATATCGTAAAAAAACGTTATATCTCTTGGCCTTGGAATTTGCGATTATGATTGTCGGGTATTGCCTTACATGGCAATCACTGTTTCAGAGCATCGCTTTGGCAATCGTAACAGTCGCATTTTCCCTATTGTTGGGAGCGGTGAAGAATACGCTACAAAGGCGCAAAGGGTAGAAAAGAGGTGAGTGTGTTTGAATGAATAAAATAAAAACAGTTGTGATAGGGGTGATCCTGGCAGTTTTTGTATTTGGAGGTTTGGGAACAACGGCATTGGCAAACGATGTGGATGGTAAAGCGGTTGTTTTTGTTCTAGATGCAAGTGGAAGTATGAAAACCAATGATCCACAGAGATTGGCAATCGACAGCATCGCCCAGCTCATTTACAGTCTACCTTCGGAATATCAGGTAGGAATTATTGCATATAACACAGAGGTTGTTCTAACAACGGAGCTGGGCTCCAATGCTGACCGACAGGCACTGGTAGGCAGTGCGACAGGGGTGGCTTATCAAGGTTACACCGGTGCAGGGCAAGGATTACAGGCAGCACTGGATTTGCTGGGGGATTCTACTATTGCACAAAAAGACATTATTCTGCTTTCAGATGGGGAAATTCTTCTAAAAAGTGACGATAGCACCAGGCAGGAAACACACTTATTTCAGGAGCAAGTTGCAAGAGCAAAGGAACAAAATACAGCAATTCATGTAATCGGCCTTGGTGAAGAAATGTCAGATACCGATTCTGATATTTTTGGAGCAGCAGCCCAAACCAATGGCGCTCAATTTCATGCACCCAAAGCACAAGACATCCAAAAAGCCATCGAAGATATTTTGTCGAAGCAATTGGGGGTGCAAAAGAGCAGCTTGGGTGTGATTGAATCGGATGGTACATCTCAGCAAGTGGAAATTAACCTTCCTGCAAGTGGGATGAGCAAGGTGAGGGTTCTACTGATTAGCACTCACCCTATCACCAATCTCGTTGCCGGCTTTTCGGCAGAGCATAGCTTACAGGAAAGTGGTAAGCGTTATGCCTTTTTAGAGCTGGATTATCCCACTGTGAATCAGATACAAATGGCCGTAGATAGTGAGAAGGGCAGTAAAATAAAGGTTGATGTAATTTCTGAATATCGTGCTGTACCGGAGATTGCTGTCGCCTATGAGGACATTGAGCCTACAGAACAGCAAACAGAACAGTATGAACGCACTGCAACGCTAACTCTCTCCTTTGCAGACATGAATTATCCCAAGAAAAAACTATTTACAGAGGGCTATTTCAATGGGACAACGATAAAAGCAAAGATACAAGAGGAACCCAAAGAGTTGCTGCTGCTCAATGGACAGGCTACTTGGACAATGGAGGTTTTGGGGGAGCAAACCCTCTCAGTAGAGATTGAGGAAATAGCACTTCCGGCAAATGTGTTGGTAGAAAACAGGGCTGCTATATTGTTGGAAGAACCGCCTTTGTTTGCAAGACCTAACTATACTCCGTATATCATAGGAAGCATTGGACTATTAGTGTCAGCAGCAATAGTTATCATTATATATAGAAGAAAGCGAGCGGTTAAGCCACCCTTCATAGAGGTGCCGGAGCCAAGTAAGTATTACTATACCGGAAAGTTAAATATTTACATGACACGAACGAAAAGTGGGATTGACATTCCGCCTCTAACCTTTAACCTATTCCGCCTATCCTCCGGTCGTGCCATTAGCTTGTGGGAGATTTTGCAGGAATTAAAGGTAGAAGAATTACCGGAGGGAGCTGAAAAGCTGTTTTTTAGCCCTAGTGATAACCGTAAATTATTGCTCAATAACCGGTCTGACTGTACCATTTTAAAAAACCGGGAAATATTGTTGAAAGGAAAATCCATTCAATTGGATTTGGATGAAAAGGTGGATATTACCTTTGAAGATGAGTGCAGTGAGCTAATGCTCCAATACAAAGAGGCATAGCGAACACCAATAAGCAAAGAAAGGAATGTACCGATTTATGAATGTGATTCGTCAAACAAACAGGACGTTTCTGTTAGAAGAGATTAACCCAGAAAAGTTGGACTTGCTTACCCTGATTGGAGATGTGAAAGGGATTGAAAGTCTGAATGATGACAAAATCAAGGAAATTAACCAGCACTTAGCCTGCAGTAGCTTTGATGAGTTTCAAGAGAAGTTTGAGCCGGTCGTTTACTCCTTTTTTGATGCAAACTCCCAAACAGTGAAATATACCCTAAAAAAGCCGGAGCATATAGCAGAGGAACTGATAACAGAAATTCCGATAAACACGCAAAATGACTTTCTCAAAATGTTGTTTACCATCATTGATTCTAAAAAGGCACAAGGTGTTCTGAATTCTGACTTTGGCTTTGAAAAGCTGCTGGATATGATTTCTCCTAAAAAGGTGATGGAGGACATTAAGCAGACCCGTAAGGAAATGCGGTATAACTATGGTAAATACAGCGAGCTGGACGACAATGATCCTGCCAAGTTGGATTTAGGAGATAAGCTGAATGTACTGTTTGAGGATGCAAGCCGCAATTATAACAACGTGATGGCAATGTTACCTCTGGCCATCGAAGATATTAAAACCCGCCTGTTGCTGGGCGGCGGAGAGCAGAAAAAGGACGCTGCCCCCATCGCCTTGGGGATGCTTTCTATGGGTGACAATGGAGAATTGAAAATCCTAGAAGCCCCGAAGCAGGAGGAATTGGCTCTGACAGCTACCAACGACAGCGCGAATACCGGGTTGGCTCTGGCTCTGCAAGAGGATTACCAAGCACTAAACGAGCAGTCCTCTGATTATGTGCAGTCCCTGGTTGTGCGCACCTTTTGCCCACTGATGACTACCGATAGCGCCGGTCTTGATGTAGCCACCGAGGTTGCAAACTACAACAGCTACTTGACCTTTTACAAGGAATCCAAAGATGCCTTTATCAAGGTGGTGAAGCCTTTGGTAGAAACCTTGTTAGGGGTAAAGATGTTTTTTGATCAGTACAAGGTGCGTACCAAAGGAATGCAGCCGGTGTTGCTGGTGGCAAATATGAAGCCGGAAATGCTGGCTAAAAGCAGCAGCCTGCCCACTCTCATTGCCTACCTCAATACCATCAACAATAAGAACAGTTTTGAAAACACCCTGTGGTATGCCATCTACCCCAATCTGTCGCTGAATACCCAAAGCGGTACAAAGCTGCACAGAGAGCGTTTTCAGGGCAACGTACATAAGGAAAACAGCAATACCAATAGCCTGGAATCCCTGGCAACATTGCTCCAAGTGTTCAAGGACTATCGTGTGGAGTGCTTCTTCTCCTTTGAAACGAGAGAGGAAACCACCTTTAATGTCATTTCCTCAGAGGGTATTGAGAAGTATGTGACACGCTGTGAGCCACTGATTGGAAAGCGGTTCAGCGAGTTCGCCATTCCCTGCTTGCCTAATTTCACAGTCATTCCCAAAAACAAATCGGGCGTGACACTGGACAGCAAAATGCTGTTAAACGAAAATGAGATGGCAGAGCTTTCCTCTGAGAAAGAGGACATTATGAAGCTGTGGATTGAAGGCGTCTATATCAGTGCAGCATACGTTGCAGCCGGATTCCGTGCAGCCTGTCAGTGCCCTGAATTTTTAAAGGATCGTTTCTTAAAGCGGCCGGTGAGCAAGGAGCTGCCGGGGGTGCGGTACGATGTGGAGCTGGCAAACAACAGCCTGCATACAGTTACCACCATGCCCAAGGAGATTACCGGCTTTACAAATGCAATTAAAAATCAGATTAATTCCGAGAATTTTGGCTTTATCTTTGCCTCTGAAAATGTCACCTTGGAGGGCAGAAACATTACTGATATTACGGTGTATAAGGCAAGGAATCTGCTCTATGATACTGAAAAATCCACCTATGAATCGGTGTATAAGACACAGGTCACCACCTATCTGGAGCGTGCATTACGACAGGCAACCAATGACTTTAAACAGGATAACATTGTCCGGTTCTTTAGCAACAATCCAAACAGCCAAAAGAGCAAATGGCTGGTACATAAAAACTGTGTCAATGCCATCTTAGGCACCGGTGACGATGTCAGCTATGAAATCAATGAGGAAATAGGACGTTGTGAGTTAAGTATTTTCTTTGATGGCAATGCGAGAAATTTGGAAGTGCTGATCAGTCGAGCAGCCACAAAGTAAATAAATCAATGAAAAATGGAGGTTAACAAGTATGGGTTTCAGATTAAAAATGGATGGTTCAGATCCGGTGGAGTTGAACGAGAGACAGATCAAACATGTGGAATTTTGCAGTGAAATACCAGATGATTCTAACGCAAGAGCAACAGACAATGGAGCTTGTCTGAAAATTTGGGGAAAGCTACTGTTTTCTTTGGGGGCAGAGTCAGGTGACCAGACCCTCAATCTTGCAAAATGGAGTCAGGTACCCAGTGAATCGGCAGATTGTTACCGCAAAGTGGAGGTACAGGTGGTTTCAGCAGGTCAGATAGTGCGTAACATTACGCTGCCCAATGCCTTTGTCATGGAGTACAGTGAATCACTGAGCGATGAAAGCGGAGTAGGTGAATTTTATCTCCATGTGAAGCAGAAAAAAGATGTTGTGGACAACATGCAAATCGACGGTGGATTTAGCGGAGAGTAAAGAAGGAGGTAACAAAAGATGTCATTTAGAGTAACCATTGAAGGGGAAAATTCCTTTGAGATTGCAAAGGAGTGTGTAAAAAAAGTTGTTTATCATACGGATATTCCCGAGGATTCCGATGCAAGAACCAAGGACGTTGGCAGCACCTTGATCATTTCTGGCAAAATTTTGACAGCCACCGATGGCGATCCCTTTGATAGTACCAGAGAACTGGATTTGTGGTCCGTGGTACCGGCTGAAAATGCAGCCTGTTATCGCAAGGTAACGGTGGAAATTATCACGGCGGGCATTGTGGAGCGGAAGTATTTCTTCCCTAACGCTTTTGTGGTGAACCACAAAGAAAACTTTGGCAATACCGATGGTGTGGGAACCTTCATTCTAACAATCAAACAGAAAAAGGATAAGATGGCAAACATCGCAATTGATGGAGGTTATCCTGCATAACTACCTTTTTTATAAAGATAGGGTTTGCACTTTTCTTGCAGCCAAAAGAGCGCACCCGGCAGGTTTTGTTGGGTGCGCTCTGTGTTTATAAGAGTGATGATACAGTGGCTTTATTTATGGGATAGAGCAGATAGAGTCATTCTATGATTACTTTTTAGAAATGAGGAGCATGGTTGGAAAATTTATATGGTGTACTGGGCGTATCACAAAGAGCCGGTAAAGAAGAAATACAGGGGGCATATCGCAGCCTTGCAAAGAAATATCATCCTGACTTAAATCCAGGGGATGCAGAAGCAGAGTATCAGTTCAAAAAAATCAATGAAGCATATGAGGTACTCAAAGACCCACAAAAACGAAAAGAATATGACCAAAAGCAAGGTACTGCAAAAGCAGGACAGACACACAGCAGTACGAAAACAAAACCCTCTCCCCCATCGGATAAGCCCTTTGATTTTGCCAGCGTACATGGCTCCTTTGCTAATTTTTTTGGATTTGATGCAAAAATAGGAGAGATCACAAATGAGGAAATGTTAAAAAGGAAAAATCCGGTGGATACCAGTGATTTGTTTGAAAGATTCATGGGATTTAAAAAGTAAAGGGGGGATTTCATATGCACAAAAAGTTGCTAAATGGGCTAATTGCCCTAACATCATTCGGGTTTTGTATGACGGCATATTTTTCTCAAACAGGTGTGACCAGAGTATTGCTATGCAGTGTCAGCGGCCTGTTGTTCCTTTTTTACTTTATGGGATTGTTTCCGGGAAACAAGTACCTAAGACAAGGGGTTGAACAACTGCAGCCGTCAAAGGATATGACACTAATTGGACAAATCACAGAGTTGGCACTACTAAACGATGAGAATCAGTCCGTTGCCTTTTGGGGGATGTATGGAAAATCCTCTCTTGTGCTGGGGGTTGATGTTGGTGAGAATAAGGTGGATGTCAACCTGCTGAACTCCACCTATGGCAGTACCATTGATGTAGAACACGCAGTTTTAAATTATAGCGGTGACAGATGGTACATTGAGGATAACGGCTCAAAAAACGGAACAGCCATTCAAAAGCAGGACGGCAAAAAATATATGTTGACAGCAGGCAAGCCCTGTCGCGTGGAAAAGGGAGATATTCTTTATATCGGTATGACAAGACTACAGGTTTGTTAATAAAAGTTACAAAGGAGAACAAATATGAGCGAATCAAATATTATTCATTGTGGCAACGGACACGCATTCAGCAAGCGTAGATATGGGACAATCTGTCCCTACTGTAACATGGAAACTGCTACGGAAGAGAAAAAGGAAACCGGACTTACCGATATGGAGCTGGAGGAAAAGCTCATTCGGGAAACCATCAAGTCTGTTTGTGGATGGCTTGTTTGTGTAGAAGGGCCAAGAAAAGGAAAGGACTACAAAATCATCAGCGGTAAGAACTTTATTGGACGTGCGGATGATATGGATATTCAGATTTTGGGGGACAACGAAATTTCACGCAGAAACCATGCAGTGATAGTCTATGACCCTAAAAAGAAAGAAACGGTATTGTTACCGGGGGATTCCAACGGCATTGTCTACTGGCAGGAAAGTGCTGTGTATGCCCCTACTGTGTTGAAAGCCTATGACACGATTGAACTTGGAAATTCAAAGTTTGCCTTTGTGCCATTTTGCGGAGAGCATTTTGTTTGGGAATAACAGAGGGGGGAGGCACCAAATGGAAACAAGCAATCTTTTGCTGATTGTACTGGGTGTACTAACTGTTCTGTTATGCGTTGCTCGGTGGAAGATGGTACCAAAGGAAGGTAAGCAGCAGAACAAATCTACTGAAATGGCAGGTTCCTTAACGATTGGAACAAGAGAGGTGCAGGAGGATTGCTTTTGTTGTCAGGAAAATCGAAACTTTTATATGTTGGCACTTGCAGATGGAATGGGAGAGCCATACGGTGGCAGAATTGCAGCCAGAACGGCAATCCAAACCGTAGCAGATTTGTTTGAAAGCTATAACGCACTTGATAATCCTATGTATTTTTTTAGGAAATCCTTTCATACAGCGAACAAGGAAATCCTAAAGGTATTAGATAACGGTGCAAAAGGAACAGCAAGCCTATCCAGTGCAATTGTATACCAAAATCAATTGTTCTATGGAGTAGTGGGTAATGTAAAGGTGGCAGTTTACCGAAAGGGAACCTTAGTAGAGTTAAGTGCCGGACATACCATTGCCCGGCTTGCACGAGAGAAATTTACAAAAGGCACCCTTACTCGTGCCGAAGCTGTAGAGCTTTTGGAAAATCAGAGGTTATACCATTATCTGGGGCAGGATGGCTATCATGATTTAGAGTTGTTTGATACGCCTGTAAGGCTGATTTTGGGAGATATTGTGGTATTGATGACAGATGGGATTTATGATTTGCTGACAGCTTCAGAGATGGAAGAAGTGCTTGGCAGAAACCAATCCTGCCAGCAAATGGCCTATGCAATCACAGAACTGGTGAATACAAACCCACAGGAGGAGAAGGACAATGCCGGTATTGTACTGCTTCGTGTAGGAGGTGTGCAATGATACGCAAGCAAAACGCAACGTTTCAAACAGCCTTCGTTTCAGAAGCGCAAAAAAACCTGAAAAACAGTGATTGCTTTGCTTATGTGGAGCTGGACGGATATGCCTGCTATGTGCTGGCAGATGGTATTGATGACTTGTATGGCGAGAAGGCTGCAAGGCTATGTGTGGATACGGTAATCTCTGCCTTTACAGAACGACCTTCTATGAGCAGAGGTGCCATGAAAAGGTACCTTCGTCTTGCCAATCAAGCCTTGGTGGATGCAAAACGAAGAAAACGCATGAAGGCATCTGTGATGATTGTGATACATGATTATACGAAACTTCGTTATGCACAGGCAGGGAATGTTCGTTTTCGCCTCTATCGTGACGGATTTTTACAGCGGGAGTCTAAGGATCAATCCCTAAGTATGGATTGGGTGACAGAGGAGAAAATCCCACAGGATGCCCTGCAAAAGCATGAGGAACGGCACAATCTCTATACTTATATCGGCCAAAGAGGAGACTTTGCTCCTGTTATTTCCAAAAAGTACAAGCTAACGAATACGGACTGTGTCGCACTCTATACGAGAGGATTTTGGGAGAATGTGGATGAGGGTGAGGTGCTGGATCTCTTTAAAGATGCAGGAACCGACCCACAGGAGGTTGTAAACACTGCTGAGGATCTTCTGCTATCGAAGCAGCCGGAGCAGCTGGCTGCCTATTCTTTTGCAGCAATTTTTGTGGAAAAGACCTTTATCGACCCAAATCAGTGGCGTCGCATCAAGAGAATCCTGCTTGCAGCAATTCCCATTGTAACGGTGCTTGCGGTGATGTCCTTTATGCTGTGGCTGCGATATGACAAGCGTCGGCAGAAGACAGCACAGATGAATGACAGCTTTTTGCAAACGGTAGAGTACATCCTGGCAGATAACTATATCAAAGCAGAAACCACCATTCATAAAACCCTGGAGCTTGCAGGGGAACTGAAAGACAAAGAGATGAAAGAGCAGGCAAAAAACTATTTGCTGCTGGTTGAAAGCACCATAGAGGGGGATGAGAAGCTGGCTGCCAAGCAGTATAGCGATGCCCAAACCTATTACCTCAATGCACTGGATCGTTCCCGATTTGCAGACATGATGGGAGAAGATTATTTGCAGGATAAGCTGCAGCTTTCGGCAGACTATATGGCAGTGTATGACAGCATTGTGCTGGGTGATAGCTTAGCAGAAAACCTTCAGTACGACAAGGCAGAGCAAAAGTATTTAGAGGCAAAGGCACTTGCCACAAAGATTTACTTTGAGGAAGGCAGGCAAAACGCCCTCCGTGCCTTAGAGGAACTCTATGCTTTGCAAAAGGATTTGGCGGAGGAAGCAACCAAGCAGTCGGGGGAAAAGATGGAAAAAGAAACCTCGGCCGCGAACTTTCTGGTGCAGGGGGACAAGGCGTTTACGTCAGAGGACTATGCTGCTGCGCAGGTGTTTTACAACTCTGCAAAACAAAAGTATGAAGAGTTAGAGGATGCAGAGAACGCAGAGCTGGTAGAGCAAAAGATTGCAAATGCCAAGAAAAAGCAGGAGGAAACAGAAAAAAAACGAGCCGATGCAGAAAATTATGTATCCCTTGCGGAGCAAGGGAAAGTAAACGGTGATGTGGTGACTGCGAAGAAATATTACCTCCTGGCTAAGGATATTTATGCAAGGCTGAAAGAGGATGATAAGGTCAAGCAGATGGAAACGCAGATAGAGATACTTGATTTAGAGAAAAAAGACGATGACACATCAAATCGGGAAGGAGGGGAATAAGCATGGCAATCTTGACACAGCAGAATTTAATAACCGAAGGCAAAGTTCGGCTGCATTCTATTACCGATGTCAGGATAGATGTTGTAAAAAATGAACACGCCAAAATGGTTATCTGTGGTGTTGCACAGGATGACCCCGAGCTGGGAGATGTAACAGATCAGCTGCTTTCCGGAAATATTGGCAGTCGTTTTACGCTATATCGCTATGAAGAATCCAAGAAAACTCCTATCTTTAGTGGTTTGGTGGAAACAGTACAGCTGAGAAACCAAAAAGGGATTGATTATTTTGAGGTGGAGGTAATATCGGGTACCATCCTGTTTGACCAGAAGAAGAAAAAGCGTAGTTTTCAAAACGTAAGTATGACCTATGAAGAAGTAGTCAAACAAATCGTGTCCGAGTACAAAGGCGGCGCTACTATTTGTACGGTTGGTGAAACCACTCCAATCGGCACACCACTATTACAGTATGACGAAACCGACTGGCAGTTTATCAAGAGACTGGCAAGCCATTTTGAGAGCATTATCTATCCGGAATATACAGATAGCGACCCTCGTGTATGGTTTGGTTTTCCAAACACGATGAGAACGGTTGCAATTGCTCAGACAGGTTATAAATACGGACAAGATGAGTTGTATTATGACTTAAACCATAGTTGTCAGCCAATGGATTTTCGCTTTGTAGAAATGCAAAGTGAGAATAACTTTGAATTAGGTGATTATGTAGAATTCAAGAACAGAGGTTACAAGTTATATCAAAAATATGGTAAAATGATACAAGGAGAATTGTATTTTACTTATCGTTTTGGTGCAGGTGGACTCATGCATTCTCCGAAATACTATAATGAAATTATCAGCGGGATGTCACTGTTAGGCACAGTGGCAAAGGATGAAAAGGAGGATGTGTATGTAAAACTGGACATAGATAGCGGGACAGGTGGCATCTATCCCTACCCATTTAGGTCTGAAGCGGGAAATATGATGTATTGTATGCCACAGGTTGGTACAAAGGTATCCCTCTACTTCCCTA
>ERZ773217.1509-NODE-1509-length-17965-cov-3.652931_pt1 | contig 17965 bp, 18 predicted proteins | sample MGYA00580995_ERZ773217 | MGnify/ENA primary metagenome ERZ773217 (study PRJEB29015, sample SAMEA2737772) | human gut metagenome | biome: human gut; feature: human-associated habitat; material: faeces | place: China | collected 2012 ...
GCTTTATGGGCCACTATTCTTTTCTCAGGCTTTGCACTTGAAGTGATAATTCGCCCTGAAAAAAATCCCTGAACAATTGTTCTGTGAATTTTTAGGATCAGGCCTAGAATAAATTTTTTCGTACAGAAACTCTGTCAGATATTTAATTATTGACTTTCCTAAAGCTCTGTTAAAAATGCTCAGCTGAGGATTGGTCTTAAAAAGTGAAAATTGCCCCAGGACTTTCTCTCGAATACTTTCAGATCCTATATTGGACCGGATTAATGTCGCCCTGACGGCATTGAAAATCTTATCCCCATCTGAAAAACCAATAATCGTATCACAAGACAAGTCTTTGATATTAAAAGAATGGAATGTTATTTCCTTCAACGCTAGGAGTATGCCGGCTGTACACAGTACCTTATCAATAGACTTAAGACCTGAATGTCTTGAGAGCAGCTTAAAAAAATATTCAACCTCCTCATGAATAGATTTTTTAAAATCTTGAGTTGATATTTGTTCTCCTAATGCTGATCTCCTAAAAAATTCTTCGATAGTTGTTTCACGAAACACAGATAAATCCGCTATCTCCGGGAGAACCTTGCATCCGTTGATGCCGTCAACCCATACGGGAGTAATTTTCCGATGCGCAAAGTCTCCCGAAATTCCAATCGCAAAAATTTTATTAAAGCCGCTTCTTTTCGCTATATTCAAAGCGTAAAAAAGAGCGCCATTAACCGCATAGGAATTAACCGCTTTTGTACTTAAATCGACTTCTCCATTTGTGTCAAATCGGATGTGCCTATCATGCTTCGCTTTATCTTCTATGACGATTACAAAATCTTTGACTAAAGCCACAAATTCTGGAAAACCAACATGATTAGTCCCCTTTTTCGACGATTTTTTTAGAGCTTCTTGAATTTCATGTACCGTGCTCCCTTGTGGGACAAAGTTAATTCCGTAATTTTCAAGCATTTTACCGACCCAAAAATCGGTTTCCACTTCTTTACGCATAATGTTTTTCAATATGGCCAACAATTTTTAAAGAGGAAAAACAAAGTTTTTTTAACTGATCTGCCAGCAGCCATATCGGAATTCAGCAGATGAATCCTTTGGAGGATACGCAGCGGCAACATAACGTTTTATTCATAGATCGTTCCTTCTGGGGCAAAGGCCAGCCCCGTTGGCATAGAAAATTTGTCACTTACAAATATATAGTAAATAGTTCCTTAAATCAATACGCTATTAAAAAAGGAAGCAGGAGAATTCCTGCTTCCTCAATGTTAACCAATTATTTCCGATAAGTTATTGCATTAACTTTACGCAAAATAATATTCGAGTCGTTAATTTTTGCATTTTATCTTTCCAGATCATCCCATTGTCTTTCTGATGCCAATCTTTCTTGGCGTTCATCCTCAATGGCCTCTTTTATTTCCTCTTCTATTAAATCTGCAAAAGCTACTACTCCATAGCTCCTAAATTCTTCTTCATATTCCTTAGCAAATTTTTTTATTTCTTCTGGTGTTGTTTTTTCTGAAACAATACCATCACTCGACATATACTCCCCCAAAGCCTCTCTATAACCAGGATCACGTGTACTTATCCATATTGGATGGTACTCAAGGATTTCACCTTTACCCGCCTTAATTTCTTTTTCGACATCAGGATCGACAATCACCCCCTCTTTTACCATGCTCTCCAATGGAGAAAATTGACCTCCTAAGGTGAAATTTTCGGCTACAAATTGCCTGGCCTCCTCGATCGTGTTGAACTCTCCGATCAGTTCAACACAAAAATTTCTATAAATACCAAAATCATAATCTTGAAAATAGCCTTGCCTATCATCCGATTCAAGGTCTATAGGATAGCCATCTTCATCTAAAAAAGCAGCACATGTTCGAATATCAACTGAAATTGGATCGTTATCTTGAACTATTCGCAGTTCAGTCCCCCTTATGTCATACGTACTTTTGTCAAATTCTAATTCTGAAGGATAGGTTACTACTACATTAAAGTTCCCCATTCCACCCTCCGCTGGTAAAGGATTGACGTAGTTGAGAAGGGCCAATATCTAGAAATTCTCTATTTCCCAGGCATCCTCCTCCGAGTATTCAGCAGTTGTTAGATCAGGATCATCAGCATAAGCTGAAATCTTAAAGTTCCTTTTCCTCCCTGGTAATTTTTCAGCCTCTGAATTTTTTGAGGACCTTGAGTTCAAGGTTCTCATTCTTCCCGGATTGATCAAACTGCTAAACGGCATTGGAAGTAAATTTTATTAGCATAAAATTCACTCACAATTGTTGAGGGAAAATTGAATTTCTTGATTTAAAATTAGGGCATAAATACCAGCCCCGTTGGCCGGAGATATATTCTCCAATAGTTATTTTATATAACCAATGTTTAAAAATCAATATAAAAAATAGGAGCAATCAATTTACATTTGCCCCTATTTTTTAATCATTTCTCGTAATACCGCGCCATTACATACCCTCTCTTGCCCATGCTTCCATAACTGGATCCGGCATTCCGCCGCGCTCACGGTAAGCAAGATACCAATCAATTATCCAATTTATCACTTGAGGCTCATCAAAATAATCCAGCGTATGCTCTGGCAATCCTGCTTTCCTAAATACCTCTTCCATCACCTCGATGTTGAAATTCACCTCGCCCTCTGCGTTTCTGCTGACATCAAGCGTTGAAAAAGGGATCTTTTCCTTTAAGGCTGTAGTTATAAAACGCTCATGAATGTGCTCATCTACCATGTCCATGATCCAAATTGATAGCTTTTTATGATCATGCTGAGCTGACGCAACATAGAGGTTTTTCTTAATAGGGGGGACGTTAAGATAAATCGTTGACAGCTTTTTCTCATTTCCCAGCATTTTTGCTCCACAGTTTTTTGAATAGCGATTTCAATCGTCTTTCTGCTTGATTTTACTAATCAGCAAACAAACAGCTTGACTCGAATATTTTTCATATCCTATATGGGCAATACGGACAATGTAATTTGTTCTCCATTACTTTTTTGCCAAGGCTCAAACCTGGTGTTTAGTAAAGGGCTGTAATTGAAATTATCGGTACGCGTCGAAACATCATTTCCCAAAAAGTCATCTGGAAAGCCCCATCCAAAGAACCTCCCATAAGAAGTCTCACGGGATAGTTCTTCACGCCATCCTAAAATCAATTCCTTGACCACCTCAGGCTTTAGCCAGATACCGGAATTGAAGTAGTCCCTCGAATACCGCTGAGCTGACATTTCGATTTTAGCGAGGCTGCTCCCGTCGTCCAGCAGCCCCTCAGCCTGAGTAAAAGACTTTAACGCCAGCAGCGTCGCAGTATCCATACCATCTTCCCAAACGCGATAGCTCGCCAAAATCTGTGATTCTCCTTTGGAAAGCTTATCCATAGATCGCACATCCAGACGGATCCAATCCTGATCATCGTCTAGTGTCGGAATCCACCCCTCTCTACAGAAATTCAGCCGCAGAAAAAGTCTGGCTTCTCCAAAAGTCTTAAATTTTCCCATCTCATAGGCCGTAAACCGTTTACCTTCAGGGTCATAGTTTTCTGGAATCTGAAACTCGAATCGGCGCCATTCTCTCCGTCTCGGTTCTTCTTCATCTAAAACCGAAGCTGTCCTTATATCCACCGTAGCGGCTCGGCAGATGGATCTATCAAAATCACACGAGAAAAGGCATGAACCCGGATTAAACCGCACACTGTGAGGCACAGTGGCGACAACGTAGTAAGACATATGATTTCCTTTGAGGCAAAAGCCAGCCCCGATGGCAAAGAGAAAGTCTCTTACGTACGATTATACATAACCTTGACGCTTGTGGGAGCGTTCATAGTCTCCCAGGCATTGAGTCATCGGTATTAGGCTGGTTTTAAGCCAAGAACTATTTCTCTCAAAGGAATCAGGTTTTCGAGCCTAGATGACTTCCTCACACCCGCTCACTGGAAATCAGGTCTTCATATCGGTCCGCTCTGCGAACCACCCGGTCTTTCCCTTCTTTATCAATCAGCACCACTGCGGTCCGCGGCCGGCTGTTATATACGCTCTGAGTCTCAATCGAGTAAGCACCCGTATCAAGAAGGGCCAGCACATCACCTTCCGTGGTGGTAACCGGAAGCAGGAATTCCTCTCCTATTAATCCAACGTGCAAATAGTCCCCGCCATCGCACAGCGGACCTGCAATTTTTACTCTATGGTCGTGAGGCTCGCTAATTCGGCTGGCGTTATACAGATAGAAGAACCATCCATACATAAAGGCATCCGTCATCACATTGAAGCCGGCGTCACAAAAGCGCCAGTCGACTACTTTCTCGGCATTACCTTGCGCGTCAAAATTCGTTTTCTTTTTGTGTCCGCAAACTGTCGTCAGCAAAACTCCGGCGGAAGAAGGAATCTTTCTGCCTGGCTCTAAAATAATATCCACGTCATCCCGCCACTTCTTCACCTCCTGGATGATCGCTTCCGCAAAATCCTCGCTGGTCACGGGACAGTACATGTGGTCCTTAAGCGGATTCCCATTCTCAGTGTCGTACTTATACGGCACCGGGATACCGCCCCCGACATCGATCACATCAAAGTTCAGGTCAAACAGCTTTTCAAGGCGCATGGATTCCTGTACCAGGATCCTGGCTGCCTCCGCGAAAGGCGCCGTCGTTGGGATCTGATCCCCCACGTGCATGGAAAGCCCTCTCACACGGACAAAGGGCATGCCGAGGCTCATCCGCACCGCTTCTTCCGCATCCTGCAAATCAATACCTGCCTTGGCGTGATAAGCGGTGACCAGACCGGGATGTGTAGGCGACTGCACGCTCGGCTCAACTCGGATACAGACGGCTGCGGTTTTCTTAAGCTCCCGCGAGATCTGATCCACAAGCCGCAGCTCGTAAAGTGAGTCGACATTGATGAGATAAAGATCATGAGAAATCGCGTACTCTAAATCTGCCCGTGTTTTTACGACGCCGTTAAAAACGATCTCGTTTCCCGTAAAGCCCGCCTCAAAGGCCTTCATCAACTCAAAAAGCGAGTTGGCCTCAACTCCAATTCCCTGATCTTTGACGATTCTCAGAATCGCCAGGACTGAGCAGGCCTTGGCCGCGTAGAAGACTCTGGATTTTGCATATACCGACACTGCCCTAAGAATCTCTTGGATATTTCTCGCTATTTCTTTCTCTGAGAAGACATAGAGAGGTGTTCCGTATTTTTTGGCAAGAGTGTCCAGCTTCGCGCCATCAAAGCAGAGTTGCCCGTCTTTACTCGTGAAGCGCCTGTCCTGCGTCAGCAGATCGTGTCTGAGTGCGGCAAATCGATTAACTATCTCTTGCATACCGAATTCCTTTTCGTGATACCAGCGCTTACCGTAACGGTAATATTTGCATCCCTGCTTTAATCTTAGTGGGCTGGGATTGAAGGAGATTTCTGATTATTACTTTGAGACAAATGGCGCCTCCATATGTCTTCAGCCGTCTTCTCTACAGCCCGTCGCTTATAGGCTTCCTGCCTCTCGTAATAGGCGGAGAGTCTCGATGCCAGCCATCTATCGTCATCCGCCCCGGATTTCATCAATTCCTGGATAAAACGCTGCGCGAAGAAAAAATACCGGGTTTCATCCATTCGATCAAGCTTCCGCTTTTTCCTAAAACCTGCCTCTCGGGTGTCCCTCACAGTGGAATTTGCAGGAATTCCTCTGTCCAAAAGGTATTTTGCGAAAGTCTCACAAGCTAAATTGCTTCGTATATCGTTCAGACAAAACCGGTTCCCAGAGGAATTCCATCTCTGATACACAATGTGAGCATGTGCCCAACGACTGTCATAATGGAAAAACATAACTAACTGATGACCTTTCAGTAATTTTGCGCACCAGTCCCGTGCCGCGTCTTCAAACGCCGCATGGTCACCATAGTCTTCAGATCCCAAATATAAAATGCTGACAGCTGGAGCGTTAATTTCGCCATTATGGTGCCGAACCCAGGTATCCGCGATTTTCTTTGCCGCTTTTTCTGCCTTGACAGGCATTCCAAACTCGTCTTCCCCGGTTAATTGTCCATCGCGCGAGGCGTATAAAATATCTCGTTCTATGCTCTTTTTATCACTGGTTGCTTTCCCGGCAATCCGGAAATTCACGTCGATTTCCGGAAAGTTAAAGGTGACCCCCATGGCTTTTTCCCGGGGCGTCAGATACTGAAGGTCATGATCAGCCGCATAATGAATTATCTCTGGATTTAAATAAAAATCATTTACCTTTTTAATTTTTCCCATTCTTTATTCTCCTGAAATCAAGATTCAGCAGCGGTCCCAGGATGGCTGTGCGTATCTCTTTGATCAGCTCTTTGACTTCACGCTCCGCGTCAGTTGGCGTCAGCTCAGGCATCTGAAAAAGCAACTTTTCCAGAAGAACGAGTGTGTGATTCGCTAGCTCACGCTCTTCCGCGCCTATAAGCCGCGAGCCAGCAAAGACAGCACGGATAGCCGCCCGGACAAAAGCGGGACGAGTTAATCCAAGCTCCTTTCTCCAGGCATCCATTATTTCGACCTCCTGGTGTGTAAACACAACCTGAGTGAGGATGATCTGCTTGGCGATTACCTTCCTGGGGCCGGCATCAAGCATTTCGTACTTCGGACAGCGGCTCTGCCTGAGAAGCATCACGTCCTGAAGCACTTCAACCGCGAAATCAACGGGGTTGAAGCCCTGTTCCTCCGCGAATTTGAGCCAGAGATCCCACTGCTTTTTGGGGATTCCGGTAAAAAACCTAGCGTCTTTTCCCTCAGACTCGCTAGGATTTGACCGTCTTTTGGACGGGAAGTACCAGTCACTCCATTTTTCTTCTGACATTTAAGCTCCTGACATCTTCTCTCAGCGTCCAGATGGCAGAGACAGAGCCTGAATCGAAGCTGTGACAGATCGGAAGGGAAATTTGGGCCTCTAAGGAAGGAAGAGGTCTTTAGGCAGCCCTGAAAGTACAGTGTGCGTCTATACCAGGCTCTGATGCATTTTTGAATCCAGAAAGGAGAAGATCAAAATCTTCTCCTATTTTTCGATATATATTTATATCGAAAAACGTTTTAAATTTCAAACTTGTTCGGATAACTAATTAATTAAATTAACTTTTCCGGCTATTACCGTGCAGTCTGACATCCGTTACCCGCAAGTTAACTTATTGAAAACTCAATTAATTTTATCATTTAAGAAAATCTGAGGCTTAAACCAAGTCCTGTCGGTGATCTACGCTGACAACCAGCCCGATAATTTTGAAAATTTGGCTGGGAAGACCAGGCACAACCTTCTCATCGGAACCCGAGCCGGTCCCCGCGCTATATCGAATCATGATCGTCCCATCGAGCAGTTTCTCGAGCCGGCAGACTCTCACTTCTGAGCGGTATCTGATCACATACACTCCGGTAGTCACGACCTCGGTTCGGTCAAGCGCCACGACGACCACTGATCCTTTTTGAATCTCGGGCGCCATCCAGTCACCATCGACCCTCAGGGCCATCAGGTTGGTGCTGGTCAGCCCCTTTTGGCTGATCCAGGTGATAGGGATATAGAGCGCGCTGGGATTCGCCTTTTTATCGGGCTCAAAAAGCAAATCATCCGCGTATGTGACCCCGCGTTTGATTGGCAAAACGGTCAGACTCCTGCGGGCAGCCTCCTCTTCCTCGGTGCCGCCGTGAGAGTGATCCATCCAGCCGATTTCGAGCTGCAGCTTTTCCTCTAACTCGCGGGCGACTGCGTCTCCCATCTCACGCGAATAACCATTTTTCAGCCGTACGCGAGATCGAATCTGACGCAAAGTGGAATCAGATCGATCGCGTCCAATTTTCTCGTTTAACTGTCCTAGACCGCCATACTTTTCTTCCAATTTCAGAAGATTTTCACGGCGAATAACGGAAATGGTTTTCATCGGGGTTTTATTTAACTATTTGTTTTTTAAAAATAAATACTCCTAAAAGCGGAAAAATTCTATCACCAGAGTGGTACACATTCGGGTTAGATAAAATTTTGTAAAAACTCGATATAATTTCTATCACTATCACGTTGCATTTCGCATTACGTGATTATTAATTAATTGGTTATAAGTATTTTTTTCAACTACTTATACCAATGCTGTACCGATTCACTGTTTTTTGATTTCTGAGCCTCCAGGCATTTAGCGGTTTTTCAGATCCCTAAGTGCTTTCCTCCTCTCATCCAGGATGGAAAAAATGATCAAAATTTCAAAATCCGCCGCAGTACAGTTTTTAGCGACAGTGTTTTTCTTAGGATTCATTGGGTTCTCTCAGGAATCCCTTGCCGCACCAAGTCGGAGCTCTCCTGCCAGCTTCTCGGATCTTTCCAGACGCTGCGCGCCGGAGGTTCCCGTGTCGACAATGAAAGCCCTGGTCGCGACTGAATCCGGCTTCAACCCTTTCGCGATCGGGGTAGTCGGCGGCCGCGTTCGCCAGCCAAAATCCGCCGCTGAAGCGGACGCCGCTGTGAAAGCTTTGGATGCTCAGGGCTTCAACTACTCGGTTGGTCTCGCTCAGATCAACCTGAAAAATTTCGACCGATTCGGGCTCACACGGGAAAGCGCGTTTGACCCCTGTCTGAATCTCTCCACCGGCGCTCTCATCCTCTCTGAGTGCTATGCGTCTACCGCCAAATCACTGACTGAAGCAGGACGCCTGTCACAGGCCCTTTCCTGCTACTACTCGGGAAGCCGCACATCTCCCGCAGGGCATCAATACGCTAACCGCGTCGCCCGCTCTGCTGGGATACGGACCGCCATTCCTCCGTCCCTGGAATCTCTTCCTGAAAAAGACACTCATCAGGTCTTTTAACTCACTGACTCACTGACTCACTTACACACTCACTAACTCAGGAATTTCCTATGAAGACCAATTTTTCGGCTGCGCGCGCCGCAGTCCTGGCCCCGCTTACGCTTTTTTCGACCTTTGCCGCCGCTGCGGAAGGCACGACCAACGTTAATACCTTATTCCAGACGATCCTCGACACAATGCAGGGCGTTGGGGTCGTTTTAGCGACGATCGCCTTCGTATATGCAGGTTTCAAAATGCTTTTCCTCCGCGCGTCCCTTGAACAGGTCGCGGGCCCCCTGATCGGCGGCGTGGTTATCGGCGCTGCCGCCTGGATTGCGAATCTCCTCGTGGCCTGACCGAAGCGAGGATTTTCATAATGGCAGCCCCCTTTGCTTCTCCGATCTTCAAAGGCGCGACCCGCCCCGCCTGCTTCCTGGGCGTTCCGATCCGTCCTTTCATCGGAACCGTCGGCGGTCTTGTCCTTCTGGGGCTTTGGACCACTCCTCCGGTCGCTTTGCTCGCGATACCGGCTGTCGTCATCATGCGATCCATCACGCGGGATGACGATCAGCGGTTTCGGCAGATTTGGATCCGCCTGGCGACCCGGGGGCTGCGTGCCAAAAACCCCCTCCTCTATCACGGGGTGTCCTGCTTTTCCCCCGCCCGATCCCGGAGAATTTCTGATGTCTAACTTAGTCATTCAGCGCCGATTCAAGGCGGCGCGCGACGAAGCGTCACTCTCGCATTTCATCCCCTACTCCGCCCAAATCGCGCCCTACGCGGTGATCGGTCGGAATGGATCCTTTTTCGCCACCTGGCGTCTCACAGGCATTCCTTTTGAAACCGCGGACGACGAGTCGCTTGAAATCAAGTCCCAGGCGCTTAATCTCCTTTATCGGAGCCTCCCCTCGGGGACTGAAATCACCGTTCACCGGATCCGGAGACCTTTTTTCGACTCGCTCTCTTCTCCTGCTGAACCCGGCTTTGCCCGCGATTTCTCGCTGCGCTACAACCATCATTTCCGCCGCTCGCCGCTGATGCGCACCGAGCTCTATTTCACGATTGAGCTCGAATCAGGCGCCACCTCGAGGACCAAACGGAGCGAAGCGACAGAAATGGAACTGCTCGACGCTCTGAAGTCTTTTGACGCCGTAACGACTTCCATCGAACGGAGTCTCGCGCCGTACTCTCCTGTGCGGCTTCACGACCGGGAAGAAGGCGGCGTCTATTTCTCCGAGCAGCTTGAATTTTTCAATTTCCTGATGACAGGCGTTTGGGCCCCCGTTCGGATTCCTGAAGCTCCTCTGAATGAGGTTCTGGGCAACGCCCACGTTTTTTTCAGCCGGGATCTGGGTGAAATTTCGGGCCCGTTTTCGCACACTTTCTTCCAGTCTGTTGAGATCAAGGACTTTCCGCAGGCGACAGAATCAGGCGTCCTGGATGGTCTTCTTTACACAGGCCTCACCCCCGGATTGTCCCCGTACCCGTTTGTTGAAACGCAGCAGATGAAGGTGCTCGGCAAAGCGGAGAGTGAGAAGTTTCTGAAGCGTCAGCAGAGTCAGCTGATTGCCGCGAGCGACTCGGGTTCGAGCCAGATCGCAGCGATCTCAGACGCTCTGGATGCCCTGCAGGATGGTCACTTCACTATTGGTGACTACTCCTACACGCTGACTGTCTTTGGATCGTCCGAAGTCAGTACGCGCCGCGCCGCTCAGGACGCCGCTGAAAAAATGAAGGAAGCCGGATTCCTTCCCTATATTTCGACTCTCGCGCTTCCCGGCGCCTACTTCGCCATGCTGCCCGGAAATTCGAAGTATTCGCCAAGAGTAGCCCGGCTGACCTCTCTCAATTTCGCGCACTTGGCAGCGTTCCACAGCCTTGAAGCCGGCCGCCGAGACGGCACACCGTGGGGTGAGGCGCTGCTCGCCATGCGGACGCCCGCGTCAGAGCCCTATTACTTCAGCTTTCACGCTGTGGCAGGAAAAGGGGACCAGACAGGTCAGAAAGCGCTCGGCAACTCTATCGTGATCGGCGCGTCAGGCACTGGCAAAACCGCTTTCTTAAGTACCTGCGCGGCTTTCGCCCAGAAGTACCGGACAGATCAGACCCCGCTTTCGCTCATTTTCTTCGATAAGGACTGCGGCGCGGAAACGACAATTGCGAGCCTCCCCGAGTCCGTTTACTTCAAGGTGGAGAAAGGGATCCCGACGGGCTGGAATCCTTTCGCTCTGCCGCCGACTCCTGAAAACCGGCAATTCCTCCGTTCCCTCGTGACGGTGCTGATCACATCAGACGGACGGCCGCTCTCGGCCCTCGAGTCAAAGAACCTCAACCGCGCGGTCGATGCCGTGCTGTCTCTGGATCCGAAGCTTCGGCGTCTTGCGGCGCTTCCCCAGACACTGACTGCCGGCCGAAGCCGTTCTGAGCAGGAGAACGCGCTCTCTATTCGTCTTAGCCGCTGGATTGGAAACGGGGATCTCGCGTGGATTTTTGATAATCCATCGGATTCTCTTGACTTCTCGTCGTACAAAAATTTCGGTCTCGACGGAACCGCGTTTTTGTCAGACGCCACCATCTGCCCGCCGATCGCCATGTACCTGCTCTATAAGCTCAATCAGGCGCTCGATGGCCGGCGCGTAATCATCCTGATGGATGAATTCTGGATGTGGCTTCGGAGCCCCGTTTTCGCGGATTTCGCGCTGGATCAGCTGAAGACGATCCGAAAGAAAAACGGAGTCGTGGTTTTTGCGACGCAATCCCCCGCGGATGTCCTGAAATCCCCCATAGCGAAGGATGTCATCGAGCAATCCGCGACCCAGATTTTCCTTCCGAATCCGAGAGCGAGTGAAGAGGACTACGTGGCCGGTTTTAAGGCTACCCCGGAGGAATTCCTGTTGATCAAGTCACTGGGGGAGACCTCCCGCCAAATGCTGATCCGTCAGGGCGGGCGGACTGCGGTCGCGCAGCTCGATCTTTCTCCCTTCCCCGCTGATCTCGCGGTTCTTTCCGCTTCCGCGGGCACGATTGAAACTTTTGAGCAGGTTCGGGAAGCCGCACGTAAAAAGGCCGGAATCTCTCCCGGGGCTCCGGTTCCATCTGACCTTGTGCTGCCTGAGTTCTTCAGAGCGCTTGAGATTCGCTCGCCTGAAATTCCTGGAGAAAACGCATGATGTCAAGTTTTGAAAAAATGCAGAGACTCTGCCGAAAGACAATAGCCGCGTGCGGAATTTCCTTTCTCGTCATGAGTCCGGCGCGTGCCGCCATGCCCGTGATTGACTCAGCCGCTATCGCTCAGGCAGTGCAGAGCTACGAGCAGCTGAAAGCTCAGTACGACACGCTTGTAAAGCAGTATGACCAGCAGGTCGCGACCTTCAAGTCTCTCTCGGGCCTGAGAAACTCAGCGGTGCCTTTTTGGAATCCGAGTTTCTCAATCCCGGTTGAAGGTGATTTCGTGACAGGTCTTCAGCAGGCCCATCTGCTGGGTAAATCGGCTTTGCGTACAGGAGCTATGGGCTACTACGCGCGGTATCACTTGGGCGATGTCTGCGCCCGGATGGCGCCCTCAGCCAAACAGGCCTGCGAAAAAGAAGCGGCGGTCGCGGCCCAGGTCCGCTTCTATCTGGAGCAGGCGGAAAGCCGCCTTACTCAGCGATCGAGAGATCTCGTAGCCTTAATGAATACCGTCCAATACCAGGAGGATCTGAAGGCACAGGCTGACATTCAGTCCCGATTTGCCGGCGAGTCCGCGCAGCTTCAGGCCGAAAAAATGCGGCTTGAGGCGCTAAAGGCGATTTCCACCGAGTCGACCAAGATGCTAAAGCGCCAGGCCGAAGCGGCTGACGCCAAGCGCTGGGTGGTTCCGACTGACTGGAAAAAATACCTGGAGTAAGCCATGGCAGCTTTCGCGGCTTTTGGGTCAGGTATCGAGTCTCAGATTGCGGGGATCGCTGAATCCACGAGTACGTCACTCATTTCCTCGATCTATCCGATCATTGTGATCGCGCTCACGATCTACTTCATCGCGAGAGCCTGGTCCATCATGCTTGGCAGCCGGGACTCGCTTGGAGGGCTGATTCTCACCTGCGTAAAGATCGGATTTATCGCCTGGATCGGCTTATCCTCGGGGCGCTTTATTGCCTACGCGATCGGCGGTGTATCGGGACTGGAAAATCTTCTCCTCTCAGCCCTTCCAAACGCCCCCGCGAGCTCATGGGCCGCGATCGACGGGCTCTGGGAATCGACCGCGAAAGGCGTAGCCGCTCTCTGGGAACTGATTGGGACCTTCGGAGTGACCCGTTTCGGCGAGGAAATGCTGCTCGCGGTGTCCGTCATCACGATGACGATTCTCGGCGTGCTTCTCACCTCCGCCGCGCTGGGCGTCATTCTGACCGCCAAGGTGTCTCTTGTCCTCATCCTGGGTTTCGGTCCCATTTTTGTCTGCTCGTTGATGTTTAAAGCCACGTCAGGATTCTTTCACTCGTGGCTACATGCCGTCCTGTCAACCGTTATGACCCTGGTTCTGGCCGGCGCCGTGATCCTTCTCTTCACAGGCGTTTTCTCGGACCGTATCGACAGGATTTCTGAACTCGCGTCCGCTTCCGGCGACTCTGACACCTTCGGCGTCTGGATCCAGCTCGGGATCACGCTCGTTGTCACGCTCACCGCGAGCTCCTTTGTCCGGCTGACCCCGTCACTCGCGGCCGGTATCGTCGGCGGTCACTCCATGCAGGCCGCTGGACTTGGACAGATGGTAGCGGGCGTTATGCAGCCGACTGTCACCGCGGTAGGCGGGACGATGGCGGGCTTCGCCTGGGGGAGCGGCAACTCGAAGTCGAAAGCCGGGCGCGCCCTTCTCGGTCACTACGGACTTCGCGAACCCGGCGCCTTCACGATGGCCGCGGGGGGCGCAGCGATAGGCGCGGCTTTCAGAGGCGGAAAAGCGGTTTCCGCCCGGCTCCATCGGACCATCGATGCCGCGGACGCCCAGGCAAAACGTACGGAATAAAGGATTTTCTATGTCTCGCTTTTCTCACGCGCTCATCCTCTCCGGCGCCATCAGTTTGACGCTTCTCGTGTCGGGCTGCGCGTCCGACCCGGACCCGCTTCCCCTTCCCTCCGGTCCCCGCGTCACTGTCAGCCCTTCCGCGGTCCCCGACACCGCTGTAATCGCTCCCCGTGAGGAGGAGAAATAATGCTGAAACTGCCTTCCTTTCTGCGTCCCGCTGCCGCGGCCGCTGGCGGCGATGATCGCCAAAAAACGGATTCTCCCTATCAGGAATCTCTGTCCTTTACGGCCTTTCGGATCGATCTCATCAAGGCGTCCGAAAAGAAAGCCTGGAAAGCAGCCTGGATTCTTGGGTCTGTCGCCTGTCTGGAAGCCGCGGCAATCGCGCTCATGATGCCTCTTAAGACCACCGAGCCTTTTGTGATCACGCTGGATCGCGCGGCGGGCCTCGCATCTGTCCTGCAGATCGCCGACGCTAAATCGATTCCGGTGTCTGAAGCCCAGGATAAATACTGGCTCTCTCAGTACGTGCTCGCCCGCGAGTCCTATGACTATCGGACGCTCGAGAATGACTTTTTGAAAACGCGCGAACTATCCACGCCCACCGTTTTTTCTCCCTACGCAGCTCAGTTTGGTGACCGTGATGGGTCACTAGAAAAAAAGTGGGGGGATTCGAAGAGAGTCGTCATCACCATCACCTCGGTAGTACCGACCGGGAACGGGATCGCGACTGTCCGTTTCACCCGAAAGCTGGTCAACACGAGCTCGGGGCTCCCCGAGTCTGAAAGCCGGTGGATGGCGACGATCGGATACGAATACCACCCGGAATTCCGGGTGAAGGAGGAGAGGCTCATCGTGAACCCCTTTGGCTTCAAGGTCACCACCTACCGGCTCGACGAGGAAATCAATGGCGCGCCCTCCAAACCGGCAGCCGACTCCCAGTCATCGGAGGAAAGCCATGCTTAACAAACGCCTGACCCTCGCCCTGATCCCCCTGATCCTTTCTGCCTCCGCTGCCGCTGATGCCTCTGTCATCCGGGAAACGGTGACGCCTCTTACCCCTGGCGCGTCTCCCGTTATGACGGTCTACGAGGTCCCGCGGCACACTGCGAATCGTCTGATCACGCCGGATCAGGTGATCACAGTTCCCGCCGCTAAAGGAATCGCGACGCTGATCGAATTTCCGGCGGACGAGCCGATCCAGGACTTCGCGTCCGGTTTCTCCAGCGCCTGGGAAATCGCCTCACGTGGAACCCGGCTTTTCCTGAAGCCAAAAGAGAAGCGCCCTGCCACCAATCTCGTCGTGACGACCGCGAAGGGATCGTATCTCTTTGAGCTGCGCTCGGTGAAGGCCGCTCAGGCCTTATATCGCATCACGCTTCACCGTCCCGCGAAACCGGTTTCCCGGAAAGAGTCTGAAGCCAGGGCTGAGAAGGAGCTGATTCAAAAGCTGGCACGGCAGTCCGTGACCCCGGAAATCCACTCAGCCTCTGAAAGCGCGGACGCCCCGCAGTCGTCCGCGGCTCAAAGCGTCTGGACCATGAATTTCGGCGAAGACTCGGATTCGAAGCGCATCGCTCCGGTTGCCGTATCGGATGACGGCCGTTTCACCTCGATCCGTTTCCGCCCCGGACTCGATTTTCCCGCCGTTTTCGCGGTGAATTCTGACGGGGAGTCGATCGTCGACACCCATGTCGACACCGCTGGAACACTGGTTCTTCACGGCGTCTACCCGGAGCTGCGTCTCCGTCTCGGGAAAGCGGTTGTTGGGCTTTACCGTGAGGCAGGCCCGACCCTTAAAGACTCGGCTGCCGGAACCTCACTCCCAGGTCTCAAGCGAACTTTGAAATCCAAAGCCGCTTCGCTTTCCCCTATTACCCATAAAACCACCGACTCAGGAGCTGAGTGATGACACCTGAAAAAGAACCTTTCGACTCGGAGAAGGCGGAGAACGCTGAAAAGGAAAAAAACGGCGCCCCGGTTCCCGGTGCCTCCGCGGCAGACCCGGAACCCGCCTCCGCGGGAGATTCCCCGGCTCCTCAGCCTGCCGGGATCCCGACGATCGCTGAGCGAAGCGCGACGCCTCTCTTCCGGAAGACCGCGACGGCAGGAGCCGTGGCGCTCGTTATTGCCATCGCGGCGGGGGTCGCTCTGACTCTCAAAGCTCTGCCGAAAGACCCCGCGGTGGAACGGGCTGTCAAAACCGATGCCACGCTTTTCACTAGCCGCGCGACGCTGAAGCTCCCCGCGGTTCCTCCGGCTCCGGCTGAAAGCCGCCCGGCCGCGGCCTCCTCATCCCCTGCTGCCGCAGCGCCTGCTTCAAGCGCTTCCGGCGTGCCGCCGATTGAAGTGATGCGCCAGGCCCCTGGGCCCGCTCAGCCTGCGCCGCCCGCCAAGGCGCCGGCGCCTGATCAGAAATTTGCCTCCCCGCTTTTCTCGGGGAACGCTGGCTCCGGAGGCAAAGCCGCTGTGGCATTGGATTGCGCGGGGGCTGATAAAAAAAATGAAACCGCCGCCTCTCCCCACGCAGGCGCTGACCCGCGGCTCAGCGCCTACGCGGCAGCGCCCGCCATCGCCTCAGCCCTTGCGGATAAGACTTTCACGCTGCTTAAGGGCTCCGTGCTTCAGTGCGTTCTGGAATCCCGCCTCGACACCACGGTCCCCGGGCTCACCCGCTGCGTGCTTCCGCGGGATGTCTGGAGCGCCGATGGCAAAACGCTGCTTCTCGAAAAAGGATCCCGCGCGGTAGGGGAGTACCGCAGCGGGGTTTCGATGGGGGCTGCCCGGATTTTCATTCTGTGGACTGAAATCGTCACGCCTCACGGGGTCCGGATCCGTCTCTCCTCTCCCGCGGCGGATCCGCTTGGCGGCGCGGGCGTGTCAGGAACGGTCGACTACCACTGGTGGCAGCGCTTTGGCAATGCCCTGATTTTCTCGTTGATTGATGACGGTTTCAATTTCGGCATCACCAAGGCGCAGGACGCGTCCGGAGGAACGAATTTCTACTCCAACTCGAGCCAGACAACCCAAAAAATTGTTGAGGAGGCGATGCGCACGGCGGGAGACATTCCGCCGACCCTGACACGGAATCAAGGGAGCCGCATCAGCATTGTGACCGCGCGGGATCTCGATTTCCGCCCGGTGTACGGTTTTTCTCTGAAGGACTGATCCTATGGCCATCATGACTCCCATCTTTGACCGGACGACCACAGTCCGCTTTGCCCTTCAGCCTCTGGAGGCTTTCCTCAAAAGAAAGGACATCACTGAGATCTGTGTCAACCGTCCGGGGGAGGTTTTCTTCGAGACCCGTGACGGGTGGGACTCGGCGGAAGTTCCTGATCTGACATACGAACGGCTGATGGATCTCGGGAAAGCGACCGCTGTGCTCGCGGAACTTCCTTTCGGCGACGCGGACCCGATTCTCTCCGCGACACTGCCCGATGGCGAACGCGCGCAGTTCGTGCAGCCGCCCGCGGTGGAACCGGGCCTCGTGAGCCTCACCATCCGCAAACCCTCGCGCGACGTCCGGGCGCTGCAGGACTATACCCAGAGCGGATTTTTCAGTCTCGTCTCCCGGAATCGCTGCTCGGATCCTGTGACAGAGCGTCTGCTTTCGCTTCAAAAGCTTTTCCGCTCGCCCATTGAGGAAGAAGCGGAGGAAGCCATTCTTAACTTTTTCCGCCTGGCCGTTCGAAGCAAAAAAAGCATCGTGATCGCCGGCGAAACGGGATCCGGAAAGACGACTTTCATGAAGGCGCTCATGCAGGAGATTCCCGTTGAAGAGCGGATCCTCACGATTGAAGACGTGCCGGAACTCGCGGTAGGACTGCCGAAGCATAAAAACCGGGTGTCACTCTTCTACCCGGCTGAAGGCGAAAGCAGTCTGAACGCGGCGACACTCATCCGATCCGCGCTTCGCATGAAACCTGATCGCATTCTGCTCGCGGAGCTCCGGGGCGCCGAGGCATTTGACTTCCTGACCGCTTCGCTCACGGGGCACGGGGGCTCGATCACGTCCTGCCACGCGGGATCCTGCGCGGAAGCGTTCGAGTACCTCGCGCTCCGGGTCATGCAATCAGAGGCGGGGAGCCAGCTTCCCTATCGGGAAATCCGGCGGCTCCTTCATCTTGCCGTTGACATCGTCGTTCATATCCATGCGTCAAACGGCATCC
>ERZ773217.1586-NODE-1586-length-17406-cov-3.005706_pt1 | contig 17406 bp, 9 predicted proteins | sample MGYA00580995_ERZ773217 | MGnify/ENA primary metagenome ERZ773217 (study PRJEB29015, sample SAMEA2737772) | human gut metagenome | biome: human gut; feature: human-associated habitat; material: faeces | place: China | collected 2012 ...
AAAATGAGGGAAGAAAAGAGATGGCTGCGCCATGAAAATGGAGTCAGCCATTTTTCTTTTGGCTGCAAAAGTTATGTGTGCTCCCGGTGCTATTAAGGCCGAGCAAAACACCTATTCGACCAAACGCAATATTCCAGAATTGGAATCCGAAAATATCCGTGCATCCATCCTCAATTTTACAGCCCATTTTGGCGAAATAAACCCCGACATGCCCTATCTTTGTAGACGAGATCAGTCGGGGCCTGAAAAGGCCGTTTTTGCCTTTTCCCCTCTGTTCGGAGGAAGCCGATGAAAAAATCGTTAAACCTTCGATTTTTTGCAAAGTAAATTTTTGAGCAGTCTACCCTTTTAAGATGTAAACCATTTATAATCAACAGGAATATAATGATGCATCGCAAGAAATACAAGAAAATAAAAGTCACCCATTTGATATAACCTAAGATATGGAAACAAGAAATCAAAAAATACCTGACATTTTCGCCAATAATTATTTCCGCATTCCGGACTATCAAAGGGGTTATGCTTGGAAGGCAGATAAGCAATTGCCGGAGTTGTGGGATGACATTGAAGATATTCCGACTAATCCTTCCGGTGGATATAAGCCACACTACACAGGTGCAATTTCTTTACAAAAAACTTCATTTGATAAACTGAGCAAATCAGAACAAAAGTTGTTGCAGTCTGGAAGCAATATCTATGATGTTGTCGATGGGCAGCAAAGATTAACGACCATTCTTATCCTTCTTTTTGAGTTGTATAAAAAACTGAACGACAAGAAAATATACAATCAGTATATTAAAGAAAAAGGTAAGAATGCCGTCTACAAATTCTCGTATGGAGCGGAAAATGGCGACTATAATTACTTTTTACGAAAAGAGATATTTGAAGATCCTGATTCCATCTGCAAAGGGAAAAGCGTATATACCAACAACCTAAAGGAAGCAAAACAATTCTTCTGTGATAAGCTGGCCCCATTGACACCGAAGCAGGCAAGAACAATATTTTCAAAAGTCACTACAGCTCTGATGTTTGATATCAAAATAATTGATGATAGTTTTGATGTTCAGGCTGTTTTCGAGACGATGAACAACCGTGGCAAGCCATTGACTATTCTGGAAAAATTAAAGAATAGGCTCCTCTTCTTAAACAGTAAATTAACCAATTGCGATAATGAACAATTAGCAAAAATCATTAATGACTGTTGGGGATTGATTTATAACTCATTAGGGCAAAATGAAACATCAATGCTTGATGAAGATGAGTTTCTATCATCTCATTTGACCTTGATCAGAACACCTGCCGATTACTCATTCTCTACGCAAGATGCTGAAAGAAAAGTGTTTGAGATGTTCTGCAATAGGGCAAGTCAATACAGTTTGAGTTATACTCGCGACCAGTCAGAGTCGTCAAAAAAAGAAGAAGTTGTCTCATTTGATAAGATTAAGAAATACGCTATTGATCTCGCAAACTATGTTCCTTATTGGTTCACGGTTAATTGCCCTGATATCAAGAATACGGTTGAGTTGGAGCTCTATAAAATTCAATGTCTCAATGGTTCAAAAGAGATGAGGCTATTTCTTGCACAGCTTCTTGCTCTTCAAAAAGACGAACCAGAGGAATTCAATAGATGTCTGAAAAATGTCGAGAAAATATTATTCAGAAATCGTTTGCCTATTCCATCGATAATGGATGAACGCTCGTTTGCAACTCGCGCCAGGGACCTACATATAGGAGATATAAAACTGGAAGAACTAAATAATGAATTAGAAGCCATATTAGCTCAGACTATTGAATGCTCAAGCTTAATAGGTGGCTTCAAATGGCTATTTACATATGTTCGTGGCAATGTAGGTTACCATAGATGGAACGGGCTAAAATATTTCTTGTTTGAATTTGAAGAACATATTCATCAGCAGGATTACTCACGTGATTTTGCTATAATCTCATGGGACAAATTCTTCGAGACGTCAATTGAACATATCATGCCAAAAACTTATCAAGATTACTGGAGTGATACAATGTCAAATTATTTATCACAAAAGAGTTTTTCTGAAGAGGAAAGATATGTGGCCATAAAAACCTTATTAAATTCTCTCGGCAACCTTACAATTATTAGAGACAAGAAGAACTCAAGTCTTGGTAATAATCCGTGGGAAACTAAAGTCAAGGCGTATGCTAATGGAAGTTTTAGCGAACGTCAAATCAGCAGCAAAACTGAATGGCATCCTTGGTCGGCCGAATCAATCCTTAATAGAGGTAAAGTACTCCTAAAATACTTAATTGACTATCTTGACGTAGTGATAATTGCAGAGGAGAAAAAAGAAACATATGAAGCAGAAATGCTATTCGGTGCATTGAAATATGTTCCCTGAACAGCTAATGAGGCGGAAGATAACTCTGAGGCTACAGCAACCGAGTAAAAAAACATACGATAATCAAATAAAAATCAAAGTCACCCATTTAATATAATCCATAATGTCATATTTAGATCCACAAATTGGAGAATCATTAGCTGTTCAGATTACAAGCAAGAATCCTCAGTATGGACTGTTTGTAAGGACTCCGAATGGCATTTCCGGACTTATCAGAAAATTAAACATTTCGTGGAGTCACCAAAACAGGTTCTATGATTCACTTCATGTTGGAGATTACATACAAGCTATTGTAACTAAAGTTCATCCTGATGGCAAGATTGAGTTAAGCCGAAAAGATGCATGTGACAATCCACGTGATTTGAACCTTGATTTAATATTAAAGGGCTGTGTTGATTCTGTTGAGAACTACGGCATATTGATTCGATTTGATGGCTTCATTGGATTGGCGCCATGGGTAGAACTGACCTCTACCTATTATAAGGCTGGTGATGAAATTACTTGTGTTGTAAAGAGTACTGCAGTTAAAGAAAATGGAATGGTAAAAGTCACACTGAGTACCCATCCTCTTCATTCTCTATTTGCAAGGATGCATAACATCGGAGATAGAGTAACTGCAAAATATGTGGGGATAAATCAAGCACATGACAATCCCACTGCTGTAATTTCAGTAGAAGAAGGCCCTTTCTTGATAGAGCTTACTGAAAATTTTTTCATTGAGCCATATAAGTCAAAGATGATTTCTGGTGCGTTGTCTCCTGGGCAATCACTTGAATTCGTCTATAGCAAATTCAATGAAAACAAGTCTACGATTTGGACGCAGGGAGGAGTGGGAAGGAGGGGAGAGGAGGTCAGGGGCGCAAGTTGATGGAAGATCTGATCGCAAAGCTTAACCCTGGTGATATTGTTATGGGCGAAGTCACGTATGTTGACGATAAATTTGCGAAAGTGGATGTTATAGACGCAGGAGTAAATACCATCATTACCAGAGAAGAATTGTCTCCAAATAAAGTCTTACGAGTAAGTGATGAAGTATTTGTAGGCGAGCACATTCAAATAGTCTACACTGGCACAGATAAACACAATAACGCTAAATTCAGCAGGAAATATATCATAAAGGACAGATACGACGACAGTCTTTACTCCCTATCCTTAATGGATCTCCTCAAAACGATGGACATCCAAACAAAGACTTTTATCGGAAAGGTCATATCCATCAACGACGGGTATTTCTTTACTGAATTAATCACGTTTTCTGATTCCGACAGCGAGGTAAACGGTAAATTACTCGTCGACCCGATCAATGGTAAGAACATCCTGGTACGAGCAGATAATAGGCTACGCAACCTTCTCTTTGAAGGCGAGTACTATAAAACTGACATTTCATTACCGAATGCTGATTTTAGGCGAAAGGAAGGGACGCCTTACCTATTTTCTGTTTCCTCCCCTGATCTTCAGTTGGTGAAGAACCCCTATCAAGAGTCTGTTCTTTTGTCATTTAAGCAGCACACCAGCCCGAATACAAACACGAGTGTCGCCAATCTTCTTGAAGAGGTTGGACAGAACCTGTATTCAAGTAAAAAGAGAATGTTTTTTGAGCTTCTTCAAAATGCCGATGATGCCGCTGCTATCAATGGAGTAAAAGTAAAACTTCAACTTAAAGGTAATTATTTCCTATTGACTCACGATGGCTATTCTTTTAATAAGCATGATTTTGAATCAATAACTTCTGCGGCACAGAGCACAAAATCTGCCAATAAGAAGAAAACAGGCTATAAAGGTATTGGATTCAAATCAGTCTTCACTAACTCTAAGTCTGTTTATATCCAAAGTTCCGGCTATAGATTTGGCTTTGATAGAAATCTTGACATATACAATGATTTTGATCGTTTCTATTTCTTAGTGAATGATATTGAGAGTGATCCCGACAAACAAAAAGAATTCATCCATAAGTTTGAGAAATTCAAACGTGAGTTTAAAGGCGTAAAAGATATTCCATGGCAATTGTTACCCATATGGTCAGATTTACCAGATATCAATAAATACAATACCATTTGGAGCGAAAGAGAGAATGTCTGCATCGCTCTTCAGATGGACGAGAAGACATTGTCAGAATACGCCCAAGCGATTACCGAGGTATTCAATGAACCACGTTTCATGCTGTTCTTGCGTAGGACCAATCGAATCCAGCTGATGCAAGGAGATGATTGCCGGACCATTCAAAAGAATATCTCTGAAAATGGAAAATACATATCATTGGTTAATTCGTTTGACAAGGATAAGTTGAACGAGAATTACAAGATATTCACAAAGGCAGGTATTGGAGTGAGTGACGAGGCATTTAAAGCCGCCAATGTGAATATCAAGCGAAAAGAACGGACAAACATTCATGGAGATATTGAGAATTATTTCGTAAGACTTGATTCCAATGGCAATGAACAATCTGAAGTTCCCGGCATACCGGACAGAATTGCTTCTACAGCAGATACAGAAATCTCCTTTGCCATTCCTCTTGATGAAGAAGGACATATCCGTCCGTCAAATAACGCTCTTTCTCTCTATGCATATCTTCCGATGAATGAGCATAGGTTTACCTTCCCGTTCTTTATTAATGCGGATTTTATCCCAAAATCTGATCGTGAGGGTGTGCAAAGCGACAACCCGTGGAATTATTTCCTTTTTTTCAATATTGGAAAAGCCATCGTCTCAATGGTCGAGGAATCAGCATCAATTGATGAACCTAATTATTTGAATTTACTGCCTCAAAAAGAGTTTGAATCAACCAGCCAAGACACCTTTGCACTGATTGACTCCTTCAATAATGGATACACCAAAGCGCTTTCCGAATCGAAATTCATCATCAATGACAAAGGAGAAAAATCGGATGTTTCAGGTATTATCTTGGATGAATCCTCGCTTGCGAAAACTCTTGGATATGATAATTACTACTCAATAATTTGCACCACAAAACGATTGCCTCATCCGAACCTTAATACGGATATATTGAAACGCTCAATATTCAAAATTGAGAAGACAACTACAACTGATGTCATAAAAATTATTCAGGGTAATGCAGAACGCGTTCTTACTTGGATAAGTGCAGCCTCTGATGATGAAAGAAAGAGTTTCTGGGAATGGTTGACAAAGACAGAAGATACAATCCGGCTCATACCAAGCATTCCGTCTATTCTCCTTGAAAACAAATGGGTTTCATATAGTACGGCCATAAACAATAGTAAGGTAATTCTGATTACTGAAAAAACATTGGCCATCAAAGATATTCTCATTCAACTCGGTTTCAAATGTACAGACACGGTGATTGAGCACCATCCTCTCAAAGACTATTTGAAAAAGCAGGATGAGCAGAAGTTGTTCGAAAGGATAAGTTTATCAAACACCTCGATACTATCACATTCGGATCGTCTAAGGTTGTTCCATGCTACTAAGCAATTTGAGGGTATTGGTGATGAAACGAGAAAGAAATGGGCAATTTTCAAAAATGCGCAAGGCGTCTTCACACCTCTATTCAAGATGTGTGCATTCAGCAGTACATTGCCTGTGTGGCTGAAAGATTACATGATTGCCCAAGAAGAGTATAGCTCATCCTTTGCATCTTTCCTCATCGGTAGTGAAAACATCTATACATCTATTGTTGAGAACAATATTGACACAATATTAACTAAAACAGATGTATACTCTGTATATCTGACGTTTAAACAAAGCTGGCGTCATGCTTTCACTCAAAGTTTGATTAGGAAAAGAGTGCCAAACATCCTTCCTGTTGTCGAGCAAGAAGATTATGCAACAAAAGAAATTTTTGTAAAAGCATACGGCTCGTTTGATTTGAGCAGTACTGTGTCATACCCTTCTGATGGCGAGCACTATCGAATAATCAAACTTGCAACAGAAAGTACTGCCTCTTGTCAGCATCTTAAGTCAATTATTAAGGTCGATGGCATTCCTCTCTCAAAAATTACTTTGAAAGATGATTTTTCTGTTGATGTCAATGGAGTTAAGTACACTTTCTCCTTGTCCTCAATTTTGCCTTCTCATACCAATTCGTCAAAACTTGCAATGATCACTGATAAATTCAAATCTATTGCTGGATACGAAAAAGTATTTGCACAAAATGAAGCTGAATCGTCATGGGTTAAGACCGAACTGGTCTCATATCTTTCTCAGTATTATAATGCACGGTACACGTCAGATCAATATTGTTTTATGATGCTTTTCTACAGACATATTGGTTCTACCACGTTAGATCCTGCCTCTAGGAAGTTTATTGACTCCTCGAATACTCAGATATTCAAAGAGATTCTTGAAAAATGCTTCAAACTTAAAGTAGGAGAAATTCTCCGTTCGTTCATTAATGATCCATATATTTCCTATTCTTTTGGTAAAGTGGCTGGAAGATACATTGACTGCGATGATTATACACTTCCAGCGGAACGAATACAGCCTTTTATTGCGCAGTGGGCTGATACTGACGAGAAAAAGTCGTTCTTAACAACTCTTGGCGTACACAATGAAACAAGCGACGAAATTAAAAGACGCAAATCATTCAGTGAAAACAAGTTCGAGGATATTTGGAATATATCTTCTTCGTCCATAATTAGCACCTTCCTTTCATGGGTCAAGGCATCGTCACAATTGCCGATTTCAGAGAACAACAAGGTAGAAGTCTTGAAATTGTTATTCGGCAAAATCAATGTTCACATGACCAATAACGAAGACGATTATTCGTCTGCGAAGGAATGGACTGATGAAAAGTACATTACCTGGAAAGCGAACAAAACGACGCGCATCTACTTATACGATGGTGAGATGCCTTATCGAGGTGTTTATTTAGGGGATTATTATTTTAAAGGAAAACAGAACAATTATACTGTGTTCAATACTTCCGGTCATATATACATCAATAAGGATGTAGAACCGGAAGTCGTCCTCGCAGATGTTTACTCGCTTAAAACCGCTCTGTTCACAAAAGATGATTGGAGGGAAATATTTTTGATTTCAAGAGCGAGTGTAAATGATTTGATGTCAGAAGTAGAGAAGCTGCGAAATCAGAATAGCCTTTTGGAAGAAGAAATTGCGAGGAACCGGGATGATGAGGATGAAGATGCCACAATGCAAAAGGGTGAAGACTCAAAACTCTCTAAACAGGAAATGATACAGGCCCAATTGGAAGCCCAGCAGGCACTTATGAGAGCTTATCCGGACTGGGGATATCCATATGGTTTCGGCGAAATGGGTGAGGATGGTCAGCCATATTGTTACTCTTGCAATGTCATTACCACTGAAAATGGTTCAGAGCCTATTGTGCTGAAGAGCTTTAAATATCAAGGTGATAAATTTATGGTTAATCCAACTGAATACCTGTATTTGATTAGAGACAAGGCTCAGTTGTTTATCTATGATGGTCTTGATTTCAAACGCATTTCGGTACTCGACCTCCTCAAAGATCAGACAAAAGTATCCATTACCTTCAGCAGTAAGAACCTTGAATCAGACGACAAGATTGAGAAGTTAGCCGATGCACTTCACTATTTCAATAACATCCAATTCAATTTCGACAGCTTTAATATATCAAGCAGGGCCGAATCAATAAGATATATTTACAAGAGAAATATCGGCACGCAAAGTGCGACATCAGATGATGATTTATAGTTATGTACTACACAAGAGAATCATACACTAATTTTTTAGACACTGAGATAAATGCTCAAATACGGGATTTTGAACAAGTCGTCCGGACAAAAGCACTTGTTTTAAAATCGCGTGGAAATGTCTTTGTCGGAAAATTTCAAAAACTCCAAGATAATGGTACCGCTGTCTTTAAGGTGAGGAATTCCGATAATATGCCTCGAAAGAACTCCTTCTGGACAGCCTGCTACCTAACAGGAGAAATGGGCAGTTTCAAGAATTGGGGTGATTATTCTTGGTTGGACTTAAGAAAAGATTATCAAAGGGATTATTCTGACGCGTATTGCGCTTGGATTGCAAAGGCTACAGAGGAGGATTTCTGCCTTATTGGTATAAAAAATCTTTCTATAGAATTTGCAGATGTTCTCCAAAAAGAGATGCCAATAATTGCGTTCGGTCCTAAAGATCCACCTCTTCAGTATTTATATAACCTGAAGGACATTGTAGCTGATGAGTCAATTAAGAATGTCAACAAGGTATTAGATTTTGATGCTAGCGATCCGCTTTGGAATCCAACACCGCTTGCATCTGATACTGATCTTCCCGCTATTCTTGCGGGTGTCTTTGATAAAAACAACTGTGTGGCAATACAGGGCCCTCCGGGTACCGGAAAAACATACAGATTGGCACAATATGCCGCAACATTATTGAAGCAAGGAAAGAGCGTTCTTGTTACTGCATTAACGAATCAAGCGCTGATGGAGCTGGCAAAGAAAGAAGATCTTAAAGATTATATTGTTGCCGGGAAGGTGTCGAAGTCAAGCATGACAATTGATGAGAAACGCGAACTTCCATGCCTTGTCCCTATTAAAGAGAACAAATGTGATGCCTGTTCTGGGTATTTATCTCTTGCTTCTTTCTATGTTTCAAGTACCTGGGCAGCGACTCTCGCAGAGATTCCTTTTGACTACGTACTTATGGATGAGGCGAGCCAGGCTCTGCTTCCTATGATAGCAGCAGCATTCAAATTGGGCAAACAAGTGGTTTGGATTGGTGATCAGAAACAGTTATCACCTATTGTTGCAATAAACGACGATATTATTAGTGATAAAGATTGGAGTCAAATAATTAATGGCTTTGACACATTATGTAATACGCAAAAACTTGATTCGTACCTTCTCAGCGATACATTTAGGTTAATGCCGAGGGCTGCTGATAGTACAGGTGTTTTCTACAATAACAACTTGAGGTCTGTCTCGAAAATCGTAGATGTCCCTATTCAATTGCCATTTATAAACCCCAAAGGTGGTCCAAATATTATAGATTTAGAACTTGAAACGGGGAAAAAGGCTCCGATTAATGCTTTTGAACAAATCATTGATGTCGTACAAAAGATTTATGAGCTATCACCTCGTAGTGAAATTGCTGTCCTATCAAAATTCAAAGACTCTATTAGGGAGTTACAAAAATACTTCATTCTTAATTGGAAAGGTGCAAGTTTGCCTGACACAATTAAGATAGAAACAGTTGATAGAGTACAAGGCTTAACGGTGGACTATTGCATATTCTTTATTCCAAATGCATCTCTTCCCTATTCGTTAAACCCAAAACTATTCAATGTCGCAACATCAAGAGCAAAATTGAATACAATCATTGTGGCTGATTCTACAATGCTGCAACGGCAGATGTCAGATGATGTCAGAAAGTATATTCTCAAGGCTCACGAAGAACAATTTGTAGAATTTGGAGAGCATGAGCCGAAACGATTGACAGCTGGAGATATTGGAGTTACAGTGGTAGGCAAAGTAGATCTGTCCAAGTTCGAGCGCAAGAGAACAGAAATTGTAGAGGGCATGGACAACATATATATCATAGATACAAATGTGTTTGTCAAGTGTCCGGATATTATTTCAAAAATCGGTTCTCAATACAAGGTGATTATCCCCGCAACAGTACTTGAAGAGCTGGATAAGCTCAAGTTAAAGGAAAGCGTTGACAAACAAGCTCTGAGCAACGCAGCTAAGAACATATGCCGTGCATTTGAACAGAATTTCTCCAAGATGGAAGATGCGGACACATCATTACTCCCCAATGGTTTTAATGCATCAAATCCAGACTGCAAGATTCTCTCTGTAGCGCTGAAACACAAACAAGAAGGATGCAATCCGATTCTACTTACATCAGATAATATGCTTCGTTCTCGTGCTGTTGGGCTTGGTCTTAAATCGTTAACTCTCAAAGAGTTTTTTGGCAAATAAAAAACAAAAACAGGAAGAGGATATGAATGCTATGTAAACTTCCCCTTTTTGTAAACTTCCCTAAAAACCAGACAGTTCTTTATTAGACAAAAAACGATAACTTTGTCGAAGGAGGACTAAATGGAAAAGAGTATTCACAGCGAGAGCGAGATGGTGAAAGCCGTCAAAGAACTGGAAAGCGGAATATCCGCAGAAGTAGTGACACGGGGACATGGGGTAACTCGGGCTACCTTGTATAACTGGAAGTCAAAATACAGCGGTATAGATGTGAGTCAGGTCAGGGAGATTGAAGGAACTGGAGGAGGAGAACCGGAAGCTGAAGCAGATGTACGCAGACCTTACATTGGACAACCGGATATTGAGGAATGTTATTGAAAAAAACTCTAGATCCCGAGATAAAGAAACAGATAGCAGTCGAGATTGTTGAGGAATACGAATTGAGCATCGCTCGGGCGTGCAAGCTGATGGAGATCCACCGTTCGTATTACTATTATCAGGAGAAGTGAGATGACACTGAAGTTGAAGAAGCGATAAGGACAGCAGCCCAATACGGAGACGGATTCTGGAAGATATTCAAACGTCTCAGGCGTGAAGGAAAGAATTGGAACCACAAGAAGGTTTACCGTGGGTACAAGAATATGCACTACGAGAAACGTGTCCGTTTGAAGAAACGCCTTCCGGCAAGGGTCAAGACACCTTTGGAACAGCCCGCCGAACCCAATACGACATGGTCTTTGGATTTTGTTGGTGATGTCCTGGAGTGCGGACGGAAGTTCCGAGTGCTGAACATAATGGATGACAGTGATAAGGTGGCGGTGTCCCAGGAGGTTTCAATGTCTTTCCCGGCAAGAAGGGTGATAAAGACATTGGAAAAGGTGATCTAGCTGAACTGCAAGCCGAAAAACATCAGATGCGATAACGGCCCGGAGTTCATTTCAAAGGATTTCCAGGAATGGTGCAAAGGGAACGACATAAGCATTCTGTACACCCAGCCTGGATGTCCGACACAGAACGGATATATAGAACGGTTCAATGGCAGTTACAGAAGGGCTGTACTTGACGCGTACATCTTCAGAAGCATAGAGGAAGTGAAACGGGTAACCCAAGAGTGGAACTGTTATTACAACAATGAGAGGCCCCATGAGAGTCTCGACAACATACCGCAAATGGAATACCGGGCAAAAAGGTGTGACACAAAATGATTGATGTTTAGACAGGCAAATATAGCTCCGTTTAGGGTGGCCTATCTGAAATCTATCACCGAATTATACATGCAATTGGAACAGCAAAATATTATATTTGTTGTCTAATTGAAGGCTGTCCTAAAAAGAGAAAGTTTACATTTTTAGGGAAGTTTACACCTTTACTTTATCCCCGTATTCATATATACGTTCATTAAAGTAAAGTCAAAATAAGGGAAGGAAAGAAAAGAAAAGAAATGGCTGCGCCATGGAAAATGGCTACCGCCATTTTTTTCTTTTGGCTGCAAAACTTTTAAAAACCCAGAGGCAAAGGCTAAGCAAAACACCCCATCTGCCCACCCAAGATGACGGACGACAACCCCGAAAATATCCGCGAATCCAACCTCGATTTGACAGTCCGTTTTGGCGAAATAAACCCCGACATGCTCTATCTTTGCGGAGGGAGTCTGTCGGGGCCCGAAAGGGCTGTTTTTGCCTCTTTCCCCTCTGTTCGGAGGGGAAAGATGAAAAAAATCGTTAAATCGACGATTTTTTGCGAAAAAACAAGTAAATTTTTGAAATTCCTATCTTTTAAGCCGTAAATTATTGATAGTCAATAGACATTTGATAGTGCATCGGCAAATAATAGATACTGCACCGATAAATAATTGCCGGCAAGCCACGATCCGGCGTTATCGACAAACCGTTCAGGCACTCCGTACGAGTGCCTTTTTATGATTCGGGGCCATGAAACAAGCGGAGGAAACAGAAAGGCGGCAGCGGTCCGGCCGGCGTTAAAATCGGAGACCATTTCACGATGTTCATGCCGAATCGCTTGTTTATTACGGGAATTTTTGCGAATATTGTAGACAGGTTGTGCGCTGAAAATGGAGAATAACCCCTAAAATACGATCCCAAAAACCTCGCGGCGTTAAAACATGGACATAAAGAGAGACAAGGACGATGCGTCTGTATGGAACAGATTTCTCGACGGAGACCGGGAGGCTTATGCACATATTTTCGAAAGATATGTCCGCGTGCTGTTCATGTACGGGTCACAGTTCACCGGCGACCGGGAACTGGTAAAAGACTGCATTCAGGATGTTTTCGTCAAGATATACTCCAACCGAAGCAACCTGCGCCCTACCGACAATATCAAATACTACCTTTTCGCGGCGCTGCGCAACAGCCTATTAAACAATCTGAAACGAAACAAAGTCCGATTCGGAGGGGGGGGGAATTCCGACGATGCCGTAAAAGCGAAAGAGCAGGTCTGTGAAGACGCATCCCGCAAAATCGAAATCCGGGAAGAGGAGACGATCATGCAGAACAGGGTCGCCGAAATCATGTCGACCCTCACACCGCGGCAAAAGCAGGCCATGCATTACCGGTATATCGACAATCTCAGCATCAGCGAGATTTCCGACGTCATGAATATGAGTTACCAGGCTGTTCTGAACACCATCCAACGGGCCTTGAAGCGAATCCGCACAAATTATCTGAATTAATTTCCGGAAAAAGTGATTATAAAATCCGGGCGGCAGTGTTTACTGTATAAAACTACGCCCGGATGGACAACAAAGACTATAAACTCTTTACCCTCGAAGACTTCCTGTCGGACGATTTTTTCGTTGCATCCGTGAAAAGTCCCGTACGCGAAAGCGTCGCTTTCTGGCAGGACTTCGTAGCGTCCGATCCGCCCAATATCAGCGAGTATTTCGTTGCCCGGAGGTATATCGAATCCTCGAACGAAATCCTGCCTTTCATTACCGATCAGGAGATTTCCCGGCTATGGGAGAATATCGCCGCGGAAACGGGACTGAACAAACCGGAACGGCGTCCCCGCTGGAAATACATGCTCTATCCGGCGGCCGTCGCTGCATCGGTCCTGCTGCTGTTCGCATTATGGCCGTCGAACGACGGGGCGCGGCATGTCGAAATCTACGAATACGCCTGCGCAAAAGCCGACTCCACCGAAAGCAGGGAGGCCAAACTGATCCTGTCGGACGCCAAAACCGTGGTCATCACGGACAAGGAGGCTGAAATCTGCTACGACGATTCAAAAATCACGGTAAGTCAGTCGCAGATACCCAAGGAAGAATCGGCAAAATACAACCAGCTCATCATCCCGAAAGGCAAAATGTCGCGCCTCACCCTCTCCGACGGGACCAAAGTGTGGGTCAATGCCAATACACGGATCGTCTATCCGGCGGAATTTACCGGCAAGCAGCGGGAAATCTACGTCGACGGCGAAATTTTCCTCGACGTCGTGCACGACGACCGCCCGTTCATCGTGCGGACCAAAGGGCTGAACGTCGAGGTCATGGGAACCCGTTTCAACGTATGCGCATACGACAGCCGGAAACTCGAACGCGTCGTCCTGGTGGAAGGGTCCGTACAAGTTGCGGACAACACGGGCGGAAACAAGAGGGTGCTCGAACCGAAGCAGATGTATGAAGTTGCGGGAGGAGAGACGCGCGTCGAAGAGGTCGACGTCCGCAAATACGCATCGTGGATCGAGGGATTGTACTATTTCGACAGAGAGAGACTGGAAACCGTCGCCCGGCTTCTGTCCGATTATTACGGAGTCTCGATCGTTTGCAGCGAGAAAACGGGCGGGTTCACCTGCTCCGGCAAACTGGACCTGAAAAGCGACCTCGACGAAGTGTTGCTCGGGCTGAGCCTGAGCCTGCCGGTGACCTGCGAGCACGTGAAGGACGACATGTACATCATCGTACTCAAAAACGACTGAATCCCAACCTTAAAACCCCGAAAAACCGAAGAGCCTATGAGATAAAACCGAATTCCGAAAAAACGACCGGACGATACTGGTACTATCGCCCGGTCTGCGATCTAACCGTTAAACTGCTAAAAATTAACCATTAAATCCCTACAAAGGTATGAATAATAACAATAAGTCATGCTGTAAGAAATCATTATTTCGCCGGGAATTGTGGGTGGTACGGATGGCGTTCCTGTTTTTAACGCTCGGAATGTGGCCGGCAAATGCCGCCGCAGCCGCTCCGAAAGCCACTCTTTTATCGATCAACGCCAAAAATAAACCCGTAAAAGAGGTGTTCGCAGAGATCGAGAAAAAAACCGAATACATTTTCTTTTATTCCAACGACATCGTCGACGTCAACCGCAGAGTCTCGGTCGATGTGAAAAACGGAACCATCGAAACGGTCCTCGACCAGATTTTCCGATCGACGGATAACTCCTACGAAATCAAGGACCGCCAGATCTTCATCGTAAAACCGGAAAAGAGCGCCGCGAAAAAGAGCGAATCCGCCCGGCAGCAACCCGGGACCAATCGGATCACCGGCACGGTCACCGACGCCAAGGGAAACCCGCTGGCCGGTGTGAATGTGATCGTGAAGGGAACGACGATCGGAGTGTCGTCCAATATCGACGGTACGTACGTGATCGACGTCCCGCTGCATGCATCGCTCGTTTACAGCTACATCGGCTACCTGAACCAGGAGATCACGCCCGGGGCCGAAAGCATCTGCAACATCGTCCTCAACGAGGACAACCGGGTGATGGAAGAGGTGGTCGTGGTCGGATTCGGACAGCAGAAGAAGGAGAGCGTCATTGGCGCGATCCAGTCGTTCAAGACCTCCGACATGAAGATGCCCGCCGCCAACCTGACGAACAGTTTTGCAGGCCGCATCGCCGGCGTGATCTCGGTGCAGCAGTCCGGAGAGCCGGGCGCCGACGGAGCTAATTTCTGAATTCGCGGCGTAAGCACCTTTGCCGAGGCCGCACAAAATCCGCTGATCCTGATCGACGGCGTGGAGTGCTCCTCGTACGATCTGAACGCCCTCGCCCCCGAGGTGATCGAGAATTTCTCGATCCTCAAGGACGCCACGGCGACAGCGCTCTACGGATCGCGCGGCGCAAACGGCGTGATGATCGTGACGACGAAAACCGGACAGGGCGGCAAGCCGAAGATCAACCTGCGCGTCGAGGGCCGCATGTCGATGCCCACGCAGATTCCCGAACTCGCCGACGGCGTACAGTACATGCGGATGTTCAACGAGGCCATCGAAGCGCGCACGCCCGGGGCCGAGCCGAAATTCTCGGACGAGGCGATCCAGGGAACGATCAACAAGCTGGACCCCTACGTCTACCCCAACGTCAACTGGTACAAAGAGCTTTTCAAACAGCATACCTACACGCAGGCGGTCAACCTGAACATCTCAGGAGGCATCGCCAAGCGAGTGACCTACTTCATGAGCGCGTCGATCACCAACGAATCGGGCCTGCTGAAACAGGCTCCGGAAAACCCCTTCAAGAATAACATTCACAACCTGCGCTATTCATTCCAGTCGAACGTCAGCAGCCAGCTCACCAAAACCACCAAGGTAGGCGTGAAACTGAATATTCAGGTGCAGGATTACACCGGACCGCTCAACGACGTGAATTACCTCTTCGGCCGGGTGATGTGGGCTTCGCCGTCGCAGTTCCCCGTGAAATTCCCGCAGACCGGCGAGATGAACTACATCCCCTTCGGCAATAAATCGGGCGGTCCCCAGTCCAATATGTACGCCAACCCCTACGCTTCGCTGGCACAGGGAGTCGACTCCAGGTTCCGGACGACTTCGATGGGAACGCTCGACTTCGAGCAGAAGCTGGACTTCATCACCAAGGGGCTTTCCATCACGGGACAATTCTCGCTCAAAGTCTTCAACAGCACCTCGACGGGCAAATACATCACGCCGTTCTACTTCGAGATCGATCCCAACACGCTGGTCAAAAACGACGACGGGACCTATCAGTACGACCTGCGCTCGATCAACACCAACGGAAGCAACGCCGCCGTGGCGCGGAACTCGAACTCCAGCGACCGCCTCACCAACACCAACATCATGCTCAACTACCAGCGTGAGTTCGGCAAGCACGACGTGAACGCCCAGTTCATCTACCTGCAACGAGGCTATTTCCGCAACAATCCCGCGAGCAATAACTACAACGCCGCACTGGGAGAGAGAAACCAAGGCATCGCGGGCCGCCTGACCTACAACTTCGGCAGGCGCTACTACACCGAATTCAATTTCGCCTACAACGGCAGCGACAACTTCGTCGAGGGGAAAAAGTTCGGGTTCTTCCCGTCGATCGCCCTGGGTTACATCCTCTCCAACGAGAAATTCTTCGAGCCGCTGACCAAAGTCGTCAGCCTGCTGAAGGTGCGCGACTCCTACGGTCTGGTGGGCAACTCGCTCACCAGCGAACGCTTCCAGGGATATACGCACCTGACGATGGACGGCAAAAGCTACTCGTTCGGCCCGACGTTCAACAGCTCGATGAAGGGTGCGGTGATCACCCGCTACGGCAACCCCTACGCCACGTGGGAAACCTCGCTGAAAAAGAATATCGGACTGGAAATCGGCCTGTTCGACAACCGGTTCCTGCTGATCGCCGATTTCTTCCGCGAAAACCGAGAACGCATCCTGCTGACCCGCCAGACGGTTCCCGCGACGATCGGCATGGGCAACGCCACGCCGTTCGCCAACATGGGCAAAACGCGGAACCAGGGCGTAGACCTCTCGCTCGAATACAACCACGTCTTCAATCCCGATTTCCTGCTGACCTTCAAGGGAACGTTCACCTATGCGAAAAACACGCTGATCTTCCGCGACGAACCCGACTACGAATGGGATTACCAGTACGAGCGTGGCGGTCCGATGAACCGGATCGGCCCGGCCTACATCGCGCTGGGGCTTTTCAAGGACCAGGACGACATCGACAGCAGCCCCGACCAGTCGGCCGTGATGGCCAACGTCAAGCCGGGAGACATCAAATACAAGGACCTGAACGGCGACAAGAAGATCGACCAGTATGACCGGACCTACATCGGCGACCCGTACATTCCCCAGATCGTCTACGGCTTCGGGCTTTCGGCAAAATACAAGCGGTGGGACTTCTCGGTCTATTTCCAGGGCGTCTCGA
>ERZ773217.1605-NODE-1605-length-17187-cov-5.617441_pt1 | contig 17187 bp, 20 predicted proteins | sample MGYA00580995_ERZ773217 | MGnify/ENA primary metagenome ERZ773217 (study PRJEB29015, sample SAMEA2737772) | human gut metagenome | biome: human gut; feature: human-associated habitat; material: faeces | place: China | collected 2012 ...
TTTCGCCTATCATTATCATAGAAGATCTTATTTACAGACTTTTCTTCATAGTCTCGCCAAAGCCTCTAAATTATTTGGAAGCCAAGAAATCTTTAAAGTTGCTTTTGTTGAAGAATCCTTATTTAAGGAATAATTTTTAATAGATCCGGTAAGTGCAGTAACAGATGGCGAATGGACAGAAGAAAATTTATTGCTTTTTACATCGACAATAAATTTTCCTGTCCATTTTTTAGGTTTAGTATATTGTACTTTATATGATTTATTTGCCAGTTTATGATTTAGGGGTGAGATAGTAACATAAGCGGTTTCTCCACTCGATTCTAAAAGTGTAAAATGTTGTTCTTTCTGCTGAGAATTCAAATCATATTCGGCTATGTTGCTTGTGGCAGAAGCCGTAATAGATGTGGTGAGAAAGAAAATAGTAAATAAAGTTGCAAAGATTTTTTTCATAAGATTATCCTCCGTTTCTAAATGATTTGAAGTGTATTATAGGGGAAAAGTCAAGGAATGTAAATGGAAAAATGGAGAAAGTAACAAATGTTCAGTATTTTTGCGGAAAATGTTACGTTTTATAACAGGAAAACAATAAATGTTCAGTATTTTTGCTATGCAAATTGAGAAAAATAGCGTACTTTGAACTTAACAAATAACTTTAGATTTCATAGAGAAGAAGGAGGAAGTGTTATGAAATGTAAAAAAGTATTAGCAGTAGCGGGAGCGGTAACTTGTTTAACAGTTGGAGGAATTGTATCACAGGCATCAAGTTATGTGCAAGGGAGTATGCCTGGTTTTCCGGAGATGAGTTGCACGGGAAGTTTAGGATTTTATAATTCTACAATGACAGCATCTACAAACTGTAATAAAACACCAGGAGGGTATGAAACAAGGATAGAGGGTCAATTGAAAATAAAAGGAGAAGTATGTTCAAAGCAGACAACAAAAGGAGATAAGACAGCAAAAATTAGCAAAGTAGGGGCGACAGGATTTAAGTATGGACGAGGAACACATAAGGTATATTACAGAGATAAAACATGGGCACAAAATACTTTTATGTAATATACATAGAGGGACTTATAACTGTGTAAGATAATTTTAATACCACCCTCAATTCATTAGAATTGAGAGTGGTATTTGTGATAAATGCACTAATATATTGATAGATTAAAAATAATAATATATATAATAGACAAATATGAAGGGATAAAGTAAAATGAAAATAAGAATAAAATATAAGAAGGGAAGTGGCATTATGAAGAAAGTATTTGTAGGAATGTTGATATTATCACTTATCTGTTGTATAGGTTGCAGCACAACAAAAAAGAATAAGGATAATGAAGAAAAGAGAATAAAACTTGTATGGCAGAGTGAACAAAGTTTTTGGGAACATCAGGATTATTTCAATCAGGTGTTGAAAGAAAAAGGGCATCCCTATGAAGTTGAATTTGTGACGTCTGAAACTGTACAGAAAGGACAGAGAGTAGATTTACTGGAAACAGGAATTGATACATGGGAAAATCCTTATGATACAAATAAAGATGCTTTGGAAGGACGCTTACTTCCTTTAGATGATTATTTGAATACAAAAGAAGGAAAGAAGATTAAAGATGCTGTTCCAGAGAAAATATGGGATAGTTATAAAATAAACGGAAAACAGTATAGCGTATTATCTCCGGGATTTTTATTGGATAAAACAGTTTATGTGTGGGATAAAGAATTGGCAGAAAAGTATAATGTACACCCGGAAAACTGGGACGGAGATTTATGGGAACATAAAGAGGAATTATTAAAAGTAGCAGAAGGAGAGAAAAAAGCAGGACGAGAAAATTTTACTACTGTATCGGGACTATTGCTGTATGCTGAAGAGATCCCGGAAACAACAAAAGTACTAGGGCTTTTGTATCCAATTATCTTTCGAGAAAATACAGATAAGGCAGAAACAGAGTTTTTATATGAAACACCGGAATATAAAAGGAACCTTGCGGGAATGAGAGAGTTTTACAAGATGGGATTATGGCGTCCGGAAATAGAAACGGTAAGAACGGCGGAGTCTTTTCTTTCTATAGAAACACAATTTTGGAGTAAAAATGCCTATTTAGGGTTTCGAGAATCGGATTTTTGGGATACGCATGAGGTGAAAGAATTATATACAGAAAAACTTTGGGAATTATCGCTTAATTGTATAGAAACAGGAATTACAACAGAGTCAAAGCACCCGGAGGAAGCGTTTGACTTATTATGTGCATTGTATACAGACAAAGACCTAGTCAATGCAATTGAATGGGGAGATGAAGAAAACTATGAAGTGGTAGACGGAAAAGCGGTAAAACCGATGAGTGAAGGGGAATATATACCAAGATTATATGCGGGAAATCAATTATTAGGATATGTGGAAGTAAATGAAGATAACAAGTTAAAAGAAAATTTTCCAAAGGAAATAGAGAGAGCGAAAGTGTCTAAAATATCAGGATTTCGTTTTTCAGGAAAAGAAATTGAAAAAGAATTAGAAGAGGTCGTTGCTTTGAATAATTTAGTATATTCTGGAAGTGCCGAAGAAGTTATAAAAAACATGGAACAAACTATAGAAAAATACAAACAGGCAGGAATAGACAAAGTTATTGCAGAGTGGAACAGGCAGTTTGCGGAATGGGAAAAAAATAAAAAATAATTCTCTATATTACTTATATTAAGAAGGGAAGTGGCGTTATGAAAAAAGCATTGGCAGGAATATTGATTGTATCGCTTATCTGTTGTACAGGCTGTAGCACAATAAAACAAACTACAGATAAGAAAGAAAAAGTCACAAAACTTGTATGGCAGAGTGAACAAAGTTTGTGGGAACATCAAGATTATTTCAATCAAGTGTTGAAAGAAAAAGGGTATCCTTATGAAGTAGAGTTTGTGACGTCCGAAACCGTACAGAAAGGATAGAAAGTAGACTTGCTGGAAACGGGAATTGATGCATGGGCAAATCCATATGATACGAATAAAGATGCTTTGGAAGGACGCTTACTTCCTTTAGATGATTATTTGAATACAAAAAAAGGAAAGCAAATCAAAGATGCTGTTCCACAAAAAATATGGGACAGTTATAAAATAAACGGAAAACAGTATACGGTAGTATCACCTTGTATGATTCCTAATAGAACAGTATATATATGGGATACAACATTAGCAAAAAAATATAATGTACACCCGGAAAATTGGGACGGAGATTTGTGGAAATATAAAGAGGAACTGTTAAAAGTGGCAGAAGGAGAGAAAAAGGAAGGAAGAGAGAACTTTGCAATAGTATCAGATTTAACATTGTATGTGGAAGATATACCGGAAACGACAAAAGCGATGGGAATAAGGTATCCTATTATCTTTAGGGAGAATGCAGATAAGATAGAAGCAGAGTTTTTGTATGAAACACCGGAATATAAAAGAAATCTTGTGGGAATGAGAGAATTTTACAAGGTGGGATTGTGGTGTCCGGAATTAGATAGCAAAAGAGAAACGGAATATTTTTTATCTATAGACACACAATTTCGGACTAAAAATGCCTATTTAGGATTTAAAGAGCCTGACTTTTGGACTACACATGAGATGAAAGAGTTGTATGCAGATACTTTGTGGGAGTTGTCCATTGCTTTAAAAGAAACAGGGATTACAACGGAGTCAAAGCACCCGGAAGAAGCGTTTGACTTATTATGTGCATTGTATACAGACAAAGACTTAGTGAATGCAATTGAATGGGGCGAAAAAGGAGTTAACTATGATGTGGTAGATGGAAAAGCAGTGAAACCGATGACTCAGGGAGAATATATACCTCATTTTTGGGTAGGGAATCAATTATTGGGATATGTGGAGGTGAATCAGGATAATAATCTAAAAGAAATATATCCTCAAATGATAGATAAAGCAAAAGTATCCAAAGCATCAGGTTTCCGATTTTCAGGAAAAGGAATTGAAAAAAAATTAGAAAAAGTAGTTGAGTTGGATAGTTTAGTATATTCTGGAAGTGATGAAGAAGTTATAAAAAACATGGAACAAATCGTAGAAAAATATAAACAGGCAGGAATAGATAAAGTTATCGCAGAGTGGAACAGACAGTTTTCGGAATGGGAGAAAAATAAAAAATAATTCTCTATATTAATTATATAAGAAAGGAAGTGGCGTCATGAAGAAAGCGTTGGCAGGAATTTTGATATTATCACTTATCTGTTGTACAGGCTGTAGCACAACAAATAAGAATAAGGATAATGAAGAAAAAAGAATAAAACTTGTATGGCAGAGTGAACAAAGTTTTTGGGAACATCAGGATTATTTCAATCAGGTGTTGAAAGAAAAAGGGCATCCCTATGAAGTTGAATTTGTGACGTCTGAAACTGTACAGAAAAATCAAACAGTAGATTTATTGGAAACAGGTATACCAACATGGGCAGAGCCTTATGATACGGATAAAGATGCTTTGGAAGGACGCTTACTTCCTTTAGATGATTATCTGAATACAAAAGAAGGAAAGAAAATCAAAGATGCTGTTCCAGAGAAAATATGGGACAGTTATAAAATAAACGGAAAACAGTATAGTGTAATATCACCGGGACTATTACCGGATAAGACAGTGTATATATGGGATAAAGAATTGGCAGAAAAGTATAATGTACACCCGGAAAACTGGGACGGAGATTTATGGAAATATAAAGAGGAATTATTAAAAGTGGCAGAAGGAGAGAAAAAGGCAGGGAGAAAAAATTTTGCTACAGTATCGGGATTATTAATGTATGCCAAAGAAATTCCGGAAACAACAGGAGCGATGGGCGTAATGTATCCGATTATCTTTAGGGAAAATACAAATAAAGTGGAAGCGGAGTTTTTGTATGAAACACCGGAATATAAAAGAAATCTTGCGGGAATGAGAGAGTTTTACAAAGCGAGATTATGGCGTCCGGAAATAGAATCAGAACGAGAATCAGAATATTTTCTATCTGTGGAAACAATTTTTTGGAGTAAAAATGCTTATTTAGGATTTCAAAAACCTAATTTTTGGGATACTCATGAAGTAAAGGAAATATATAGAGAAAAAGTGTGGGAGTTGTCCATTGCTTTAAAAGAAACAGGAATTACAACAGAATCAAAACAACCGAAAGAAGCATTTGATTTGTTATGTGCATTATATACAGATAAAGATTTGGTTAATGCGATTATGTGGGGAAGCGAAGAAAATTATGATGTGGTAGATGGAAAAGCGGTAAAACCGATGAGTGAAGGGGAATATATTCCAAGTTCAGCAGCAGGGAATCAATTATTAGGATATGTGGAAGTAAATGAAGATAATAATTTAAAAGAAATTTATCCGGAAGAATTTGAAAACACAGAGGTATCAAAAGCATTAGGTTTCCGATTTTCGGGAAAAGGAATTGAAAAAGAATTAGAAAAAGTAGTTGCTTTGAATAGTTTAGTATATTCTGGAAGTGGTGAAGAAGTTATAAAAAACATGGAACAAATCGTAGAAAAATATAAACAGGCAGGAATAGATAAAGTTATCGCAGAGTGGAACAGACAGTTTTCGGAATGGAATAAAGAGAGAAGGTGATTGTATGAGAAAGAAGATATGTCTTATTATAAGTGCGGCGTTATTTATTACGATGAGTGCGGCGTGTAAACGGGAGGAGAAAGCAAAAGAAAAACCGGAAAATTACTCGGTTGTAACAAACATGAGAATGCAAGTGAAAGAAGACGGCATTTTCTATTTAGACGGGTATGATAAGTTAATGAAATTCTATGACTATGAGTTAAAAGAAAACATGCCGGTTTGTGATAAACCAAATTGCAAGCATCGTTCATTGAAATGTAACGCTTACATAGAAAACGGATTTAATTCTACCGTAGGAAATTATAGAGGAAAACTATATTTCTTTAAACCGGCAAGTGAAGAATTTTCTTTATATGTAAGCGATGCAAACGGAAGCAATCGAAAAGAACTTGCCAAATTAAATGAGGGCGGAAAACATATGACTTGTATGATAAAAGCACCTATGTGGTTTATAGAAGATAAAATCTATTTGGGAGTAGAATATTCAGATTTAACAAACAATCCTGAAAATCCTGAAAAGTTAGTGTGGCAGTTCATTTCCATTTCGTTAGAAGATGGGAAGATAGATGTGTTGAAAGAAACGGAAGAAATAGATGAGATGACAGGTTATGTAGATGTTTTATCTTATAAAGATGGACAGTTACTTTATTATGCAGGAAATTCGCTTTATCTTTATGATATGGAAACGAAACAAACAGACATGATACTTACAGATGTGACAAAAACAAGATGGTGTTTGGGCACAGATAAAGAACAGAAAAATATGTATTATTCAGAAGAAAATGAGAAATATTCGGAAGTGTATAAATTAGATTTACAGACGAAAGAAAAAACAAGTATTGTTAAAAAGGAAAAGAACGGAAAAGAACTTGTGTGGAACTATTGGGGAGGGAAATTTTACTATTCCTTATTTGACAAAGAAGGTTCGCCTGTAGACGGAGAATTGAGAATATATGACGCTGAGAAGAAAACAGAGAAAAAAATTTCCAAAGAAGAATATTTGTACAGTCCGCAATATGTGGCAGGAGATTGGTATGTCAGCATGACGGAAGAAGGAATAGTGTGCATCAAGAAGCAAGATTACGAGAAGAAAAATTGGGATAAATTGCAGGTTATGGGAAGATTTTAAGGGGGAATGCATATGGAACTGGAAATTAGAAATCTTTCTAAGCGATACGGAAAAAAGCAGGCGCTCAGTAATGTGTCCTGTAAATTAAATGACGGTGTATACGGACTTTTGGGGGCAAACGGTGCCGGCAAAAGTACGTTGATGAATATTATTACGGGAAACATAGAGGCTGATGAGGGAGAAGTGCTTTTAGATGGAAAGAATATTTTAAAATCAGAAAATCAGCGTGAATTTCGGGAATATTTGGGATATATGCCTCAGTTTCCGATACAGTATCGGGGATTTACCGTATTAGATTTTCTTTTCTACATGGCGTCACTGCGAGGTATTTCCAAAAAGAAAGCGAAAGAAAAGATAGATGAACTTCTGGATATGCTTGCACTTACGGAGGTGCGCAACAAGAAAATGACAGCGTTGTCAGGAGGAATGAAACAGAGGCTAATGCTTGCACAGTCTGTCATCGGCAATCCGAAGGTGCTGATTCTTGATGAGCCGACAGCGGGGCTTGATCCAAAGCAGAGAATTGCCGTGCGCAATCTGATTTCAGAAATTGCTTTTCAGAAAATCGTACTGATTGCCACTCATGTTGTGACCGATGTAGAATTTATTTCTAAGGAAATTGTTCTGTTAAAGGACGGGCAGGTGATAAAGAAAGCAGAGAGAGAAACTCTGACAGCGAATTTGGAAGGAAAAGTATATGAAATAAAAGTTCCGGTTTCAGAATTGAAACGGATACAGCAAACTTATCTGGTGGGGAATATTGTAAAAGAAAGAGAGTGGATATATGTAAGAATTGTTTCCGATACATTGCCACAGGAAAAGAATGTTACAATTGTACGTCCGTCTCTCGAAGACGTGTATCTCTACTATTTTCGCGAATAGGGGGTGTGTCGTATGTGGAAATATGAATGGAAAAAACTGTTGGGAAATAAAGCAATTTTAAGTATGATTATAGGTTGCTTTTTGCTCAACGGTTTTCTCGTATTCCGACAGGGAACGCAGTATGACGAGGAAAAAAGGAGTTCTCCGGACAATATACACCGAATTTACGAAGAGATGGACTCAATAGAAAATAAGCAGGAATGGCTTCAAAAGGAAATTGAGAAAGAAGAAAATGCGGAGGATATGGGGAACTATGCCCGAAGAAGTGCGCTGATATACGTTTTGGAATCTGTGGAAGAGGTAGAAAATTATGACGGCTATTTGGAAAATATTAAAATACAGGCAAAGCGTATAAGCCGGTCGGCTCTGTTTTCCGATACGGATTCATTTTCCAAAAGAAATGCGAGCCAAATTCCAAAAAAATATGATAAATTTGAGGGAATGACTTTGGAGGTGGCAGATTCACAGGGGGTTCTGTTGGCAACGCAGTCTGAGATGACCGATGTTCTGTTTGTAGTTTTGGCGGTGCTGCTCACCTACTTTTTTATCAGTATGGAGAGGGAAGAGGGGACGCTTGCCTTTGTTCGATGTACAAAAAACGGTGGCAGAGAATTGGGTGTGAGAAAAATTTCCATTATTTTGGCGGGAAGTCTCGTGGGAATGTTGCTTCTTTATGTGCAAAATTTTATTATTATGGGAAATCTGTACGGCTTTGGAAATTTGGGAAGACCGGTTCAGTCGGTAAACGGATTTATCGGAAGTGCGTGGAAAATTAATTTAGGACAGTACTTTCTCCTGTTTTTATGTGGAAAACTTTTTGTCGCCTGCGTTTTTGTGGGGGTAATTACATGGATTTGTCTGAAAGGGAAAAATATTCTTCGGACAAGTGTTGCCTTAGTGCTTCTTGTCGGTGTGGAATGGGCGTTTTATTCAAACATCCCGTCAAATTCATGGCTTGGTATTTTGAAATGGTGTAACCTGTTTTCGTTTATCCGAACGGAAAATTTCTTCCAGACATATGAGACGGTCAATCTGTTTGGTTATCCGGTATCATCGGTAATTGTCTGCTCGATTGCGGGAGGAATTTTATTTATCATTTGCATTGTACAGAGTATTCTGTGCTATGAAAAAGTGAGCCGGGGGGAGTACGCTCAAAAGAAGGAAAAGAAAAAACGTGAAGGAAGACAGACAAAGGGGCATGGAATATTCTTTTATGAGTTCCGCAAAGTAATGTGGATTAACGGTGCGGGCGTAGTGCTTCTGCTCTTTACGATTGGATACTTTATGACGGTGTCCGGGGAAAAAATATACTTTTCTCAGGACGAGTTGTACTATAAACATTATCTGAAAGAACTGGAAGGGGAGATGACCGCAGAGAAAACGGAGTTTATTCAAAAAGAAGATGAAAGAATTAAAAAACTGGAGGAAAGTGAGGAGTCCTTTGACAAGGAGAGAATGTTACAATGTAAACCTGCATTTGACCAGGTAAAAGTGCAGGCGGAGAGAATCGGTGAAAAAGGCGTTTTCTTAAATGAAATCGGTTTCAATTATCTGTTTGATAAAACTACCTTTATAGGGAGAATCGGATTGCTGCTTCTCATCATTATGCTAGCATTCTTTCAGACATTTGTCATGGAGCAGATTGCGGGAATGGATACGGTGTGGAACACTATACCGGAGGGGAGAAAGAAAATTCAAAGACGAAAATGGGTGATTTTAATTGTGTCCGTCCTTCTGTTATCTGCTTTTATAGAAGGAATGTTTATCGTACACGGAGTAAAAGGGCAGCAGTTGTCAGGACTTTCAGAACAAATCAAATATATTTCCGCATTCGAGGGATTTGGAAATATGCCGATTGCGGTTTATCTGTTTTTACGTTGGGGTTTTGAGTGTCTTGCGGGAATAGGAGGACTGATTGTAATTGCCGGCGTTTCCAAAAAAGTGAAAAATACTGCGACTGTTCTCCTAGTTTCGGGAGGCATTGCAGGTTTGTTCTATCTGTGTATGCGATTTATTATCATATAAAATACTTGCGAAAAGGCAGAGAAAAGAGATATAATAAGAAAAAAATAAAGGATTCTTCAGGGATATGTGAAATTCATTACCGGCGGTAACAGTCCACGAGCCATGAGAATGGTTGATTTGGTGTAATTCCAAAACCGACAGTAAAGTCTGGAAGAGAGAAGAAAATCGTTTTGTGTGTAAGCAGAAAACTCCCTGAGTGTATAAACTTTTGGGAGTTTTTTATGCAAAACTGGAGAAGAATTCCTTTTAGAGAAGAAAGGAAAGAAAAAAGTGAGTACAAAAAAAGTAAATGCAAGAAAATTGGTAAGTATTGGTATGTTGTCAGCGGTCGCTGTTATTTTAATGCAGTTTGAGATACCGCTCCCATTTGCCCCGGCGTTTTATCAGATTGATTTCAGTGAGATTCCCGTTTTAGTGGGGAGTTTTGCTCTCGGTCCTTTGGCGAGTGTGACGATAGAGTTCGTCAAAGTGCTGCTAAATATGCTTATCAGCGGAACAACAACCGCAGGTGTAGGCGATGTGGCTAACTTTTTGATTGGCTGTGGTCTAAGTGTTCCGGCGGGTATCATTTATCATCAGATGAAGACAAAGAAAGGCGCTTTTATCGGAATGATAGCGGGTACAGGGTGTATGACAATACTGGGCTGCTTTTTAAATGCATATGTACTTTTGCCTGTCTATGCAAAGGCATTTGAACTTCCGATTGACAGTCTGATTCAGATGGGAACGGAAGTAAATGACTCCATAACGGGACTGGCAACCTTTGTTATTTTTGCCGTTGCACCGTTTAATCTATTAAAGGGAGTGCTTGTATCTCTTGTTGTTCTGCTGATTTACAAAAAAATTAGTCCTATCTTTAAAATGAAGAGATAAATGGAAAAAAATGTGTTATAATAACAGATATGAAAAGTCAGAAAACATAAGGAGTGATGGAAATGAAACTGATATTTGCGGTTGTACATGCTGAGGACGCCAAAGGTGCAGCGAAAGAGTTGAATAAGAAACAATTCGGAGTGACAAAATTATCGAGTTCGGGAGGATTTTTGCGGAAAGACAACTGTACGCTGATGATAGGAACAGAGGACGAAAAAGTCGGAGAAGTAATGGACGTATTGAAAGAAACATGCGCGAAGAGAGAAGAAGTTGAGATTGTAACTCCATATCTGAGCGAAGGTATGCAGATACCGAATTATGCATACACTCCGATTAAAGTCGAGGCAGGCGGTGCGATTGTTTTCGTTGTCGATGTGGCAGAGTTTTGGAAAATTTAAGAGGGCAAAGTTGTAACGAATGTATAGGTGTGCTATAATTTTATGGCACATCTATTTTTAAAGTGAAAAGAAACGGTAGGGAAGAAAGATGACGATAAAATTTAAAGTAAACATGACAGACGGGGTAATGTACGACTTTTTGCTGTACCACAATTATACGAGTATGACAGGACTTATAGGTAGTATTTTAGGTGTTTTGTTGTTGGGTGTTGCCATAACGAAAGGAATGGCGGGAGACATACAGACGGCAGTTCTTTTCTTTGCCATCTCCATATTTGTGTTGATGTCAACGCCGATGACATTGAAGGCAACGGCGAAAAATCAGGTAAAAAATACACCGATGTTTCAGGAACCCTTGGAATATGAAATTTCAGAAGAAGGAATTACGGTTTCACAACATGAAGAAAGTGCGTTGAATGAATGGAAAGATTTTGCAAAAGTGGTTTCCACAAGCAAATCGCTTATTCTTTATATCACGCGCGTGAGAGCAATTATTTTGCCGAGAGAGGCAATGGGCGACGATTATATGAAAGTGGTGGAAATGATTTCTAAAAATGTACCGGCAAAAAGAGTGAAAATCAGACATACAAGATAGAAAAGGAAGAACGATGATAATAGAGACAAATAATGCGAAAGAAACATTTGAATTAGGTGTACAGATTGGAAAGGAAGCGAAAGCGGGAGATGTATATACTCTTGTCGGAGATTTAGGAGTGGGCAAAACCGTATTTACGCAGGGGCTGGCAAAGGGATTGGAGATTGAGGAGCCGATTAGCAGCCCTACATTTACGATTGTACAGGTATATGAGGAAGGACGGCTTCCGTTTTATCATTTTGACGTATACCGCATAGGTGATGTGGAAGAAATGGACGAGATCGGTTATGAAGACTATATTTACGGACAGGGAGTATGTCTCATAGAATGGTCCAATTTAATTGAAGAAATTCTTCCGGAGAAGAGACGGGAGATTACGATTGAAAAAGATTTGGAAAAAGGATTTGACTATCGAAAAATAACGATTGCAGAAAGGGAGTAGTGATATGCGTATATTGGCGTTGGACAGTTCGGGGCTTGTGGCAACGGTTGCCATTGTAGAGGAGGAGCAGACAGTTGCGGAATACACTGTCAATTATAAGAAGACACATTCACAGACATTGCTTCCAATGTTAGATGAGATTGTGAAAATGACAGATATGGATTTGCAGACAATTGATGCCATAGCAATAGCGGGAGGACCGGGATCCTTCACCGGGCTTAGAATTGGCTCGGCGACAGCGAAGGGACTGGGGCTGGCTCTTGACAAACCGCTGATACATATTCCGACTTTAGAAGGAATGGCGTACAATTTGTATGGCAGTTCATCAGTGATCTGCCCGATAATGGACGCAAGAAGAAATCAGGTATACACGGGAGTATACCGTTTTTCAGAGGGGAAATTAGAAGTTTTGGAAGAGCAGACGGCGATCGCTGTCGAAGAATTGATACAGAAGTTAAATGAAAAGGGTGAGAAAGTCATTTTCTTAGGTGACGGTGTACCTGTGTATGCGGAACAGTTAAAAGAAGGACTTACGATACCGTTTGCATTTGCCCCTGCAAACATGAATCGCCAGAGAGCGTCTTCTGTAGGGCTTTTGGGAATTGAATATTTCAAGCAGGGAAAAACGGAGACGGCAAGGGAACATCAGCCGGATTATCTCAGAGTTTCTCAGGCGGAGAGAGAGCGGAACGAGAGAGAAAAAGCAAAGGAATCAAAGAACGCATGATAGTTTTGCAGGAAATGGAAGAAAAAGACAGTGAGCAGATAGCAAAACTGGAGCGGGAAATATTTAAAGACTCATGGACGCAGTCAGGGATTGAAGAGACATGGAGAGAGACTCATTCCTTCATTGTTGTGGCAAAGGAAGAGGACGAAGTGATTGGATACTGTATTGTATATTGTGTGCTTGACGAGGCTGAGATTGCCAGAATTGCGGTCAGAGAAACGAAAAGACACGAAGGGGTGGGGAGTAAACTTCTTGCGAAAACAGAAGAAAAATGTCGCAGGCTAAATGTGGAGAGAATGCTTCTTGAAGTTCGTGAGAGCAATGCCGCGGCTAGAAAATTTTACGCAAAACAGCAGTTTGCCGAGGACGGTATACGGAAGAATTTTTATAACAATCCGCGGGAAAATGCGGTTCTAATGAGTAAAATGATTTGTCTGCAATAAGAAAAAAATTTGCAGATATGGGAACACTTCCCACTGGGATTGGGACATACAACGGGCTATAATGAATGAGTACCCGAAAAAAATACGGCAGGCATTCGTAGGAGGAATTGTATGAAACAATATAAAACAAAAGAAATTTTAGAAGCAAAAAAAGTGATTTGTAATAAATGTGGAAAAGAAATTGTTGTGGAAAACGGAAGGTTATCAGAAGACATGCTTCAGGTGGAAAAAAGATGGGGATACCCGTCTGAGAAGGACAATGAGGTTCACGAATTTGATTTGTGTGAGCAATGCTATGATGAATTTACCGCAACATTTCTTATTCCCGTAGAACGACGGTAAGGAGACGAGAATGTTAGATGTATGTTTATTGGGAAGTGGAGGAATGATGCCGCTTCCTTATCGCTGGCTGACTTCACTTATGACGAGATTTAACGGCAGCAGTCTGTTGATCGACTGCGGTGAAGGGACGCAGATAGCAATTAAAGAAAAAGGCTGGAGTTTTAAGCCGATAGATGTCATCTGTTTTACTCATTATCACGGTGACCATATAAGCGGACTTCCGGGACTTTTATTGACTATGGGAAATGCAGACAGAAGGGAACCTCTTACCTTAATTGGTCCGAAAGGTTTGGAAAGAGTGGTGACGGCACTTCGTGTTATCGCTCCGGAACTGCCGTTTCCAATTAACTATGTGGAGATTGAAGGTGCGGAGCAGACTTTTGAGTTAAACGGTTATCGGCTGACCGCATTTCGCGTAAATCACAATGTACTTTGTTACGGTTATACGCTTGAAATAGACCGCGCCGGCAAATTTGACGTAAAACGTGCCATGGAACAGGAAATTCCAAAACAATATTGGAAATTTTTGCAGCGGGGCGAGACGGTTCGGGAAGACGGAAAGATTTACACGCCTGATATGGTGTTAGGAGCACAGAGAAAAGGAATCAAATTAACTTATACAACAGACACAAGACCGACGGAGTCAATCAAAACCCATGCGGCCAAATCGGATTTATTTATCTGCGAGGGAATGTACGGGGAAAAAGAAAAGGCGGAAAAAGCGGTGGAGTACAAACATATGACATTTACGGAAGCGGGAAAACTTGCAAAAGAGGCTGACGTGAAGGAAATGTGGCTTACCCATTATAGTCCGTCATTGACAAAGCCGGAGGAATTTATGGACGATGTAAGAAAGATTTTCCCAAATGCCAGGGCAGGAAAAGACTGTATGTCTGTGACGCTGGAATTTGCAGAAGAATAGAGGAGAAGTTATGAGCGAAACAAAAGATGTTTTAATATTAGCGATAGAGAGTTCTTGTGATGAAACAGCGGCAGCAGTTGTAAAAAACGGAAGAGAAGTGTTGTCTAACGTTATTTCATCACAGATAGAACTGCACAAATTGTACGGGGGAGTAGTTCCTGAAATTGCATCGAGAAAGCACATTGAGAAAATCAACCAGGTTATCGAAGAAGCGCTTGAGGAAGCAAATGTCACGTTAGATAATGTAGATGCAATTGGCGTCACATACGGGCCGGGGCTTGTCGGGGCGCTTTTAGTCGGTGTTGCGGAGGCGAAAGCCATTGCCTATGCAAAAAGAAAACCGTTGATTGGAGTACATCATATAGAAGGACATATTTCCGCTAATTTTATTGAAAATAAAGAGTTGGAACCGCCATTTATCTGTCTTGTTGTCTCGGGCGGTCATACGCATTTAGTGTGCGTAAAAGATTACGGTGAATACGAAATCATCGGGCGAACGAGAGATGACGCAGCAGGAGAAGCGTTTGACAAAGTTGCCCGTGCGATTGGTTTGGGGTATCCGGGCGGACCAAAGATTGACAAACTGTCAAATCCGGACGCAATAACGTTTCCAAAGGCACATATCAATGACGCGCCATATGATTTCAGTTTCAGCGGTGTGAAATCAGCAGTGCTGAATTATATTAACGGCTGTCAGATGAAAGGGGAAACATTCAATCAGGCAGATGTTGCCGCATCTTTCCAAAAAGCAGTAACGGAAGTATTGGTGGAAAATGCCATGCGTGCGGTTGATGAATATGATATGAAAAAACTTGCCATAGCCGGAGGAGTGGCGTCAAACAGCACACTTCGTCAGGCAATGAAGGACGCCTGCGAGAAGAAGAAAATAGAATTTTACTATCCTTCTCCTATTTTCTGTACGGACAATGCGGCGATGATAGGTGTGGCGGCGTATTATGAATATTTAAAAGGGACACGTCACGGCTGGGACTTAAATGCAGTGCCGAATTTAAAATTAGGAGAGCGATAAAATGAGTAAAAAACCATGTACCGCGGTTGTACTGTCGGCAGGGCAGGGGAGACGCATGGGGACATCTGTACAAAAACAGTATATTCAACTGGACGGAAAAGAAATTATCTGTCATACACTGGAAACATTTCAACAGTCATCTGTTATAGATGACATTGTACTTGTGGTAGGAAAAGATCAGGAAGAATACTGTCAAAAAGAACTTGTGGAAAAATACCATTTTACAAAAGTACAAAAAATTGTGGTGGGCGGTGAAGAACGCTACCACTCTGTTTTTAATGGGTTGAGAGAAATTACACATCAGGGTTATGTTTTTATTCATGACGGAGCGAGACCTTTTGTGTCAGAAGAAATTATGCAAAGGGCATATGATGCTGTGTGCCGATTTGGAGCGTGTGTAGTGGGTATGCCTGTAAAAGACACGGTAAAAATTGCAGATAAAGAAACATTTATCCGTGAGACACCGAATCGCAGTTTCGTCTGGCAGGTGCAGACTCCACAAGTATTTCAAATTGACATGGTAAAAGACGCGTACGAAAAAATGATGAAATCCGGTTACACCCAGGCAACAGATGACGCCATGGTTGTGGAAAAAATGTTAGGGAAAAAAGTGAAACTGGTGGAGGGAAGTTACGAAAATATAAAGATAACGACACCGGAAGACCTTGATATAGCAAAAATATTTTTAATGAGGAAACACCATGACTAAAGAAGTGCACCATATCGAACCTGTATTTGATGAAAATTCCAGAATACTGATATTAGGAAGTTTTCCGTCCGTAAAATCAAGGGAGGGAAACTTCTTTTATCATCACCCGCAAAACCGGTTTTGGAAAGTAATAGCCGCAGTCACCGGGTGTGAAATACCGTGTACAATAGAAGAAAAGAAAACATTACTCTTGAAGAATCGTATTGCAATATGGGACGTAATCGCTTCATGCGAGATAGAGGGTTCAAGTGACAGCAGTATCAAAAATGTTGTCCCCAATGATATAGACAGAATTTTAAATATGGGAAAAATAGAGAACATATATACAAATGGTGGAACAGCAAGCCGGCTCTATCGAAAGTATTGTCAAAAGAAAACCGGAATGGAAGATGTAAAATTACCGTCTACCAGCCCTGCAAACGCCTCATATTCCCTGGAACGCCTGGTAAAAGAATGGCATATAATTACCGGTTAGTCATAGAAGTCTTTGATGCTTTTGCGCAGGGCTAACCGGGCGTGAAAATAAAAAATAAAAAAAGTGAAAAAAGGTGTTGACAATTAAATATATAGTGTGCTAGAATACATCTTGTCGCTGAGGTAAACAAGTGACACACACAAATAAATAAGTTATGCAGAGGTATCGAAGTGGTCATAACGAGGCGGTCTTGAAAACCGTTTGTCCGAGAGGGCGCGTGGGTTCGAATCCCACCCTCTGCGTTGGAAAAACTATCAATAACTTGATAGTTTTTTTACTGAAAAGGACAGCGGGGAGAAATACCCAAGTTGGCCGAAGGGGCTCGCCTGGAAAGTGAGTAGGTCGTTAATAGCGGCGCGAGGGTTCGAATCCCTCTTTCTCCGCTTTTTGAAATTCTTAAAAGAAATTTCAAAAAAGTGTTGACAGATGCGAGTGAGATATGATAGTATATCAAAGCACTTGAGAAAACAACGGTTTGAAAAAATAAAAATAAAAAAGTTGTTGACAAGTAAGAAAGATTATGATAATATAATCTAGCGTTCGACAGAGAACGACAGACAAAAAGAGAACATTGATAATTAAACAATAGACAACGAACCTGAAAATTTCTAAGAGAAATT
>ERZ773217.1621-NODE-1621-length-17097-cov-3.264934_pt1 | contig 17097 bp, 18 predicted proteins | sample MGYA00580995_ERZ773217 | MGnify/ENA primary metagenome ERZ773217 (study PRJEB29015, sample SAMEA2737772) | human gut metagenome | biome: human gut; feature: human-associated habitat; material: faeces | place: China | collected 2012 ...
ACGAATGGTGCAATCGTCATCAGCCCAAGGATTTGGATATGCGGCAAAGCGGCAATCTGGCGGATAAGAGAAAGGGTTTCTTCTTTATGAATACCAAATTTACTCTCCTCTTCTGCAATATTGACCTCAACCAGAATAGAGACGGTTACATTTTGTTTTGCAGCCTGTTTTTCAATTTCTTTTGCCAGATGCAGACTGTCCACCGAATGGATGAGTTCTGTCTTTCCAACGATATATTTCACTTTGTTCGTCTGCAGATGTCCGATCATATGCCAGCGGATATTCTTAGGAAGAACTTCCATTTTCTCACACATTTCCTGAACTTTATTCTCTCCAAAATCACGTGCCCCCAGATCATATACGGTCTGAAGCATTTCGATTGGCTTGGTTTTGCTGACGGCGATCAATGTCACATCACTGCGTTTTCTTCCTGCGTTTTCGCATGCTTTGCATATATTTGCTTCTACCTGTTGCAGGTTTTCCTGTAAATCCATCATGTATACACTCCTTTTATTTTACAACCAGCTGGTTTTCTTTTATTTTACTACCGTCTAAAGCAATATGATCATACAGGGCGACTCCGTAGGAAGTGCCTGTATCAACGATGGTATATTTATTGTTTTGTGCAAGAATATCAATTTGTTTAAATACGGCATATCCTTTGTTGATATTATAAACGCCTTTTAATGATTTTTTAAACACCGGTGAGCTTGTCCACATCACTGCCGATGGTATACGTCCCGGAAGAATTGTTTTTTACCACAACATCGCCGGCAGAAACGGTTTCATCATCAATATAGTAAAAATCATCCGTTTCGTAGTATATCGTTGGCTGAACCAGTGTTACCGAACCGGTATCTCCAGCATGGTTTTCTATCATAAGTCCGGGATCGGATGAATCGCCTCCCTGGGTAAAATACTCTTTTGGAACCGTATAAAACTGTTTTTTTGTAATGGCCGAATTCGGAATTTTCAGACCGGTTTTTTCAGATACGACAAGTTCCACATCGACGAAACGATCATTTACATAACGGATCATTGCCGTTTTTAAACTCAGGTTTACATAATAACTTCCGTCTTTTTTGGTCAGGGAATAAGGAACTGTCAGTGTAAAATCATCCTTGCAGAAACGGATTTTAATATACTCATTATCTTTTAGCTGTTTTGCCATATCCTCTGATACCGGCAACAGAATATTCCATTTTTCACTGTCAATCCGTTTGTAGGCAGGGGTATTTGCCGTGACCTGTTCCTGATCATCCAGAGAATTTCTTTTGTAATCTGCCATGTTAAACTGATCGGCAGTAAAGTTGTCTGTGGTGACACTTTCATAGCCGTCCGTGTAATATACGATAATTCCGGGTTTTTCTGACTTCTTTTTGTAAAACGTATTGTTTTCTACAGCGGCTTTCACATCTTCATTTAAAGAACTGAGGGCATTCATACTGAGGGTCTGTGTCAGCTGTGCATTGAGTTCATTTTTGAATGTATAAACCGAAGAAAACGTGTTGGAGTCATAAGAATTCCGGAAAACATCCAGTTCAGAGGAAACTTCATTCAGTGTTTCGGTGTCAAGGGTGTCGCCAGTGGATGCGGCATCTGAAATCTGTCGGGAAAGTTCCCCGCTGGTGTCAATGGAATAGACTACGTCATTGACAGAGGCTTTTGCCCCGTTTTTCAGATAGTAATTGATATAACCGCTCTGTCCTGCATAGACAACCGTCTCATCGCGCAGAATCAGTCCGTGATAAACATGGTTTGTTGCAATGGTTCCCTGCCCCACTTCGTATTCAGCAACCGGGCTGGAAGTCAGATACGATATAAGGTTAAAGATGACATAGATAATTATAATTACAAAAATCACGATTCCGATATTTAAATTCAGACCATGATGCATTCGTACAACATTCTGTTTGCGTGCCAAAAAAGTCCACCTCTCTGATTGATACTTCTATCTTACCATTTTCAAACTGCAAATACAATCATCAGAAGAAATGTGTATAATTTTAATTTTTTGTTCCATACTATGGATAAAAAATGGAGGTAAGAAAAATGAAATGGCTTGATAACTGCCTTTTGACATTAGCGGTAATTGGATGTATTGTTTGGGGACTGATTGGATTTTTCCAGTTTAATCTGGTTTCCTTTATCTTTGGAAACGGAACCTGGCTGACGCGTGTCATATATGCGCTGGTAGGACTCAGCGGATTATATCTGATCAGTTTTTATGGAAGAATCCGTTCCTCTCTGGAAGATTAGACACAAAAAAGATGGGAGTGTTCTCAATAAGAAGCACTCCCATCTTCCGTAAACCGGGATCTCTTAGAGCGAAACCGTTACTTTCGCCTGTGCATATTCCGGCAGATCCGCTTTGTTTTTAGAAACACTTAAAATAAAACGGACTTTGTATTTTTCGCTGATAATATCCAGTTTTTCAATCGCCCTTACCATGTCCTGATCGGATTCAATGAATGCAATGGTAAGAAAACTGTCCAGATACATTTCTTCCAGATCGTGATCCTGGGATACAATCCCACAGATAAACCCTAAAAATTCATCACAGTTTGTAATTGGATAATCCACTACATTGATCAGACGGACTTTATTGTTTAACTCATACATATGTTTCTGGCTTTTGTCAAGATAAACAACACTCCCGGTAACGGTACTGACGGTGTGATTGACTTTTTCTAAAAGTTCCTTGGTCTTTCCTTTTCCCTTTTCCCCACAAATGATTTCAATCATGGCACTTCCTCCTGCAAATATAAAAAGTCACAAAAAACGGTTCTTTATAACCATAATTATAGTATATTTGCACAGGAAATACAATCATTAATTCGCAAACGTGGAAAGAATCTGATTCATCAGCGTATACATATCAGAACGTGTTTTTCCCTTGTAAACGATACTGACAATATCATCACCCTTTTTATTCTTTGAATACAAAACAAGGCAGTATCCCGCTGCATTTGTGGTACCGGTTTTTCCGCCGACAACGGTAATATCTTCCGGTTCCTTGGTCTGACCGTTCAGATAACGGTTTGTACTTTCCCATGTCTGTGTCACGGTATTACCGGATGCATTCTGATAAGCGGCATCATAACTTTGGGTATGTATGATATCAATAAAATCCTGCGTCTGAATTGCTTCCTGAAAGATCAGGTACATATCGTAAACGGTTGTGTAGTGATCATCATCCGGCAGACCGTTTGCATTGACAAAATGGCTCTGTGTTGCTCCTAGGGCTTTTGCTTCGCGATTCATTTCTTCTGCAAATTTGTCAATTGACCCGGAATAATATTCGGCAAGGACATTTGCCGCATCATTTCCACTGACAAGTAGCAGTCCGTACAGTAAATCCCGGACAGTAAGTACATCTCCGGCAGCAAGTCCGCATTTGGAAGAATCTGCCATATTGGCAATGGCATCCGCGCTGACCGTTACTTTATCATCCAAATCACAGTTACAGATAATGATATAGGCTGTCAGAATTTTTGTGGTACTTGCCGGATACAGTTTTTCGAAAAGGTTCTGGCTGTACAGTACTTCTTTGGTTGTCAGATCAAAAACACCAGCTCCTTCGGCATAATCTGCATGCACCTGGTCCGTGCCAAAATTAATATCGTCTGTTACACACAGATTCCTTGCAAAAAACTGGCTGCTGACGGAAGAATTATCTCCTGTCAGGGAGTATGGATTCTGGATATCCGCAGTCTTACCGGTTCCGCATCCGTTCATAAAAAGAGCTGCTATGCAGGAAATACATAGCAGTTTTATTTTTAAATGATGAGTTCTATTTGTACATTTCACGCCAGTCAAGGTCTCCTCTATCCAAAGATTTAATCAAAAGCTCCGCTGTGGCAAGATTGGTTGCAAGCGGGATATTGTGCTCATCACAAAGCCGCACAATGCTGTTGACATCCGGCTCATGTGACTTTGGTTTCAGAGGATCACGCAGAAAGATTACGAGATCAATTTCATTGTGCTCGATCTGTGCACCAAGCTGCTGGGAACCTCCCAGATGTCCTGCGAGATATTTATGTATCTGGAGGTTGGCAACCTCCTCGATCAGACGTCCTGTTGTTCCGGTTGCAAACAACTGGTTTTTTGCCAGAATTCCACGATATGCAATACAGAAATTCTGCATTAATTTCTTTTTTGAGTCATGTGCTACAAGTCCAATATTCATTAAACAATTCCCCCTAATATTTTTTCGGCTGTAATCCAACATTTAATACAAACCCCATTCCCAAATACAAAGAAAGCAAAGAAGTCAATCCGTAACTTACAAATGGAAGCGGAATTCCTGTATTCGGCATCAGACCGGTGGCAACAAAAATATTAAAAATACTCTGAAATCCAATCAGTGCAGCCATGCCGCAACAGATCAGTCTTCCTGCGAGATCCTTTGCCTTCCGGGCGATCAGAATACATTCTATCACAATAAACAGCAATAAAAGGACAATTACCATGGTACCTATAAAACCGAGTTCCTCACCGGCAACAGCGAAGATGAAATCTGTCTGTGGCTCAATGATATAATTCGCATTTTTCATGGATGTGGCCGCGGAATTGTTCAGGCCTTTCCCCCATAACTGGCCTGATCCAATTGCCATAATAGAATTTTGCTGCTGTGCTGCGATATCCGACCATCTTGGATCCTGTGGATATAACCATGCCATAATTCGACCGAAACGGTAATCTCCCGAGAATTGTGCCATACGAAGTATAACGGTAATTCCTATCAATCCTGTCGGAATACAGATTCCCAAAACGGTTAATACTATTTTATAACTTAATCCGGCAATAAACAAGAGGCTAATAAAAATTAATGCAATTGCGATGGAAGTTGAAGTATCCGGCTGCTTTACAATCAAAAGCAGAGGAATTCCAATCAGGACAAAAGAAAGACCTATGGTTTTTACCGTGTTCAGGTTCTCTGCATGTTTGGAAAAAAAGCGTGCGAAAAATAAAATCAGCACGATTTTTGCCAGCTCGGAAGGCTGAAAACGAAAACCTCCAAAATCAATCCAGCGCTGTGCTCCACCGGCACTGTCACCAATACCTGTCATAACCAGACCAAGCAAGACAATGATTCCGATATAATACAACCAGGTAAATCTCAGAATAAAGGAATAATCCATCAAGGATACAATGACCATCGCCACCATACCGATGATACATCCTAAGATCTGCATTTTCTGTACAGAATGTTTGGCACTTCCAATGATCAGGATACCGATGATATTTAAAACCAGTATGCTGATCACCAATTGAAAATGATAATTTCTAAGTTTGTATTGTTTTAACATCTTAAGCTCTTTTCCTGTTTTGTTTCAAAACAACTCTTATCTCATAGTCATCCGGAGAAAATTCAAAATACCGTGAAATAATATCTGAAATTTCCTTTTTCATTCGCCTTGCTGCAGCAGGTGAATGTTCAAACGGTGCGGATTCTGCCATTAATTTCAGACGTTCACGGGCAATTGGTCCGGAACCGTCCTGTCTGTGGGAAAAACGATTAACCTTCATACTCACATTCCTTTCCGCCCAGATATATTTTTCCCTGCCGGATGCAGGGATCTTCTTTATTCAGATCCACCGGAATCACACGTGGATTTGCGAATGCTCTTGCGGCGGTCATAAATGCACGGGTGGCCTTTGTGTGCATGGAAAGTACAGGTATTCCCTTATTCTGGCTTACGACAATTCTTTCATCGGCAGGAATTACACCGATTGCCGAAAGTCCTAAAATATCTTCTACATCTTTTTGCGAAAGCATATCGTGTTTTCGCACCATACGGGCATTGTAGGCATTGATCAGCAGATCAATCTGTGAAAGCCGCATACCGTCCAGCAGACAGATGACTCTTCCTGCATCCCGCACAGCAGAAATATGCGGAGATGTAACAACTACTGCACGATCTGCTGCAGATACGGCAAAGTGAAACCCGTCTTCGATTCCTGCCGGACAGTCAATCAGACAGAAATCAAATTCCTGTTTTAAATGGGAAATCAGCGTATACAGCTTACTCTCATAATCCATAATCTTTCTGCAGCGGAGAGCTGCGGGAATCATAAACAGATTCGGATAACGCTTGTCCCGGATCAATGCCTGTTTTAACCGGCATTTGTTTTCGAGAAGGTCGATCAGATTATACTGGATCTGATCTTCCATTCCCATTACAACATCCAAATTCCGAAGTCCCATGTCTGTATCAAGCATGATGACTTTTTTATCTAACCGTGAAAGTCCTGCGCCAATGTTGGCAATTGTTGTAGTCTTGCCAACACCGCCTTTTCCTGAAGTGAAAACAATTGCTTCACCCATGAAATAAACCTCCTGTTAGTTTAAATTGTAATCTATGTGACTAATCGGCAACAGAGTTTCTTATGTTACCGTTGGCACCGGCTGCTTTCATTTCCTTGATATCTTTCATCGATGTTTCTTTATAGTAATATGAAATTACATTTCTTGCCGCAGTTGCCGCATTATGCGAACTGTAAGCGTTGGCAATTCGTACTGCGATGGTAATTTCCGGATCATCATATGGCGCATAACCAACAAACAGACCATGATTGGCATGTCCGGTCTGCTGTGCCGTACCGGTTTTTCCGGCAACCGGAATATCAAATCCCTGGAAGCGGTCCATGGTGGAAACCACTTCGCGCATACCGGAATGAATGGCATCCCACTGGCTGCTTGTTAAGGTGTCCGAAATATCTTCATAGTCGGCCTTATATTTTTTGACCGTCTTTCCATCTGCATCCACGATTTTATTCATCAGCTGATAATTATATTTTTTGCCGGAGGCCACGGCTGTTACATAGCGGGACAATGCTACAGTTGTATAAACGTTATTACTCTGTCCGATTGCCGCCATGACCGGATACTCTGTTGCAACTTTTGACTTGCTTTCAGCGATCTCCAATCCTGTTTTTTCATCCAGACCATAGATATGTGCATATTTCTGAATGAGAGCAATACCATTTTCATCGTTATAAGATCCTGTTTTTTTCTGTGCCAGCCGGTTACCGACGGTATAGAAGAAAATATTACACGAATCCCGGATTGCCTCGGAAATATTGTCAAGTCCGTGACTGCCCGGATAAATCCAGCATTTTGGCTTGTTGCTGATATCGTTGTAAATTCCGGTACATCGAATTTGTTCCGAAGTATTGGTTACATTTTCTGCCAGCCCGGCAGTTGCGGAACACAGTTTAAAAGTAGATCCCGGAGCCGTCATCTGTTGTGTCGCATAATTGAGCAGCGGAAAAGATTTATCATGCTGCAGAGATGCAAAATATTCCGAATCCACACCATTGGCAAGTTTGTTGCTGTCATATCCGGGATAACTTACCATGGCACGAATTTCCCCTGTTTTTTCATCCGTCACCACACAGGAACCGGTACATGGTTCAAGTGCAAGCTGTGCAGGCGTAATCTCAATGTTGTAAATCTTTTTCATGAGAAAATCCCGTGGAGACAACGATCCGTTTTTCAATTTATTTACGGTTGCATCATCATAATCCAATACTCCCTGATCGAACAGAATCAGACAGAGCTGACGCGGGGAGATTTCGCCACGTGTAATCATATACTGGTATATAATTTTGGAAAATTCCGTATCTGTCTTAATGTTCTTTAGAATATACTTGCATAATGCATCATATACTTCTGTTGAGTCCGCATATTTTTCATCGACATTCAGCTGGCTGATATCGATCCAGTGCTGTGTGATACAGTAACTTAAATACTCTTTCGGGCTGATTTTCTGGTTTTTCCATTTCTGGTAAACAGAATCACTGGTATCTATCTCATTTTTTAAGAGTACCTGATCGTCTTTTAACATGGAAATAATGTAAGTAAATTCATCCAGCACTTCATCGGACATTGTATTCAACGCTTCCGGTGAACTGGTCAGTTCCTGTTTTATTTTTCCAAGCGCTGTCTTCTGCCGGGATTTAAAAACACTTAACACACTTTTTTCCGTGTCAGAGGCTTTCGATTTTGAAAAGTGTTCTGTGTTGATGACGCTGTTGCCAATCAGGGCTGTATACACATCGTTAATCGGAATTTCGCCCGATTTGATATTGGAATACACAATCGCCGCAATCTCATTCTGCAATGCCAGATAGGTAGCTTTCTGCAGATCTGCGTCGATACTCAGATACAGGTCATCTCCGGCTACGGAATCGGTGCTGCTGATAATTTCGGAAATTCTTCCTACATTATCAATATAAAATTTCTGCTCTCCGTTTTTCCCACGCAGATAGGTCTCGTAATACTGCTCCATCCCGGCTTTTCCGACGGTGTCATTCTGGGTATAATCTTTATTCTTTTTGTGCAGTGCCGTATACTCCGATTCCGAAATCGGTCCGGTGTATCCGATGATCGATGAAAAATATTCACTGTAGTTGTATTTCCGGATCATATCTTCGTTGACCGAAATTCCGCTCAGTGTGTCCATATGCTCATTCACGTAAGCAACGGTCTTGTCCGAAACATCGGTTGCGATTTTTACTTCTTTGTATCTTGCGAAGCGGTTTCCAAGCATGGCATAACGGACAACGACGATACGGTATGCCAGATCCCCATCGTATTTCGAACTGATGCCAAAGTTATCTTTTCCCATCAGATATTCCATAATCTGTTCTGCGGTTGCATTTGCCTCATCGATTCCGGTATCTTTGTCGTATTCGAGATCATCGGCAGAACTTTTTCCGAAAACATCTGCGCGAAAACGGTTCAGCGAGGAACCGGATACATTAAAGCTGTATGTACCGTCTTTTTTCCGGTCAATTTTGAAATCATTATTCAGCGTTTCACCGTTATTCTTTAAAACCGTAAGAATCTCTGCAAGTTCTGCATTGACAGCCTTGTTTTTTTCTTTTGTGCTTGAATAGGTTGTACTGTCATTGATGGAAATGGAATATGCAAGTTCATTGTAAGCCAGAAGCTTTCCGTTTTTGTCATATATATTTCCACGTGCCGCATTGATCGGCTGCTTCATCTGAATCTTTAAAGAAAAGTTTTCCTGATAAGACTTTCCGTTGACGACCTGAAGGGTAAAGATTCTTGCAAGGATAATTCCGAAAAATACGATAAATACCGCAGCAAGCACAAAAAGGCGGGAACTGAAAAATTTCTTCAGAAAATCTTTGATATCATAACTCAAATTTTATAGCTCTCCTTTTCTCGTGTTCCTCAAGTTTCTGATTAATCTTGAGAAGAATAAAATACAAAAAGATGGTTATCACCATGGTATAAACAAATTCCGGTAGTATGATGGATGTAAAATAATACCAGAAAGAAAACCGGCTGCGCATAAAAAACATAACGATATAGATCATCAGGTTATTTACGATATCACTCGAGCCGATCAGAATCATCGGAAGCTTAATATCATCCGGGTAAAATCTTTTTTTGAACAATCCGTTGATGTAACCGATGTACATATAAAGTAAAGCATATCCTCCGAGATAAAACCCAAAAAATATGTCGATAAGCAATCCACAAAAGAATCCAACCCACAGCCCTTCTTTTTTCCCACGCATGAGTCCAAAAGAAGACACCACAATAATCAGCAGATTCGGACCGATATTGGCAAATGTCAAAGCTCGAAAAACGGTTGTCTGTAAGAGAAAACAGATTGCTATAATAATAAAAAGCACAATTTTTCTACGCATTTCCTACTCCTGTGATTTTTGTGTTTCGGTATTGTCCTGTGTTTCTGCCTGAGTATCGGATGCCTTCTGGGAAGACAGTTCCTTTTCTCCGGTGTCTTTGAGTGTCGTAATGACAAGCACCTCCCGCAGATGCTGAAAATCAACGACCGGCGTAATGGTTCCTGATTTTGTCAGGTTATTTGCATTTTTTTCAATGGAGGCAATGTATCCAATCAGAATTCCTTCCTGATACTGATCCGACACATAAGAAGTCACGACCGGATCGCCGACCTTTACCTTATCATCTTCATCCCGGAGTTCTGTAAATGGTAACACTTTATCCTGATTCATGGACTTTAAGCTGCCACCGACATTGAAATTATCTTTTGTGGTCAGAACCATGGAACTTACATTACTGGAATCATCGATGATGCTTCGCACCTTGGCAAAATTCGGACCGACGTCTGTGACGATTCCGACCAGACCGCTTCCGGCAATGACGTTCATGCCTTTTTTGATGCCTTCTTTGGAACCTTTGTCAATCGTAAAACTTGAAAACCAGTTGGTTCCGTCCATGGCGATCACATTTGCTGCGACCTTCTGATATCCGGAATATTTATCATCCAGATCCAGAAGTTCCCGGTAATTGTCCAGTTCGTATTGTTCGAGCTTTGTGACGTTTAACTGATTGGTCAGATCGTCTACCTGATTTTGAAGCTTTTTGTTTTCTTTTAAAACTTCTCCAAGTGTTTGAAAGTCATTTGCTTTTCCTGAAATCCAGGAACCGGCATTGTTGATTCCCTTCTGCATCGGAACAAATACATATCCGGCAACTGAATTTAAAGGACCTCCGGAAAGATTAAATACCAGACTCGTAAACAGAGCAACAATACACACGCCGGTAAGGATCAGCAAAATATATTTACTTGAAAGATGCTTTTTCTTATTGCGAAAACTGCGAAATTTTTTCATAAAATCCTCGAATCCTTGTTTCTTACTTTAACGTAGTATTTTTCATGCTGAATGGAATCCGTTTATATTTGGAGTCCGTAGCAATCTTTGAAAGACCGCGGACTGCGCTCTCTTCCGGATTCTCACAGGTATTTACTTTAATATTTGTAATCTGTGTAAACAACTGGTCAAGATCTTTGATTTTTGATCCGCCGCCTGTGATATAAATACCTGCATAGATAATATCCCTGGCAAGTTCCGGTGGTGTTTTTTCCAGAATCAGTTTGATAGACGAACAGATCGATTCAAGATTTGCTTTGATTGCTTCATAGACAACCTCTGCGGTAATTTCACGTTCCACCGGAAGACCGCTTACGACATCCAGACCAACAACGGTCATCGTTTCCTGTCTTCCCGGAAGTCCGCTTCCAAGCTCTTCTTTTAATGCTTTGGCGGTTTTCTTTCCGATCACAAGGTTAAATTCCCTGCGGATATAGCTGATGATAGACTCATCGAGACGATTGGACCCGAAATGCATCAGATCACTGAGTACAAGTCCTCCGAGAGAAATCACAGAAATTTCGATCGTGTCTGCTCCCATATCCACAACCATGACTCCGGTAGGCTGATTTACATCAATTCCAAGTCCAACGGCATCTGCAAGTGGTTTTTCACAGAGCATAACGTTTTTCGGACGAAATTTGCTTTTATAAAAAAGTTCAAAGAATGCACGTTTTTCTACATCGGTAATGTCTGTCGGTACTGCGACAAGAAATTCTGCATTCTTTACTCTTCCTTTTAATTTTTTCTCAATATAATCAAAAATCATGGTCTGCAGAAAATTGTAATCTGCGATCACTCCCGTAGAAACCGGAAACGTAACGTTGATGCTTTCCGGTGCTTTTTCATACATTGCATAGGCATCATCACCATACGCATAAATCTGCGTTTTGTTGATAATGGCAATGGTGTTTTTTTCAGATATCACTTTTCCACTGGATTTACTGAATACTTTAAAATTACATGTACCGAAGTCAATACCATAAATATTGTTACTCATTGTCTTCTCCCTTTTCTTGTGTTATAACAATTTATTTTCGCGAAAACTGAAATACTGCTGATCTCCGATTACGATATGATCAGCAAGGGTTAATCCCAACACCGAGGCGCCTGCCCGAATCTGTTCGGTAAGCTTTTTGTCTTCTGTGCTTGGAGTTGGGTCTCCACTCGGATGATTGTGCAGGATAACGATCATAACAGCATTTCGAAGCAGTGCTTTGCGAAACAGTTCCATGGGAGAAACATATGCATAACTGATGCTCCCGGTTGCGATCACACTGTCTCCTAAAAATTTGCATTTGGAATCAAAGAAAGCTGCCATAAAGGCCTCTTCCCTGCGGTGCCGGAGTTCTTCCATATAATAATCGGCGATGGAAGACGGACAGTTCATGGATAAATGATATCCGCGTCCGGTTCTGGCAATGCGCTTGGAAAGCTCCGCAATTGCTTTCAGCTGTGTTGCCTTGACCGGGCCAATGCCCCTGCGTTCTAAAAGCTGTTCATATCCGATTTCATACAGATTCAAAAGATTTCCCTGACACTCCGACAAAAGATCACGCGCAAGATCCAAAGCCGTATAATCCTTTGTTCCTGTCTTTAATATAATTGCAAGAAGCTCTGCATCCGACAGCGCCTCTGCTCCAAGAATCTGAAAACGTTCGTAAGGCCGTTCCGATTCCGGCAGGTTTTTCATTGAAATGTGACTCAAAACAGGTTCCTTTCTACTTTTCCGAAGCCACATGAAAACTCATATTATTTTAGCACAGTTCATCTATATTAACAAGGTTACGTTCATAAAGTTTCTGTAAAGACATGAGAATTCCAAGCTTCGCATGGTACCATGTCAGACCCCCCTGAAAATAAACGGCATATGGCGGTTTCACCGGGCCATCTGCGGAAAGTTCGATGGAAGAACCCTGTACGAATGCACCTGCTGCCATAATAACGTCACAGTCATAACCAGGCATTGCCCATGGCTCCGGAGTGACATAGCTGTCTACCGGTGCAGCAGCCTGAATTCCTTCACAGAAAGCAATCATGGCATCCCGGTTTTGAAATTCCACAGCCTGAATAATGTCATGGCGGCTTTCTGTACTGTCCGGAACCACTTTATACCCCAGTTTTTCATAAATATCTGCCGCAAAAATGGCTCCCTTTAAGGCACCGCTTACAACGGTCGGTGCAAGAAAGAGGCCCTGATAAAAGGACTGGATCACACCAAGCGAAGCTCCTACTTCTTTTCCGAGTCCAGGGGAAGTCAGGCGATATGCCGCATTTTCCACACATTCCTTTTTACCGACAATGTATCCGCCAATCGGAGCAAGGCCGCCTCCCGGGTTTTTAATCAGAGAACCGACCATCATATCCGCTCCCACTGCAAGTGGCTCCCGGTCTTCCACAAACTCTCCGTAACAATTGTCAACCATACAGATGACATCCGGTTTGATATTTTTGATAAATGTGATCAGTTCCCCAATCCGCTCGACCGACAGCGTTGGACGTGTGGTATCCCTTAGAGCGCTGGATGGTTACCAGGCGGGTGTTTTCATGGATTGCATTCCGGATTCCATCGTAATCAAATGAACCGTCCGGCAGCAGATCCACCTGGGAATAAGTGATTCCGTATTCGGCAAGGGAACCTTTGGATGGGCGGATGCCAATTACTTCTTCCAGAGTGTCGTACGGTTTTCCGACCGGAGAAAGAAGCTCATCGCCCGGACGCAGATTGGACATCAGAGCGAGCGCAAGTGCATGGGTTCCACAGGTGATCTGTGGACGGACCAGCGCATCTTCCCCGCCAAAACAGTCTGCATATACCCGCTCTAAAGTATCTCTTCCCATATCATTATATCCGTATCCGCTCGAAATATTAAAACATTCTGCACTCACACGGTTTTTCTGCATGGCTGCAATGACTTTCATCTGATTGTATTCCGCATTTGCATCAATCTTTTCAAAACGCTCTTTTAATTCCTGTTCGATTTTTTCGCCAAATGCATAAACTTTCTCGGAAATTCCAAGTTCTTTATATTTTTCTTCCAGTAACTGATTCATTGTATGATTCCTTTCTCGTGTAAAACATCCGTCATTTTCTGTAACATCTGATCTTCCCGGTCATTGAATTCGGATTTGTCCAGCCAGATGACATCCTTTTCCCGGCGAAACCAGGTAAGCTGCCGTTTCGCAAAATGTCTGGTTTCCCGTTTGATCACATACACCGCTTCCTCAAGGGAGCAGCTGCCGCCCAGATAATCTAAAATTTCTTTGTATCCCAGTCCCTGCATGGAAACCATATCTTTGCGGCATCCCATATCATACAGCGTTTTTACTTCTGTAAGAAGTCCCTGCTCCATCATTAAGTCCACGCGCTGATCAATGCGCCGGTATAATTTTTCCCGTTCGTCCGTCAGTACAAAATATGCAAAACGATACGGAGATGTTTTCTGATGTTCTTTTTCGTTGTGTGCGGAAATCGGCGTATGATTCTGATGGTAAAATTCCAGTGCACGGATGACCCGTTTGATATTATTTTCATGAATGGTTTCATAAGAAACCGGGTCAATTTCTTTTAATTTTTCATGCAGGGCATGCGCCCCGTATTCTTTTGCAAATGCCGTAAGTTCTGTACGGTATGCCGTATCGGATTCCTCTTTGGAAAAGTCTATGTCGTACAACAGGGACTGGATGTAAAATCCGGTTCCGCCGGCGATAATCGGGATCTGTCCGGCGGCATAGATCTGCTGCAGGGCCTCTTTTGCCATCTGCTGAAAACGGACAATATTAAACTCTTCGGACGGCTCTAACACATCGATCAGATAATGGGGGATCCCTTTCATCTCTTCCGGCATGACTTTTGCAGAACCGATATCCATGTGTTTATATACCTGCATCGAATCCGCGGAAATAACGGCGCCGTTTATTTTTTTCGCAAGTTTTATTGATAAAGCGGTTTTCCCGACGGCTGTGGGACCTGCAAGAATGACAAGTGGTTTCATGAAACAATCCTCTTAAATTTTTTCTCTATTTCGTATTTTGACATGGAAATGATGGTCGGCCTTCCATGCGGACAGCAAAACGGATTTTCCAGCGTCAGTAATTCCGTCATGAGTGCATCCACTTCCGGCAGGCTCAGTTTATGATTTCCCTTTACCGCTGCCTTGCAGGACATGGTGGCTACTTTTTCCAGTATCAGTTCCGGTGTCTGCCGTCCGGTCAGATTTGAAAAATCATCAAGCATTTCGATAAACAGATCTTTCATGTCAATATGGTACAGATTATCCGGTACTGCAGAGATCATATATTCTCTGCCACCGAAATTTTCGATCTCATACCCGAATTTTTTGATTTCCGGCAGATACGCCTCTAACATTTCCTGCTCATGGGCATCCAGACTCAGCACAATGGGCGGGCTGACTGCCTGGGATGTAAATTCTTTTTCTTTTAATTTTGCCATCATCCGTTCAAAAAGTACCTTTTCATGTGCCGCATGCTGATCCATAATATACAATTTATCCTCGTATTCGATCAGCCAGTAGGTTTGAAACAACTGCCCGATGATCCGGTGCTTTTTGCGGGCATCATCCGTTAAAAATTCCGGTGAAGCAGCGGCAAGGGTCATCTGTTCGCCAGCCGGTTGTTTTCTGCAAAGATCTGCAGGAGGGACGGATTCCTCCCGCTTTGGAAACGGGTCAAAGGATTCCCGCACCATGGTTTTATCCGGATGCTGTGGCAAATACGGCTCAAATGCCGGTGTTTTTTTTGATGGCACAGGCGAAGCCACAGGAGAAACCGGTTTTTCCGGAATCGGAGGCTGGTGATGCTGCTGTCGGATTTCATTGATTCTGCGCTTTTCAAATGGTTCCGGAATCGGTTCTTTGTATGCCGGGGGAAGATTCTTTTTTTTATGTTCTGCTTCATCTACCGGGACTTCCGGAATCAGTTCCTTATGGGAAAGCAGTCCGAAGAGAACATCACACAATTCTTTGTAAATTTCCTGATTGTGTCCAAACCGCAGTTCCATTTTTGTCGGATGCACATTCACATCTAGGGTATCCTCCGGAAATGTGAAATACAAAACTGTAAACGGATACTGGTGCTGCATCAGGAAATTATGATAAGCCTCTTCTATCGATCTGGAAAGCAGAGAACTTTTGATGTAGCGTCCATTGATAAAATAGTTTTCGTAATTCCGGTTTCCGCGGTTAATCACAGGTTTTCCAATATAGCCGGAAAGGGAGAAATATTCTCCCTTGTAGTTTACCTCTAACAGTGCCGCCGCAATCTCACGTCCGTAAATATGGTAAATGAGATCCCGTTTTTTCCCGTTTCCGGAAGTGTGCAGTCTTGTCTGGTTATTGTTGATATATTTAAAAGAAATATCCGGATGGGACAGGGCAAGTTTTTCCAGCATGTCACTGATGTAGGTGCCCTCTGTCTGTGCCGTCTTTAAAAATTTGCGTCTGGCAGGGGTATTGTAAAACAGATCCCGGACCAGAAATGTTGTGCCATCGGGAGCACCGATTTCTTCGTCTGCAATTTCTTTTGAGCCTTCGATCACGTACCGGGTGCCGGTCAGGGCATCGGCTGGTTTGGTGATCATTTCCACTCTGGAAACAGCAGCAATGCTGGAGAGTGCTTCCCCACGGAATCCTAAAGAATGTACACACATCAGATCTTCTGCACTGCGGATTTTGCTGGTTGAATGCCGCAAAAAGGCCAGTGGAACTTCTTCTTTTGGAATTCCGCATCCATTGTCCGTGATGCGGATCAGAGAAATGCCCCCTTCTTTGATCTCCACGGTAATGGCGGATGCCCCTGCATCAATGGCGTTTTCCACAAGCTCCTTTACCACAGAGCTCGGGCGTTCCACGACCTCTCCTGCTGCAATCTTATCAATTGTCTCCTGACTTAATAACGCAATTTTGCTCATTCGTTTTTCCTTTTTTATATCCTACCAGCGGTTTTTAACTTTGTTCTGAAGTTCATACAGTTTATTGAGTGCATCCATCGGGGTCATGTGGCTGATATCCACGTCCCGCAGTTCCTGAATGATATCGTCATCTTTTACGGTGTCAAACAATGACATCTGTGTCAGATCCACCTCATCGAGATGCGGTTTTTTCTTTTTGCCGGAGGCCTGTCCTTCCACGGATATATTTTTCACCGTTTCCGTAATATCGTTTGCAGAAAGCTGGTTGACAATGTCTTTTGCACGGTTAATCACAAGTTCCGGAATCCCTGCCAGTTTAGCAACCTGTATTCCATAACTTTTGTCTGCGCCGCCCTTTACAATCTTGCGCAAAAAGACGATGTCGTCACCTTTTTCCTTGACCGCAATACAGTAATTATTGACACTGTTTAATTTTCCTTCCAGTTCCGTCAGTTCATGGTAATGTGTTGCAAACAGTGTTTTTGCTC
>ERZ773217.1626-NODE-1626-length-17026-cov-6.932886_pt1 | contig 17026 bp, 9 predicted proteins | sample MGYA00580995_ERZ773217 | MGnify/ENA primary metagenome ERZ773217 (study PRJEB29015, sample SAMEA2737772) | human gut metagenome | biome: human gut; feature: human-associated habitat; material: faeces | place: China | collected 2012 ...
TTAGAAAATCTTATGCTTTGAAGATTAACTATTCGGCTACGAAACGTGGTGAGAAATAATTAGTTAATTTAATATATAAAAAGAAAGGGTGTCCAATCTGTTTGGATACCCTTTCTTTTTATATGCAAATGTTACATTGTATTGGAATATAGCCACTTTATATGTTCTTAAATAGAAGCCTTTAAGATAAAAAAGAATAAAATAATTGTAATTTGGTATGATAAAATTCACTTTCAATAGGAATTATATATAATTTTGCGACTGTTTTTTTATTATTTATAATATAATTAAAATAATTTTGATTGTGAATAAGTTAGTTGCAAAGAAGGTGTTTCTTTTGTTGGTACTAGCGTGCGCAATGTTAGTGACGGTAGAACCGATTTACGCAAAGAAGAAAAAAAACACGAAAACTACGAAGAAAGAGTCTCCCTACGAGAAAATTTTTAAAGGGAAGAAAGATGAAGTGAAAAAAGGAGTGATAACTCTTCATAAGATTGAAGGAAAAATCTTATTTGAATTCCCTCTTACCCTTCAGAATCGCGAGATGCTTCTAGGATCGACAGTTTCAGAGATTAGTGACAATGGAAATGCATTGGTTGGGCAAAAAATTAAAAAGCCCCTGCACATTAAGTTCGCATTACGCGATAGTGTGATGGAGATGCGCGAAGTGAGTAACTTTGCACGTCGCCCGATCTTTTCTACGAGTAAGGATGAGTCCATAAAACAGGCAATGAAGAAAGGAGTCGGAGAGCCTGTAATGGAAGGATTCAAAGTGATGGCGTATAATGCAGATAGTACAGCTGTAGTATTCGACATGACGGATTTTCTGGTGAGCGATAATAAGCGCATGGCTATTTTTGACCCTTATGGTAAGAAGACAATGTTTGGTGCTTGTGTGCGCCGGGCAACTTTCAAAAAAGAGCTCTCTTATGTCGATCAGATAAAATCATTTGATGATAACATATCGGTAACATCCAGTTTAAGCTATTTGCAGGATTTACTTTATATGGGCATTGTTGCAATTGCCTATCAGGAACCTGTTACGGTAAAAGTAAACCGGTCATTTGTTTTGCTGCCGGAGACTCCCGAAATGATGCCGCGTATGGCTGATCCGCGCATTGGCTATTTTACTTCAAATAAGGAAGAGATTGCTGATGATTATGACGGAGTGAAAATGAATACTTATGCTAATAAGTGGAATGTATATCCTAAAGATGTAGAAGCTTACAAGCGAGGAGAACTTGTTGAACCTACGCAACCTATTCTTTTTTATGTTGACGATGCTTTCCCTGAAGAATGGAAAAAGGGTATTCATGAAGGGGTGTTGGTATGGAATAAAGCTTTTGAACGTATTGGCTTTAAGAATGTAATGCAGGTGAAAGACTTCCCGAAAGATGATCCTGAATTTGATCCGGCTAATATAAAGTATAACTGTATTAATTATGCTCCGATCGGAATCGCGAATGCGATGGGACCATCATGGATTGATCCCAGAAATAGTCAGATTATTAATGCCTCTGTATTTGTATATCATGATGTTATCCAGTTGGTGAATGATATGCGATTTGTGCAAACGGCACAAGTTGATCCAAGAGTGCGAACTCCCAAACTTCCTCAGGATGTATTGGACGAGAGTTTGCGCTATATCATATCTCATGAGGTAGGTCACTGTCTGGGATTGATGCACAATATGGGATCTTCTTTTGCTTATGCAACAGAATCGTATCGTGATCCTGTGTTTATGCAAGAGCATGGCACTACTCCGTCTATTATGGACTATGCCCGTTTTAATTATATTGCACAACCCGAAGATAAAGATGTATGTCTTACTCCTCCAGTATTAGGTACTTATGATTATTATGCCATTAAGTGGGGATATACAGTATTTCCGGAGGCAAAAACTACTGAAGAAGAGGTTCCTTATTTAGAAAGCATTATTAAGAGTAAAATGGGGGACTTGGAATATAGATATGGGAAACAACAGTTAGGTTATGGTGTTTTTGATCCGACTTCTTTATCGGAAGATATCAGTAATGATGCTATGAAGGCAGGTGCTTATGGCATCAAGAACCTGAAATATATATTAGGCAATTTCAATACATGGCTGAATGATAAGGATCCCGATTTTACCTATCGAGATCATCTTTATGATGCATTAGTTTCGCAGTATGTGCGTTATCTGAATAATGCCTGGGCAAATGTGGGTGGTTTCTTTATCAATGAACATTATGTCGGTGATCCGTATAATACATCAGAAGTGATTCCTCATGATATGCAGAAGCGTGCTGTTCAGTTTGTTTTGAATGAATTAAAGAATATTGACTGGATAGATAATCCTGATGTAGTAAAGAATCTGACTTTTGACGGTTCAATGTCCCGTTCCATCCTGAAATCGATGAGTAAGAAGATTCTGAATACAAAACGTGTTTCATTGGCTGCTTACCGTGATTCTTCGGCATATTCTCCACAGGAGTATTTAGATGATATTTATACCATTTTATGGGAATCGACTATTAAAAATGTGGAACCAACCGAATCCGAACGTATTTTGCAGACAGAAGTATTGATGGGTATTATTCGTAATGCTGACCCGCTGACAAAGAAAGACGAGATTGATGAAGTCTTGTTCGCGGATTTGAAACAAGCTGCCCAGACAGGTGCTTTACAGTTGCCGGCTAATACGGATTTGCCTCTGTTTCAGCTGTTTGAAGTATATAAACATTTGACAGAGCAGGGAGATGCAGATTGTTGTGTAGATGCAGGACATTATTACCAGACTGCTAACGCAATGAAAAAGATAAATGAATATGCAGGCTTTGACTATATCTATTATGTGCTTAATACTTCCAATAATAATCAGAATCATCTGTATTTTGATTTATTGACGCGTATAAAGAATATAGTGGAAAAGCGTAAGAATTCAGGTTCCTATGCAACCCGCTCTCACTATGAATATTTATTGTCTATCATTAATGACTTTGAAAAGGCAAAATAAAAATTGTTGAGTGATGAAGTTATTTATAGTGTTATTGACCGGGGCTTTTATGTTAGCTACCGGAACTTCTGATGTTTTTGCCAAGAAAAAGGAGAAAGTGCAAACGGAAGCAAAATCGGATACGGTTCAGACTGTTTCTAAAAAAAGGAATACTCAATATCCACGTTTGTTTAAGAACAAAAGAGTGGTGACAAAGAAAGGACTTATAACAATCCATAAGATTAATGATAAACTTTACTTTGAGTTTCCTAAAAGTTTGCTTGGACGTGATTTTTTGATGGGTTCTTCGGTTTCGGCGACAAGTAATAATACAAGCGGTCTTGTTGGACAGACTATGACTACTCCGCTACATATTCGTTTTGCTATACAAGAGGATCATATATATATGCAAAATGTAACTCCTGTTTCTCGAATGGATGTATATAGCAACCAGTCTGATATAAGCAGGGCAGTAGCGAAAAGTAATATAACGCCGAATATGGAATCATTCAAGATTGCGGCTTATAATATGGATAGCACGGCAGTGGTATTTGAAGTTACTAAGTTCTTTCTAGCTGATAATAAACGCCTTCCTTTATTTGACCAGAATAGTGCTTCTTTAGAAGATGAGAAATATGGTAAATTGGAGTTGAAAGCTATCTTGAAAAAGAATCTCTCTTCTATCAGGAATTTCTATGTCTTTGATGATAACTTGGAAATTAATCTGGATATGAGTTTTTATCAGTCTCTACTTGCTAATAAAAGAGAGGTTAGAGGAGGAAATGTACGGGTGAAGGCTGTTTATTCAATGCTTTTATTGCCGGAAGAGGTCATGACCTGGCGGTTGGGCGATCCCCGTTTAGGATATACATATACCAAGAAGCAAAAGATATCGACAGAAAAAGACGGTACGGCTTTTTCATATTTGCAACATAAATGGAATCTGCTTCCTACCGATAAGGAGGCATATCGCCGGGGCGATTTAGTTGCTCCACGGAAACCTGTGTTGTTCTATATCGATAGTGATTTTCCGGAAGCCTGGAAAAAAGCAATAAAAGAAGGAGTTAACTGGTGGAATGAAGCGTTTAAAATGGCTGGGTTTAAAGATGCTGTTCAGACTGCGGATTTTCCTGCAAATGATACGACGTTTTATGCCGGAAATTTGAAGTATTCTTGCATCCGTTATGTTCCTGTAAATCTCTCAAAAACTCAGAGTAAAGTTTGGGTGGACCCTCGTAGTGGAGAAATTATTAATGGAACTATTTTTGTCGGACATGATATAGCTAAGACAATAGCCAGTCAACGTTTTGTTCAAACAGCTCAAGTTGATGAACGTATGCGGGGGATACAATTGTCGGAAGAGGCTTTATTAGAGGGTATCCGGCTTTATGTGGCTCGTGAAGTAGGCCATTGTTTAGGTTTGGCAGATAACGCTTCCGCGTCGGCCGCATTTTCTGTAGAATCATTGCGTTCACCTGAATTTACCAGGCAGAACGGTATTGCCTCTTCTGTGATGGATGAGCTTCCTTATAATTATATTGCTCAACCGCAAGATGGTAAGGCTGATTTCATTCAAAATAAGTTGGGAGCTTATGACTTGTTTGCGATTCAGATGGGATATATGCTCGTTCCGGATGCGAAGACACCGGAAGAAATCCGTGAAAAGATAATGAGATGGGTATCTATGAAGTCGGGAGATCCGGTTTATCGTTATGGAAAAGCGCAATATCAGGGTGCAGAATACGATCCGAGTGCGCTCGGAGGTGATTTGGGCAACAATGCTGTTAAAGCGGGAAAATATGGAATCAGTAATCTGAAATATATCTTGGGGAATATGGACAAATGGGTGGAACAACAAGATTCGGACTACCGTTTCCGTATTCAGATTTACCCGGAGATAGTTAATCGGTATAACCAATATTTGATGTATGCTTTTCGAAATGTAGGAGGATTTTATTTGTCCGAACATATAGTAGGCGATCGTAATCAGGCTCTGTCTGTTGTATCTAAAGCGCAACAACGTGAGGCGGCTCGTTTTGTGATGAACGAGTTGTGTAACATGACTTGGTTAGATGATTCTTCCATCCTTCGTAATATGCCGGTACAGACGCCGGTTTATCAAAAGCTGATTAAGAATTTTGCAACAGCTTTGGTGGCTACCAAACGAGTGTCATTGGCTTACTACAAAGATAAGAACAGTTATTCTCCTGAAGAATACCTGAATGACATTTACAGTGGTGTATGGGCATCGACTTTAAAAGGGAAGTCATTGAATCGTGCAGAGATGCTACTTCAATATGAAGTGGTGGCCGCTATCTTGAGAAAGTTGCAGTTGCCCAATCACATGGAAACTACAGGTCGTGAAAAGAAAGGTAAGAAGATTGAAACATTGTTGCAGTCTGTCCGGCCTGAAGTAAATACAGTTGGAGGATTCGGACCTTTGGGATACATCACCAATTTATCTAATGATAATCAGCTGCATTTGTATCATGGGTTGTTGATCCGTATTCAGAAGTTAATGGAATCGCGTTTGAATTCCGGTTCTGATGAAACAAGGATGCACTATGGACAGTTGCTTGAGAAGATAGAAGACATACGTAATTGGTAAAATAATAAGAAAACACGATATGAGACGATTTTTGATCATTTGTCTGGCTGCGGTATTTACGTTGCCTGCTGCAGACGCAAATACGATTTTCTGGAAAAAGAAAAAAGATAAAACAGAAAAGAAAGAGAAAAACTCAGTAAATACGAAAAGCTGTTTAAAGACAAGAAGGTGGAAACCTCTAAAGGTTTGCTTACTTTACACTTTGTGGACAAGAAAAAGCTGCTCGTGGAGTTCCCAGTTTCACTTATGGGACGGGAGTTTCTTTTAGGCTCCAAAGTGGTAGAAACATCTGATATGGGAAATGGACCGGCAGGAACGATGTCGTATACTCCCCGTCACATTAAATTTGCAGTGGTAGACAGCACACTGTATATGAAGGAAGTTAGCAGAACAGGACAGAATATGATATTCTCCAGTTCGGCGAATCAGAATATGCAGGAAGGACTGAAGAAGAATTCATTATCAACCATTGTTGATGCATTCACTATTGCTGCCTTTAATAAGGACTCTTCGGCCGTTGTAGTGGATATGACTTCCTACTTTGTATCTCATACGGAAAATATGAATCCTTTTTCAAGTGGTAAACGTACAATGGAATATGGATCGGGCAGACAAGCTGTAAAATTCAAGGATGATTTGTCTTACCTGATGGGAGTAAAGGCTTTTGAGGATAATGTTTCTATTATTTCTAAATTGACTTACTTGATGAATTTAAGCGTAGGTGGACAACTTGTAAGTGTGGATGAACCTGTTAGCATAACGGTAAACCGTACTTTATTATTGCTTCCTGAAAAACCGCAGATGCGTCCGCGTTTAGCCGATCCTCGAATAGGCATAGGTACTGTAGCCATGGAAAATATGGGTACGGAGGTTGATGGTTCCAGAATGGAACACCGGATGAAACGTTGGAATCTGGAGGTGTCGGATGTTGATAAGTACAAACGTGGTGAACTGACAGAACCGAAAAAGCCGATTGTCTTTTATATGGATCCAAACTTCCCGGTAAGTTGGAGAGCAGCTGTAAAAGCAGGAGTAAATGACTGGAATAAGGCTTTCGAGGCTATCGGTTTCAAAGATGCTATCCAGGTGAAGGATTTCCCGAAAGATGATCCGGATTTTGATCCTGACAATTTAAAGTACAGTACGATTCGTTATGTTCCTACCGGAGTGGTGACGACTATGAAAGATGCATCATTTGCTGATCCTCGTACCGGGGAAATCATGAATGCTTCTTTATATCTTTATCATGATTTGCTGAAGTGGAATAATATCCAGCGTTTTGTACAGACTTCCCAGGTTGATCCGGATGCGCGTCATCTTCGTTTGCCGGATGATTTGATGAGTGAAACGCTTCGTTGTGCCGTTCGCCGGGAAGTGGGTTTTGCTTTAGGATTGATAGAGAATATGGCAGGTTCTTTTGCTATACCGACGGATTCTTTACGGTCGGCTTCTTATACGCAGAAATATGGAATAACTGCCTCTGTGATGGATGAAGTAGGTTTCAACTATGTGGCTCAACCGGGTGATAAAGGAGTGATGCTTTCTCCTAAATTGGGAGTGTATGACTACTATGCTATTAAAGTAGCCTACAAACCTATTTTAGAAGCACAAACTGCACAGGAAGAGAATAAGGTAGTACGCCAGTGGATTAGTGAGAAAAGCGGTGATCCGATGTATCGTTTTGGAACCAAACAGTATTTGCTGACTACATTCGATCCATCGGCTCTTTCTTTTGATTTAGGAAACGATGCGATTAAAGCCAGTACATACGGTATTAATAATTTGCGTTACATTGTAGCTCATATGCATGAATGGATGGATGCGGAAGATAAGAATTATGATTATCGTAATATGGTATTTCCGTTTATCGTACAGCAATTGAGAGGATATTTGTTTAATGTATATCGTAATATCGGTTCATTCTATTTGAATGAGCACTTTGTTGGTGACGCTAACGCAACTCTTACCGCAGTACCCAAGGATTTGCAAAGAGCTTCTTTAGATTTTCTGTTTACTCAACTGAAGGATTTGGAATGGATTGATGATGAAGACGTCATTAAGAAACTTTCATTCTCCGGTTCACAGGCCCGTAAGATTCTGAAGAATTATGTAGTAAAGGAAAAGAATGTGATTACAGACTTATATCAGACTAAGCGTGTTTCGTTGACGTACTATCGTGATCCGTCTTCTTATAGTCCGAAAGAATATATCGACGATTTATATGAATTAGTATGGCGTCCGACAATGGAGGGACGTTCGTTGACGGAACCCGAACGTATTATGCAGGCTGAATTCTTATCGAATGTGCGCAACAGTGTAGATATAAATGGTCAGAAGAGATGGTTCGGACAATACTATTTGTCGGATGATAACACAGACAAAGTAGGAGCTTTGGACGAAGAGGAAGATGAAGAGGCTGAAAGCGCAATAGAGGAACAGGGTTACGGCTCTCGTGCTGTCATGTATAATATAGCAACGGATAATCAGAATCATTTATGGTACGGTACTTATCAGAAATTGGCGGAGTTAATCAAGAAACAACAAATGACTGGGGATGAACAAACGCGTGCCCACTATAAATATCTATTGTTCTTGATGACTCGTTCCTGGAAAGATGCCCCTAAAATTTAAATAAATCACATACATTATTTTGCATAAATAGAATATACAACACGAATTATGAAAAAAGTATTTCTTTTTTCCTTGTTATATCTTTTGTCGGTAGTTACGGTGGTAGCTCAACAGAAAGATAACAAGCAGCAAGTACAAAAAACAAAGGTTGAAAACAGTGAAGTACCATCAGGGTACCGCGCTGTTTTTGGAAAAGTGGTCGATCAGGAAGGACTCCAACTGATTGGAGTGACTATTCGTTTGAAGGGTACCGATTTTGGTACTACTACGGATGTTAACGGAGAGTTTAAACTTTTTTATCCCGTTCGTAAGCATCCGGTGATTATTGTTTCCTATATAGGAATGGTGACAGAGGAAATCAGTTTGGGAGACGATGCGTCTAAAGATAAGGCGCGTGTTATTAAGCTGAAAGAAGATGCTGTGATGACTGATGAGGTGGTAATTACCGGTTACTCTAACATTAATAAGAAGAGTTTTACGGGTAACAGTGTGCAGATCAAGAAAGAAGATCTGTTGAAAGTTTCTAAGACGAATGTATTCTCTGCTTTGCAGGCATTTGATCCATCTTTCCGTATTCAGGAAAATAGCCAGTGGGGATCAGACCCGAATGCTATTCCGGAACTTTATATCCGTGGTCGTTCAGGTATAGGTATCAAAGAGTTGGATTCGGAAACTGTTTCTAAATCCAACTTGCAGAATAATCCGAACCTCCCGTTGTTCATCATGGATGGTTTTGAAGTTTCAGCTACTAAATTGTATGACCTTGACCCTAACCGTATCGAGAATATCACAATTTTGAAGGATGCGGCTGCAACAGCCATGTATGGTTCACGTGCAGCAAACGGTATCGTCGTTATCACTACTGTTCCTCCCAAACCGGGCAAGTTGCAGATCGATTATAGCATGACCGGAACTTTGCAAATGCCGGACTTATCTGATTATAATCTGATGAATGCCTCTGAAAAACTGGAAACTGAACGGTTGGCCGGCTTCTATATTGGCAAGGATGCCGGTGAGCAATATACGCTCGACAGAGAATACTACGGTAAATTGCAAAATGTAAAACGGGGTGTTGATACGGACTGGATTTCGCAACCGGTTCATTCTGTATTCAATCATAAGCATAGTTTGTCTTTGACCGGAGGTACGGAAAATCTGCGTTTCTCTGTGGATTTGAGCTATAACAAATCTGATGGTGTGATGAGAGGCTCTTATCGTGACCGTACAGGTGGAGGTTTGGCTTTAGATTACCGTATCGGTCGTTTGCAGGTGCGTAACTATGTTTCTTATTCGTCAACACGTTCTAAAGAATCACCTTATGGAAGTTTCTCGGATTATACAACTAAACTGCCGTATGATACTTTCCGTGATGATGATGGTGATTATGTGACAAAAACAACCGAATGGCACAATTTGGGTATGGACAATCTGGCCAATCCTTTGTATGAGGCTACATTGAAAAGTTATGATCGTTCTAATGCGGATGAATTCATTGATAACTTGTCTGCCAACTGGTATATTAATGATCACTGGCAAATTAAAGGACAGTTTGCATTAACTAAAAGTTATTCAGAATCTCGTCGTTTCCTGGATCCGTTGTCTGCAAAGAATACAGATGCATTGAGCAGTACGAATAAAATATCCGGTGAATTGACTACCAGCAGTGGTAACTCCTTGTCTTGGGATATGAATGCTTTCCTTGCGTATAACCGGACTATTAAGGAACACAATATCAATCTGTCGGTAGGTATTAATGCCACCTCTTCGAGTGGCACAAGTACTTCGGCACGTTATATGGGTTTCCCCTCCGGCGACTTCGATTCTCCTAACTATGCACAAAAGATCTACGAAAAACCGGATTGGAGCGATACTAAATCACGACTATTCGGTGCGTTGGCTACTTTAAACTATAGTTATCAGAACATTTATTTGCTTGATGCTTCGGTTCGTAGCGATGGTTCTTCTGAATTTGGTTCAGATAATAAAACCGCTTTATTCTGGTCGTTTGGTCTGGGACTTGCTTTGCATAACTATGAGTTTATAAAGAAGTTGAGTTTTATTGATGAATTTAAAATTCGTGGAACTTATGGTTCTTCCGGTAAAGTAAACTTTGAGCCTTTTGCGGCAAAAACCGTTTATGAGATTAATGGTGATGAATGGTATGAAACCGGAATGGGTGCCAATATGATAGCGATGGGTAATGTGAATCTGGGTTGGGAAACTACTTACCAGACAGATTTTGGATTTGAGTTGGGTTTGTTAAAACGCTTGTTCTATATTTCGTTTGCTTACTATAACAAACGCACTGTAGACTTGGTGAATGATGTGACTATTCCCAGTTCTACCGGTTTCACTTCTTATAAAGACAATGTTGGCGAGATGCAGAACCGCGGATATGAATTAAATGTACGCAGCAATATCATTCGTAGACGTGATATGCAGCTTTCATTATTTGCCAACTTGGGCCATAATGAGAATAAATTAGTGAAGATTTCTAATAGTCTGAAAGCTTACAACGATCTGGTCGATCAGAAATATGCAGAACTCGGTAACTACGATGCTGATGCAGCGAAACCTTTCCGTAAATACGAAGAAGGTGTTTCTACTACGGCTATCTCCGCTGTGAAATCTCATGGTATCGATCCGGCTACAGGAAAAGAAATCTTTGAAAAGCGCGACGGAACATTGACTACTAAGTGGGATTCAGCTGATATGATTAGTTGTGGTGATACCGAGCCGGATATTCAGGGAACATTTGGTTTCAACTTCTCCTGGAAGAAATTCAGTTTGTACACTACATTCATGTATGAATATGGCGGTCAGCGATATAATTCGACATTGGTATCCAAGGTTGAAAATGCTGATATCTACAACTCTAACGTAGATAAACGTGTCCTTTCCGACCGTTGGAAAGAGCCGGGAGACAATGCTCGTTTTAAAGCATTATATAATGGCAAGAACAGTATTGAGATAACTAAATCATCGACTCGTTTCATTGAAGACTACAACTTGTTGTCATTGAATTCAATCACATTAGGTTATACTTTCGGTGCAGAACAAATCAAGAAATTGGGATTGAGTATGCTTCGTCTGGAAATAGGTGCTAATGACCTTGCCCGTTTCTGTACAGTGAAACAAGAACGCGGCTTGAGTTATCCTTACTCTCGAAGTGTCAATTTTACAGTGAATGCAAGTTTCTAAGTGGGTCGTGACAATTATTAAATAAAAGGAAGTATATGAAAATTAAGAATGTTATATTAGTTTTATGTACGTCATTGACGTTTTGTTCCTGTTCCGATTGGTTGGATGTAAGTCCTAATAATCAGGTTGATGGAGAAGATCTGTTTAACTCTGGAAGTGGCTACCGCATTGCTTTGAATGGTATTTACAAGCAGATGTCCAGCCAGAATCTTTGGGGAGAAGAACTGACATGGGGAATGGCTGACGTATTGGGACAGCAATATACCAAATCTAATTTGGGAAGCACGGACTCCAAGTATTGGCAGGCCTGCCAGTATAAGTATACGGATAAAACACTGGAACCGGTTATTCAGAGCATCTGGTCTACCGCTTACAATGCGATAGCCAACTGTAATGAGTTGATTAAAAACATCGAAGCTGCCGATCCTTCTATTTTTCAGGGTAAAACGCTCGAACAGGATCTGATTCACGGAGAAGCATTGGCGTTAAGAGCGATGTTACACTTTGAGGTTCTTCGTTTGTTTGCTCCCAGTGTCGCAGCAGATGATGGAAAGAAATATGTTCCTTATTATGCGACTTTCCCTTCTGTATCAGAACCCTACCTGACAGTGAAAGAAGTACTGGCTAAAATAGAGAAAGATTTGGAAGAGGCACGTGGTTTAGTGCAGACCTATGACAACCAGGAAGGTTATAAGTTGTTGATGACCAAAGCTTATCGCTTTGAAGGCGGTGATTTGGTAACTGACATGTTTTATGCCAGTCGTGGTTTTCGTATGAGTTATATTGCTATCACTGCTTTGCAGGCTCGCGTATTCTCTTATGCAGGAGAGTCGAAGAAAGCTTATGATGCAGCATCGGAAGTGATAAATTACACAGATGATAATGGAGAAAAGATGTTTACCTTTACTGCCAATGCCAGCTTTAATACGAATCCTAAAATGAAGGACGATTTAATATTTGCTCTTTCAAATTCAAAGGAAGTAGAACTCTTCAAAGCATGGGATAATAGGGATGAAGATGGTGGAATGGTTTCTATTGACTATGACGATTATACAGAGATTCTCGATGAAAATGCTAATGACAGACGCTGGAATGAGACTGGTGGTATGATGGAAATTCATAGCGACTATGACTGGTATTGTGTGATCTCTAAGAAATATATGGATGATGCATCTTACACAGATCTTGATAAACGTATTATTCCTGTCATCCGTTTGAGCGAAATGCACTATATACGTGGTGAATATTTAGCAGAAACAGATCCGGTAGCCGGAACGGCAGAACTGGAAACGGTAGCACAGGCGCGTGGATGCACAGCCGGAATTTTCTCTTATATTTCTACTTTGGCGGAATATAAGATAGCGGTTCTGAAAGATGCCCGTAAAGAATTTCTTGGTGAAGGTCAGTTGTACTATTTTTATAAGAGATACAATATACTTCCTAACTCAAAAGCCAATTTTATATTCCCATTGCCGGATAATGAGATGGTTTACTAATTATATAGATAAATAGAAGATGAAAAAGATATATTTATTTTTGACTGCAATGGTCTTGGTGCTGACTGCATGTGAGAAAGACCAGATAGGCAGATACGATTTGGGATCGTATGTCTATTTTACACAGAAAGAAACCGCATCACAGAGCTTTTCTTTTTCTTACTATCCCGGACTTACCACTCATTCATTGGAATTTGAGGTGAATCTGATGGGAGACTTGTTGACAGAGGATAAAACTTTTGAATTATATATTGATACGGAAAAGACAACTGCTACTCCGGATATGTATGAATTGAATCTTCATCCGGTTTTTCATCAGGGAACTGCTACAGATCAGATAACAGTGACTTTAAAGAATCCGAATGATATATTGAAGGATAAAGAAGTAACCTTAGTGTTTGGCATTAAGGAAAATGAGAACTTCCAGCCGGGCTTTGTTGGTCAGCGAAGTATCACAATAAACTTTAATGATATAGCTAGCAAACCTTTATGGTGGGATAGTACAGTTGAAAGTTACTTGGGTGCGTATGATGCTTATAAACTTGATGAGTTTATCAAATGTACGGGAGTCAACGACCTGACAGGTGTAGATGAAACCTTGATTAGAAAATATGCATTAGACTTCAAGGAATATATTGAAGAAAACGGATTGGATATTGATATTCCGGTTTATTAATGAGTAAAATGAATTTGAATATGAGAAAGAATATTTATGTTCTGCTGTTATTGTCTCTGATAATGGTTTTGGGAAGCTGCTATAGCGACAAAGGAAACTATGATTATGAGGATGTAAATGAGATAACAGTTGATTTAGGAGGGGCTAAATATACCTATGTTGTAGGAAATGTAGCCAAATTGGAACCGACTCTTACTTTTGCTACACGCGAAATTGCAGAATCAGAATTAGAATATAACTGGACATTGAATGGTGAGTTTGTCTCTGACAAACGGGTATTGGAGTTTACCGTAGAGAAAATAGCAAGCCAGGTGGAATGTCAGTTGCGTGTAACTAACCCGAAGACCGGTCTTACATACATCGGTCGTACAGCGATGGACTTTACGCAGAAATACAACTTATATGGTTGGTTGGTGTTATCGAAAGATGAACAAGCCTCTTATCTGAACTTTATGACTGCAACGGGTACTGATTCGCAGATTTATGAGGAACATCTAAAAGTTTATCAAGAACAAAATAGAGAAACCCTTCCTAAGGAAACATTGGGGCTACTGGAACATTTCCGTTCGGGAGGTTCAAGTAGCAATCCTTCTTCTGTCTGGATTGTGAATCCGAAAGCTGATAAGTGTGTGGATTTGGAAGGTGCTGCTTTTACTAAAGACCTTGTTCTGCCGGATGCTTTCCTGGAACCCAGTTTCACAAATAATCTGAAAGTAAAACAGATTGCAGAATTAAAATGGTTGACCGTCGTAGTAGATCAGGATGGAAAAGCATACACGCGTAAAAAGTTATCGGAGAAAGCTTTTCATACAGGCAAATTCCTGTCAACACCATTGACTTTCGAAAATAAAGAGGTAAAAGTGGATAGATTTCTGATTATACCAGAAATGCGAGCCTTGAATATGGCGTTTATAGAAGGTGAAAAGGGACAGCACCAACGTATTTTGGCTCTAATGGATTATGACAAGCAGTCCGCAGGTAAAGTGCTTCAATTTACAGTAAAGCAAGAAGACTATGATAAGAATGGCTTTTATGATGTGCCGAAGTTGCATGATCTGTTAGATTATGAAGTTGTGTATCTGGGTTATGCCCGTCCAAAAACTACTGGACTGACTGACGGTACGTATGTGATGACTTTGATTCTGAAAAAGGGAAGTGAGTATTTGTATCAGGAATATTCTGTCAACAAGGCTTCTACTAGCAATCAGATAACGGCTGTTCCATCCATTAACAAGCCAATTAGTTTTGGTAATTTGTTAGAAGGAGCTGTAATTTATACAGCACCTTATATTAATAATAGAACCTATTTATTGATAGGTAAAGGGAACGATCTTTATTATGTTGACCGTACAACGATAGACAGAGATGAACCGATAAAATTGAAAACATTTGATGCGGAAGTTACAGCTTTAAATGCGGAAACTTCACAAGGTAATCAACTGGGAGTCGGGTTATCCAACGGAAAATTCTTTGTTCTCTCTTTAAAAACTGCAAATTTAGGGGAGATTTTAGGAGATCCGGATAAAAAAGAGTTCGAGAGATATTATCAGATGAATGGCAGGGTATTTGATATTCGTTATCGTTTTAAATACAGTAACGGTTGGACTTAATTACAGCACTATAATGGTATGATATAAAAAATCCCGGTAGTCATTGGAACTATCGGGATTCTTTTTTAATTGTCTTTTACTCCATATACTTCTTTATGTATTCTCTTTTTGATTGTTTCAAAATCTTTTTCACAATCCAATTCTCCGTGTATCATTAAATACATGGGGAGAAAATCGTCTCCGGGCTTGTAAGGAGGCTGGTAATAGTCTTTTTTCCACAGTGTAAAGCCTTGACGTTGATAAAAACTGATACGTCGTTTTGCCATTTCCTCTACCGGACGTTCTACTTCCAATACAATCGGGTGTTTTAAATAATTGCACAAATATTCCAGTGTACGTTTTCCATAACCTCCATTTCGTAGAGCAGGATTGGTTGCAAAGTGTTCTACATAGTAGAAACTGTCAAAATCCCAATAGGTAATGAAGCCAACTGGCAGCTCATCATCAAAGATGATGTTATTGTGAAAGTTGCCTGTACGATCAGTGTACTCGCGTAGTTGTTCCAACTGACGGTATTCTTCCGGTGGAAACGAATCAATTAGAAGCTCTTCCATGAATTTGTAATGTTGTAAATCCGACGTACTAATTGGTTGAAGTCTAATCATGAGGTTTGGGTTTTAAGTTTGATAATAATATAATTGTATCTGGTTTTATTTTTTGTTGAATATTCACAATAGGCTGTCATCAATGATTGTATTTGATTAAGGAACATAAAACTCAATCATTCGGCGGATGGCACGTTGACAGACCGGACAAAACTCCGGATATTCGTTTGTTTTCATGCGACAGTCGTAGGCAGGGCGATAAATACCTTTGGCTGAATAGCCGCCTCCTTCATATACTCCCACCGGATATTTCTTCTTTTCAGCAATAGGGGTAGGGATCGGAGCACCTGACGGAAGCATATCTTTCCATTTGGAAGCGAAGTTCACCCGTGTTGAAATATTCTGTTCCCACGGTTCGACATCCAGCGGATAAGTATCTGTCATCACATCATTATCATAGAAATATTCGTCGGCTAATCCTCCGAAACTGTGTCCGAATTCGTGTACTACCACCGGTTTGAACATAGGGTGATGAGCCGTGGTCAGCGTATAAGAATTGTATATTCCTCCTCCGCCATATACATCTGTGTTAGCGAGGATAATGATATGTTCGTAGGGGATGCCTGCCAATGCATTATGGACAGACTTTACCCGGCTGGTAGTCAGATAACGGTCCGAGTAAAAGGTATCAAAATGAGAATGAACTGCTGTTTGCTTCCACTGGTTTTCGCGAGGAACACTGACGCCGCTGTCTGTAGAAGGACTGGCTACGGCAACAATATTAAATTTACTCTTCATGGAGCGGAACGGCTCGTAAGAAAATAAACTTTCGCAGGTGCGTTGTGCATCCTGATAGAATACATCCATTTCTTTTTCTGTATACCCTTCTGCCAGGATAGCAACATCTATGCAGGCTTTTTCATTGCCACTTTGCAGCATATACCGATGTGGAGTAATATGTGATACTCCCCGTTTATGAATCAATATGTCATCCGGGCGCACGATATGTTTGTAAGTAGCCATTGTTTTCTTTCGTGGAGAATACAAAGTAACTTCTACTTCCACAGGCTGTTTAGGATAGGGAAGAAGAAAGGTATTCTCAAATCCTTTGGCTGTTTCTTTGGCTTCGTCTGTTGACAGCCATTCTTGAAATAAAGAAGAGAATGAAGTTTGGTAGATACACTGTTTACTGGCAAGGTCTTTCACAATAATTTGTCCGTTACCTTCCAGTGGAAGTTCCGAAAGATGATGTTGACGTCCTGCCCAGGTAGGAAGTTGTGATAGC
>ERZ773217.1662-NODE-1662-length-16744-cov-5.781533_pt1 | contig 16744 bp, 20 predicted proteins | sample MGYA00580995_ERZ773217 | MGnify/ENA primary metagenome ERZ773217 (study PRJEB29015, sample SAMEA2737772) | human gut metagenome | biome: human gut; feature: human-associated habitat; material: faeces | place: China | collected 2012 ...
CGTACGGTTCTTAGGGGAGGGATGGGCAGCAATGTCCATCTCTTACCCGACCAGATTTTGGAACAGAAACAGCGGTATATCAGCCAGATTATGACTGGCCGGTCCGCCCTTAGAACCTGTGAGGATTTGGACGAAACGGTGTTACAGTATGCCGAGTTTAAGGCGCTTGCAACCTCCGATCCGAGAGTGAAAGAGAAGATGGAGGTGGATAATGAAATCAACCGCCTGACCGTGTTGAAATCGTCATGGCAGACTCAGCAAAATGATTTAAGGCATAAAATTACGAAGTTTTATCCGGATGAAATAGCAAAGACAGCCCGGAAAATTGAGGGCATGACTGCCGACCTTGCCACCTATGCAGAAAAGAAACCGGCTGAATTTCAGATGATTATTGATGGGAAATTTCATGAAGAACGCACTAAGGCGGCGGAGCATTTCATGGTGCGTTCCCGTAAGCTGGGGCGTGAAACCGGTGATACCCTTGTCATGGGCAGCTATGCCGGGTTTACAATCCGTCTGCTTCGTGCGTGGAATGGCAGCGTAAGCCTCCAGCTTTGCGGGAAATGTACTTATCAGACCGATATGGGAGAATCCGAGTTGGGAAATATCACCCGCATTGAAAATCTGGCACAGCGTATGATTGAGCGTAAAGAAGATGAGGAACAAAAGCTGGAAAGCCTGAACCGGCAGCTTGCGGCTTCAAAAGAGGAAAGCGAAAAGCCTTTTGCGGACGAGGAACGGCTGGAGGAGCTGCAAAAGCGAAAGGTGTCCCTAGACCTTGCACTGGAATTTAAGGAGGATGGCGATGATTTGATGGCGGCGGACGGCAGCGAGGAGGAAACCGCAGAACAGAAGGACAGCCCACAGGCTTACCGGGAATCCCTGACGTTGGAACAGCGGCTCTATCGGAAGCTGGAGGTGTTTGCCTCCCCGGTACTAAATGGAGAGGCCTACTATATGAAACTGAAATCCGAGGGTTTTGAGGATCTGGTGCTGGAGGTTATTGGCAGTGGTGAGTACAGTATTGCACATTATTACAGACAGAACGGGGACGCCATGCGCGACCCGGAGATTACCTTTACTGTGGATGAAAAAACAAAATCCATCCACCCTACCTCATTCCTTCAGGATAACATGGGTATTTTCTATGAAACCGCAGATGCAGCACCGGCACAGGTGCGGGACTTGAAGGAATTTATGAGCCAGTGGTTTACCAACATCAAAAATCAGGGCTTTGAGCCGGAAACAGTGAGATTTTATGAACAGGATGAGGAACAAGAATATGAAAGATAGGAGTGAGAAGTTATGGAACATAGGATAACGCCGGAACTGACGGCGGCCTTTACCAGACGGGCGGCCGCGCTCGGCTATGAAATCCGGGAGACTCCGCAGAAGGACGATAAAACGCTGCTGCTTACCGCTTATCTGAACGGCGATGAGGTCTGCAAATTTGAAACAGGCGGCGCTATGCGGTTTATGGAGGATAACCCGCTGATTGAGGAACGGAAGTCTCTCCACAACCTGCTGATGGATATGAAGCAGGCACATGACCTATATGCGGACTCCTGCCCTTTGGAGATTGCAGGAGTAAAGGATTTTCGCAAGATTTCCGATTTTGGGGATATCCTGCTTGCCGCTAAGATGAGCAAGGACCATGAAGTGCGTTTTACCACATGGGAGTATGATTATGACCACAAAGGCGTGACATGGGGGCATTACTACGAAACCAATTACGAGGGTGCCAAGCGTGATTTCGCCCTCCGTGCCGGCTTGATTGACAAGAACCAGCTTTTTACCAAGGAGGAGCTGGTGGCGCTCCATGACGCCTGTGTGTTCCGTGGCAGGAATGATGATGAGATCAGCTATGAGGATGAAAAAAAGCTGCAGGCCGTTATGGAAAAGGTGGAGGGAAACATCCCTGACCTGATTTTTGACAGGGAACAGCCGGAACAGGAGGACAGCCATGGAATACAGCTAGATTAACGCACTTTCCAAGCAGGGCGCAAATGATTATGACCTTTGGAACCTGACTCTCCCCCGTGATAAAATCCATGAAATCCGGCAGGCGCCTGAAAGCGTGTCCGGGGATTTGTGGCAGATATTTGATAAACTGCCAGTTGTGGACAGTCAGAAGCAGGACTCCCTTATCCGGTTTGTTTTGCCGCAGGGTGACAGCCTTACCCTCTACACCGTTGATATGGGGGAGAATTTTATGGACAGGAACCGTTACAATGGCTCCTCTGTCCGGGGTTCACGGGAAGAAATCATGGCAGAGCTGCAGGAAAGCCTGAAAGCACAGGGATACAGCCTGCGGCCAAATGCTTTTTTCGAGAATGTGGATGTAATTGCCACACTGAAAGAAATCATGGAGCATAACACGGATTTTTACCAGACGGATTTTCAGTATGATGTGGAAAAGCTGCGGGAAGCTGCCGAGGATCGGGGAGGCTGCCGCAATTTTTTCTGGCTTACCCGGAAAAACGGTACATGGTGTTTCCCAGAGCGTGATGTCTATATCCAGAGTACCAACGCTGCAAACACATGGGCGTACTATGGAGGGTGCGGGGACGAGAATGTAAAAGCCTTTTGGATTGAACTTGGGCGTATGGAGGGCGATGACCAGAAAATCATCGGGAATATTGTGGAGATGGACTACCAGAAGCACCTTGATTATCTCAGCACCCACTCCTTTGCCCCGGCGTATGTGGAGGTTGTTTTCAAAAGTCCCAACAATGTCCGTACCTTCACCTATCAGGAATACAATCAAAACTGGCAGTCTATCAGCCAGCGGTACGGGACGGTGGAACGTGTGAAGTTTCTGGTAGAAAACCAGACGGAGCTTGCCCGTGCCGTAATCTCTGCCCGCAGCCTGATTTGGGAGGCTACAAAGCCTATGGGACTGACGGATTATATCGACCGGTTAGAGCATGACAGGCTTCACGACTATGGCTATACCGCCGATGATGTGCAGCGGATTGGCCCAATGGATGCGGAAAAGGCGGTCAAACATGGCTGTGCTGTTATGCCCTGCATGGGGACGGTACACGGGAAACTATAACGGGCAGGGAAATGTTCCAACAGCACCTGTTCCATAACGGTATGTTTGGTATGGAGAGGCAGGAAGCCAAGCTGCTGCAATATTTCAAACAGGACTGTATCCCGCTGTTTACGCCGGAGGAAACAAGGCTGATTTGCTCCCTTGCCATCCAGACAGGGAAAGCGGTTGGACGGGACAGTGCCGGTCTGTTGGACAGTATCATCCGCAAAGCGGAACTGACCATGGGACAGGCCAAAACCGTAGCTTTGGAGCAGGATATGGAGTTTGTCCATGAGGAACAGGAGGAATTATGCAGGGACTCTTAAAGCCTTATCAGGTGGAACAGATAAAAAGAAAATATCCCGTGGGAATTAGGATTCAGCTTGAACACATGGAGGGGGAGGCGGATATGCCGGACGGTCTGTGTGGAACGGTATGTCACGTTGACGATCAGGGGCAGCTCCATATGAAATGGGATAACGGCCGTTCCCTTGCCGTGGTTCCAAACGTGGACTCGTTCCATATCCTGCGGACACAGGAGCAGGAGGAAGAACCCGGCTCTGAAATAATGGAGGGAGAAAAAGCGGATATGAATTACGAACCCATGAACCTTTATGTGGATTATATTAACACCAAGGTACTGCCTAAAATTGACTACGGGCGGCTTCAGGAAGACTATGGAACAGCGGAAAAAGCCTATGCCAAGTCCGTGTTGAACGCCCTGCACCAAGGGGTTTTAGAGGTGTATGGCACAGGAACCTTTGACCGGGATACGGCAGGCGGCTATGTGCTGCTCCCTGGCGTGGTACAGTCCAAGGCTACCGGCGAACTTTGTATCGCCCTGCTGGAACTGGATTTACAGTCCTCAGGCGAGCATTGCGCCACGGATTTCCTGACCCGTTATGGCTGTATCAATCAGAACGAACCGGAAATGCCGGAACAGGTGCGTAAGTTTCTCCGGGAAACCTATGGAGCTTATGAGTACGGCTATACCGCCACGCTGACGGACGACATCCATGTGGATAAGGGCAGTCTTCCACAGGCTATGCGGGAGATGCTGAGGAACTTCAAGGAATATGAATTTGTCCCCTGCGATGTGCGGCAGAACTTACAAAGCGAGGAACCAGATCAGGTTGACGGGGAGAATTTGGAACGCTGACGGGAAGGGATGAAAATCGCTTGTTTAACCCGGTGCAATTTGGTAGAATAATAAGAAGTAGATTGGAGAGTGAGAAAGATGGTGGAAACGATTCAAACCTATATCCTGATGCACAAGGATATTCCTGTGGCGGAAATCCGTCTGGACAGCGTGACGGCATCTGTTTCTGCTGTTGGTGAGATATTTACTCCCGCCCATGTGCCGGTGGGCATCCCGATGAAAAAGGGGAAGATTGACCGCGCCGCACTGAATGAGTGGTGGATGGGGCGGGCAATCCCGGCCAGCCGTGCGGGACTTGCGCAAGCTTTGGAAGAACTGAAAATTGCTTCTCCGCAGGTGCTTTTGGATAAATGCCTTGGCCTGTCCCTGTCCGATCAGTATTGGATCTGTCCGGCTGCTCGGAAAACAGCGTGGAGCGAGGTCAATTTCTTTGACAACGCATTTTCAGAGGACGTAGGCAACGCCCTGTTCGGGCATCCGGTGTCAGGCGAAGGAGTCAGCCTAATGTCTCCGGACAATACCTCGGACGGCTGGCTGAAAAAGAAGTGGACGATTGTAAACGGAAAACGCTGCCTGCTGAAAGCCGGGAGCGGCGCGACCCAGCAGGAGCCTTATAATGAGGTGCTGGCAAGTATCATCATGGAACGGCTGGGGATTCCCCATGTGGCCTACACCCTGACGATGCAGGAAGACTATCCATACAGTGTATGCGAGGACTTCATTACCCCGGACACCGAGCTTGTGACAGCGTGGTATATCATGCAGACCCAGCCGAAACCCAACCATGTTTCTGTTTATCAGCATTATCTGGACTGCTGCGAAAAACAGGGTATCCCCGGTATCAGGGAGAGCCTTGACCGTATGCTGGTGCTGGATTACCTAATGATGAATGAGGACAGGCATCAGAATAATTTTGGAGCCGTCCGCAATGCCAATACGCTGGAGTGGATAGGAGCTGCACCGGTTTACGACAGTGGCACTTCCCTCTGGTTTGATAAGCCCACAATGATGGTCGGTTCCATAGGCAGAGTGACCAGCAAGCCGTTCAAGAACAGCCATGATGAACAGATTAAACTGGTATCCTCTTTTGACTGGCTGAATTTGAACGCACTGGCCGGAATTGATGAGGAACTGCGGGAACTGGTAAAAGGCTCCCTCTTTATAGATGAAGCCCGCTGCAATGCACTGTGTAAGGCTCTCTGCGGGCGTGTGGAACGGCTGACGGAGGTGGTGAACAGCCGCCGGAACCTTTACCCGGTAGACGACCGCACCGCTGACGTGGAGGAGGACGTGGCATACAGCGGAGAGGATATGGAGCGGTAGAAAGAATAAAGCAGCTGAAAAACGGAGGTTTATAAGATGGCAGATGAAAAGCGAAAAGAAACAGACGAGGAGCTGATGGAGCGGTTTGACACATTTGTGCGTTCCACACTTTTGGAGGAGGGAAACAAACTGCGGGCAGAAAAGGGCTATCCCCCTCTTACCGAGGCTGATATGGAGGACGTGGATACACTCTCCGCACTAAAAGAACAATTCGGAAAAAAAGACTGACAACTTTATGATTTTAAATGCCGTCCGGAAGTGGTTTTGACTGCTTTCGGGCGGCTTTTTTGTTTGGAGGCGGCAATGAAATTATTGCAGTTGACAGTGCAGGGGAACGCTGCCTGTCCTGCTCTTTGGCAGGACAGTTTGTTTTAGACTGGAGGTGAGGAATACGAGACAGCAGGCAAAAGCAATGCCTTTTACCGAGGAACAGATGCGGCAAATCTATAACACCAACCTGATTGATTTTGCCGTCCAGCACGGCTTTGAAATTGAAAAAGGCGATAGAAATACCGTCCATGTCAAGCACAGCGGAGGGTTATATCTGTTCAAGCATGGCCGGGGCTATATCTGTTTTTCCAAGGAAGGCTCTAAGGGCAATATCGTGGATTTTGTACAGGAATACATGGGTGCCAGCAACTTCAAAAGTGCGGCGGAAATTATCTTGAACTGCCGTGCCTATGAGCAGACAGAGCATTATATCCCGCCCGTGGAGAAAAAACTGCGCGGTGATTTGATTCTGCCGGAAAAAGATAAGAGCTTTGACCGCACGATTGCCTATCTGACCCGCACCCGTGGAATTGATAAGGAAATTGTGTATGCCATGATAGAACAGGGAAAGGTCTATGGAGCCAGAACGGAGAAAAGCGGATATAGCTTTCATAACTGTGCTTTTGTAGGTTATGATGAGAATGGGAAGCCCCGCTACTGTGCATTACGCGCCCCCAGCGCCGACAGCCATTTCCGGCAGGACGTTGAGAACTCGGATAAGACCTATGGATTTACTATGGAGGGGCGTGGGAGCCGTGTGTATGAATTTGAGGCCCCTATTGATGCCATGAGTCATGCCGCCCTCTGCAAGCTGAACGGCATTGACTGGCGGGAGGATCACCGGGTATCGGAGGGCTGCCTGTCAGATAAGGCGCTTTCCCGCTATTTGCAGCTTCACCCGGAGATTACGGAAATCGTATTCTGCTATGACAATGATATGGATGGGAAACTGGCGGACGGTACGCCCCACAATCACGGTCAGGCGCAGGCGGAGATTTCCGCAGGAGCATTTACGGAGTTGGGCTACAAGTGCTTTATCCAGACCCCGCAGACCAAGGACTTCAATCAGGATTTACTTACATTCCGGGCAATGCTGCAGGCCGATGAAAAGCAGACGGAGAAAGGGGCGGAACGGTAGGCGCTTCAAATTGCATAAATGAGCGAGCGCAGGCTGGCAGAGATTGAAAAAACCATGCAGCCATGATACAATGGGACAGAAAGAACAGGCAGGAAGGAGTGGTTAAGATGGATGCAAAATATCGAATGACACGGGAGCAGAATATCTTTGTTGCCAAGCGTAACATCGTGGATTATATATGGAAAAGCGCAAAACTGGAGGGGCTGGCAGTCACCTATCCTGATACGGAAGCTATTTTCAACGGGATGAGCGTTGCCAATGTGAAGGTATCGGATATTGTGGCGGTGAACAATTTAAAACACGCATGGCAGTTTATATTAGACACGCTGGACTATCCGGCGGATTATGCCCTTGTGTGTAAAATCAACCAGTTTGTCGGAGGCGACAATCTGATTATCAATGCGGGGTTCCTGCGCTCCATGCCGGTCAGCATCGGCGGCACAACGTGGAAGCCGGAAATACCGATCGAATCAAAAGTCAAAGAAGAAATAGCAGATATCCAGACCATCGAGAGCCCTACGGAGCGGGCAATCACCCTCATGCTGTATCTGGTCCGCAGGCAGATGTTCCTTGACGGGAACAAACGGACTTCCATGCTGGCGGGCAACCATATAATGATTGCTTCCGGCTGCGGCGTTATTTCCGTGCCGATTGAACTGCAGCCGACTTTTACGAAAATGCTCATAGATTTTTATGAGAGCAATGACATGGAACCAATCAAGCAGTTTGTGTATGAGAACTGTATTGACGGTATTGATTTTCAGCCGGTTCTGCAGCCGGAAACAGAAAATGGGGAAGAATTGGAGAGGTGATTATTGACGCATACCGTTTTGGAACGGTGCTTAGAAGTATCGACATATCATAAAAAATAACAGGAAACATTCCGTACCGTCCCGCATAAAAGCGGGGCGGTATTTTTATGGGGAAAGGAGGCTTATGAGGCCGGTATTTGTTTGCCAGCTTTCCGAAGAAAAGCAGGCGGAAATCAGAAATTTTCTGAATCACTATTGATGTTACTGGGATGTACTTTTGTTTCTGCTCTTTCAGGGAGCGGAGCGACCAACAGCCCTCACCGCCTACGGTGGGGGCTACTTAGTGCCAAAATCTCAGATTTTGGAGTTAAGGCAGGAATAGGCGGGTTCCACCCGCCAGAAAAACAGCTTACAGGCAAAGCCTGTAACGGGGTTCTCTCATAGATAGGTGGGTTCCAGATGGAACCGTTTGGAAGGGGGGCTTGTTATGCCGGAAAAGAGTGTAAAACGCTCTATCAATTTTGCCCCGGATATGCTGGAGGCTCTGGACAAACTGGCGGTCACGAACCACACGACCACATCGGAGTTAGTGCGGCAGTTTGTGGAAAAGGGGCTGAATATTGAGGGGTATAAGCAGGACGTGGATTTTATTGCCAGCATTATCCGGCAGGAGTTTACGTCCGTCTATCATATCGAGGATATTAAGGCGGTCATGGAACAGCAGACCAACCGCCTTGCAAAAATGCTGATGAAGTCCGGCAAACTGGACGGTGCGGCATTTTTTCTGCTGATTAAGGTATTGATGAACATGGCCCATGACGGCACGGAGGATGAATTTGACCAGATGTTGAATGAAGCCGTGACGCTGGGAGTGGACTATATGCAGAAAAAGGATTTTCAGATTAACAGCTTTTTGCAGGATACGGATAACCTCCGCAGGCTTGCGGACAAATTGTAGGAGGTGTATTAAATGTCACATGCACAACGCTATACAGAACTGACCGCACTGACGGGAAACAGACCGCTGGACTGTTCCTATCATGCGGCTTTTTATCTTCTATCCCATGACCCGGAAATTTACGAAGCCGCTCGAAAGTGTGTCACCGTAGAGGGGATTGAGTTTGCGAAGGTCAAACGTCTGACAAAAGGCATTGATGAAACTTCCCAGCAGCTTATTGACATCGCCCATAATCTTTTCTCATGGACGAGTAAATGCAAGGTAACGCCCTTTGACATTTCCCGGCTGGGTTATCCCTACATGGAGCTGGCCTGCACGGCTTGTTATATCGCTGCCGGTCAGATGGAGGTGGTGATGGAGCCGGAAACGGACAGCCTGAAGCTGGACGATAAGGAATATCGAAAAACACAACGACTTCATGAACGAATGGAACGCCTTTATGCCAACATGGAGATTGCCGGGGCGGAAGAACCCGGACTGGAACGCTGAAAGGAGGGACTTGTGATAACAGGAGTGATTAAAAATCAGGTAAGAGGCGAAACGCTGGTTGTGACCCTGCCATGCAGCCTTTACGATTTGCGAGATCATTTGAAAAAGGACGTCGCAACGGACAGATTCCATTTTTACCAGCAGTATGTTCCCTGCCAACCCAGCGCCGCCACCGGTGTGAAATATTTGATTGAGGAAACCGACCGATACCGTCTGACCATGGAGAACTATGCCCGTGCGTGTAAGGCCGCCGAGGATGAGGAATACGAAATGCCGGAGGACGAGGACTGGGAACGCAGACGGGAGGTGACGGCTTATCTCCATTTTAGTTTATAAGCAGCGTTTCAAGAATCCCAACTATAAAAGCACTGCCAGCAAAAACTACGCCCATATCCGCTATATTGCCACCCGGCCGAGGGTTGCTAAAAATGAGGGCATGAACCATGGCCTGTTCGGAAAGCTCACGCCGGGTACAGTGACCGAGTTTACCGACTGGCGGGAGATTGCGAGGCTTGCTTACCAGAACTCCAAGAAGCACATCACCATGTACCGCAGCGTGGTTTCCTTTGACGAGGTCACCGCTGAAGAACTGCTATTAACGAATCAAAAGGCATGGCAGAGATACATAGACAACCATATCCTGACGATTGCACAGAAAAACGGCATTCGGGTGGAACACCTGCAATGGGCGTGTGCGCTCCATAAGGAGAAAGGACATCCCCATATCCACGTGGTATTTTGGGACACATCCTCACGGGTAAAAAATCCGTTTACCCCGCCTGCCGTTCCAAACGCAATCCGCAGGCAAATGATAAAGGACACCTTCCCCGACAAAATCCGGGCGTATGGAGAAGAAAAGAATGTTGCCGCCGCTGAAATCAGGCGGCTGGGTGATGCGCTGGTGGACGATTTTGAACGCCATATCCGGCAGCTCGAATCAAAGAAATATAAGAAGCTCCGAGAGGAATATGATGCCGAGGACGAGATTTCCGATACCTTTGAATTTGGAAACCGGGTGCTGGAGGAAACGGCAGACCGGGTATTTAAGATTAAATCCGCCCTGCCGGAGCATGGACGGATTGCCTATCAGCTTTTATCGCCTGCGGTTAAGAAACAGGTGGATGGGTTAGTTGAATATCTGTTGAAGAATGTCCCTGACCTGCAAAAACAGAAAGAGGCTTATGTGCAGAGCAAGATGAAGATGACGCTGCTCTATGGAGGAAATGAGGACTATCTGACCTCGATGAAAGAAAAATTCAGCACGGAGGCCGACAAAATTATCGCCAACCGCATTTTAGGTATGGTAAAGACCCTGAACCGGCTGGACAGGGAAATGAAGTCCGCCGGGTACCGTGACAGCCGCAGGCAGTTTTATATGGAAAATATGCTGATGGAAGCGCTCTCCATGCTTGCAGGGCTGGTCGATACGAATAACCGGCAATTTGACGATTTCCTAAAAGCGGGTGGTGATTTGTCGAAGGAGGCAAAGAATGAATTGTATTTGAAATATCAGGACAAAGGCTATGAGCATTAACCCGCCACTTTCCGGCAGGGAGCTTCAAAGCCGGAAAGGAGAACCATGTACCCGAAGCAAAAGCAATATTTTAATGGCTGCGGCGTTGCCAATCATAGCGGCACCGTTTCCTATGAATATCCAAAAGATCACCCATGCAAGGGCTGTCCCTATCAGTTTCCCGTGGATGCGCCAAGCTGCACCATGGGGAGCAGGCCGCCCGACTGTGCGTGGTATTTCTATAAAAAGTTAATGAAACGGAGGAACTGCGGCTGTTAGTGTCCCGCTGTGCGAGAACCGTCTGCCTGGATAACGAACTGGAAGCCGCCACAGAGAACCAGATCAATGCGCTCATGGCAAAGATGGAAAGCCATCTTCCCGCAGAACCGGGGCTATCGCCCCGGCAGTGTTTCCAACATGAAATAGAATAAGGAGTGTGACCGATGAAAAGTAAGACAGAGTTTTACAAAGCCTATTTTGAAAGTATTGAGAAAAAAGGATTTTCCATCCGCCCGCCGTCCTCACCGGATTATGTGGCGGACATCTACCACAGGGAAAAGCCCATCGCCTTTTATTCCAAGCAGGACGCCATCATCAAAAATCCTTTTGTGGAGGCGGATGAGAAACAGATTGCAAGACTCCAGAGCCTTGCCAAGACCACGGCTATCGGCTGCGGAATCTGCTCCGACAAGCCGTATGACGATTCCCTTGCGGCAAAGGAGCAGAGCGGAGCCGTGCGGATTAACGAGCATAATGGCGTTGTTCTGGCGTGTAAGTACCACCCGATTTTTGATTATGTGCTGTCTACTTACCGTAAAGATACGGAACATGGAAACGCCGCTATCCAACGCCGGTATTTCTACAATAAAGAGGCCGCCTTTGAGGACTTCGCCCTCAGAAGCGGTCTGGTGGATGAAAAAAAGCTGTTTTTGGAGACGGAATTAAAAATTCTCCATGCCGGTCTTGTCAAAATGCGTACCGTGGACAACGACTTAAGTCAGGACGATATGGACTCGGTAGCGGCGCTGATTGACCGGATCGAGGATATTGTGCCGGAGCTTTCCAAAAAGGAAAGGCTGTTTGATTTTACCAAACTATTCAGTCAAGTGGAAAACGCTCTGGAACGATAAAAGGCTCCGCCCGAAACGGCGGAACCTTTACGATTTCATCAGCTTTGCAATATTCAAAACTGCGGTAGCTTTTTCTTCCGGTAAGAGCCGGACGGTTTCCACAAGGTCACGTTCAAATTCAGTAGGATACATGACTTCCCTGTCCTTATTAAGAAATTCCGCTAAAGTAACGCCCATGCTGGAAAGCAGCTTTTCAAGCACTAACACAGACGGCTGACTTTTGCCCTTTTCAATACTGCGGATATAGTTTTCTGATACATCAGATTCCTTTGAGAGTTTATAGACACTGTATCCCTTTGCGGTGCGAAGCTCCTTAAACCGTGTTGCCAAATCCATATTATCACCCCTTTACATACTTAATATTATGTGTGATAAGGGAACAAATTATAATCCAATAATAATTGTTGAAAATACAGATATATTGTTGTAGTATGGTAGGTGCGAAAAAGAAAAACGGCCCCGCATCCTGTCTGCGGAGCCGTCAGTCCTTGTCATTTTCAGGAGTAGGTTTGATAACGCCCTGTTCCTGTTCCACTTCGTTGATATGCTTTAGCAGCACATATTCAATGTAATTGGTAAGGGAACGGTGTTCTGCGGTTGCCAATACCCCGATTTTGTCAAAGACTTCATCTTCCAGACGCAGGGTAAATACCTTTTTATTTGTAGCCATAGAATATATCCTCCACTTAATTGGTTTAGATATATTGTATGGTAATTTTTTAACTTTATATACAGTCACTTGACAGGTAAATAACATCAAATTTAATTAAAACAAAAAGGAGAGTAAACAAATGCACCAACAACCACAAGGCGAATCCATATGGGGAACCATCAATACTTGTGTGGAGATTGCCCTCAATATTTACATGATTACAGCCAAAGACGATAAAGGCATTGAACACAGCGGAATCATGGCAAAAAAGGATACTGCGGAAAAAAATCTGTCGCCTAAGGCGGTCAGTATGGCAAAGCAGGAGGGCGACTGGCTCTGTTACGATGAGAACACAAAAGACATCCCTATGTATGAGGTTCTCCAGCGCAAGATGGCGGCCTGCAAACGGGCGGAAAACGCCATTATGCAGCAAATGGAGGATATTCAACGTGATGGCAAGGTATCCTTGTCGGACTACTTCGGGGAGTGCGAGCCGCCGTTTAAAACCTCTCACGGAGAAATCGTGGATACGCTTCCAATCCGCAACGGTATCTATTTTACGCAGGACAATCATGAAATGCTGTTTGCGGTCCATGAAACGGTGGCGGATTATTATATGTCCCCGGCAGCGGCGGAGTTTGGACAGCGGCAGGGGGAATATCTGTTTTATGATCTGACAGCCAGCGCCATCCCGTTAAGCGAACTGAAAAATGTGTTTTCAGAAACCGAGGCCCTGATTGTGTCGGAGGACAGTCTGTATGCAACCTTGAACCATTGCTTTCAGGCGTATACTTCCCAATACAATCATTGTATGCCGGAGGAAAGCCGGATACCGGAGACGGAGGCTCCCGACAGCCTTTTCTTTGCCGTACAGTTGGAAGCCGCCAAGGACAGGACGGAGGAACAGGACGGCGCCTATGAGCCTGATTTCAATGAAGAAACCAGCTATGAAATCGAGTCATGAAGAAACGGGGTGTGGGGCTTATAGCGGCGTTGATTTTTCTTTTCGGCTGTTCTATGCAGAATCCGTCCCCAGCAGTAGAGGAAAGCGTGGCAGTAGAAGAAACCCGTCAGGTCTATTTACCGGTGGGAACGGCGGCTATGGAGGAGTGCGCCCTGTGTGGTCCCAAAAGTATTTGGGGCTATTACAGCAAACTGGACTCCATCGGTGTGCTGAACCTTGCCAGTGGGAATATCAGCGATCTGCGAATTTTTGAATATGAGGATGACGGTACACTCAAGGATAATTCCGGGCATTCCAGCATGATGATGCTCAGTGACGGTGACGGCCGTTATAGTTATATATCGGTCATGGGAAGCCGGGGGATTTGTGACTTGAATTTGTCATGGGACGAGGGAAAAGAGATTATCTTAGAAGAAATCGCCCCTTTGTACTGTCTGAATTGTATGAATAAGATTGCAGCTCTGGATGCGGAATGGACGGAGGAATTTACAGACGGAAAACGCTGTCCCTTCGCCATGATTGATTTTGTTACGGGAGATATTTATTCCCTAAACGGGATTTGCACCGCCCGCTTTATTCGGGATTATTACATGAATTTTCAGTTTGGGGACAGGAAGATTGACGGCATTATTGTCTATGCCCCGGAGCGGTTCCCCAAATAACAGAAGAATGTGAGGATAGGGTTGCAGGGAAAATGGCTGGAGGACGGCGGTTTCCCACCGGGCAAAGACGGTCAGCTTTCTGGTTGCCAGTTCCCGCTCCATCACCGCCTTTGCCCTCTCCCCTTATATCCTGCCGGGCTGCGGACAGATTATCAGCGGCGGCGCCAAAGGGATTGACAGCCTGGCGGAACGGTATGCTATCAAACATGGGATAGAAAGCAAGGTGTTTAAGCCAGACTACGCAAGGTTTGGAAAAGCCGTGGCACAAAGCATACGATTGACTATGCCACAAAAATCGGGAAACAAGTCAAGGTAATTACAATTACAACAGAATAACTTAGGAACAGGCAGGGCGCATCTCTCTTACGGGGTGCGTCCTGCTTTTTCTCTTTTGGAGGTGATTTTTTGAAACAAGTCTATATCGCAAGCCCCTTACGCGGGGATTACGATACGAATATCCGCAATGCGGTGGAATATTGCAGGCTGGCGGCAGAAAGCGGTGTGCTGGCCCTGGCTCCTCACATCATTTTTAGCCAATGGTGCAATGATACCATCCCGGAACAGCGGGAACAGGGATTAAAGCTGGGGCTGGAGCTGCTGGCTAATTCTGAAGAGCTGTGGGTGATGGGAAAGCGGATCAGCGAGGGAATGCGGGGAGAAATCGACTTTGCTGCCGAACATGGCATTCCGACTTTTTATATGCGGAGCCCAACTTCCCCGCAGTATTATCCAATCAGTCCAGACGGGAACTGTCTGCTTTCGGAAAGCGACTGCATTCCGAACAGCCGCAAGGTGGATTATGAGGGACAATGGGTGGTTTTGCACCATGAGGTTTTGGCAGAGCAACACCGTATCCCCCTGAACCAGCTGTGGCTCTGTACACACGGTCCCGGTTGCCCCGCCAAGCATAAATTTAGTGATACAATCCATCTGCTCCATCCGGTTGACCGGGATCATCTGGCAATCGCACGGGACGAAGTGTGGGGCATTGCAAAGCCGGAAACACTGGAACGGCTGACAGTGCTCTATCCTGCGCTGGGGGAGAACCTGACAGCGTTACAGCCTGCGGCGGAGCCGGACGAGGACATGAGCCGATGAAGAAAAAAGAGAAACTGATTCTAAGTGCGCTCCTGATTGGGTTTGGCAGTATTTTCAATCTGTTCTTTACGGCGGCGCTCCATGGAATGCTGTCAAGGCAGCATGACACGCTGACCCTTATGCCGTTGTTCCAGTGTATAACCGGATTGTTTACCCAGCGCCAGCAGCTTCTGATGTTCCTGTCCTTTGAGGGGTTTATCTGCCTGTGCTGCGTCCTCTTTTGGGTGCAGAACGACCGGCCCTATCAGAGCGATTTAATCAAGGTGGCTGGGGACATCTGCACACCGGCTCCGGTGGGGCAGTTCCAGCACGGCTCCTCCCGGTGGCTCCGTGAGGAAGAAAAGAGCAAAGTCTTTCGGACACAGGACATTGACCCTACAAATCCGGTCATTAAAATGCTGCTGGACACAGGGTATGACGATTTGCCATTTATGAAAAAAGAAACAGACAACGGAGAAACCGGGCGGGAGGACACGGCACAGGACAAAGCCGATGCACTCCTGCCCGTTTCTATAAAGAAAAATGAGTTAAAGGAGGATGAGAATTTTGAAACAGTATCTTATGACGTTGCGGATTCTGCTGTAAGGCGGAAGGAACCGGAGCCTGAAAAGTCCAAAGAAGAACCGCATGATTCCCATAAGCTGTTTGAAAGCGGCGGTATCGTGGTGGGAATGGAGAAACACGGCAGCCGGGAAAGGCTGTACTGTATCGGGGATGATACCCATACCTTGACCATCGGCGCCACCCGTTCCGGAAAAACCCGCTGTCTGGTTGTGCAGTCCATCTGCTCCCTTGCCCTTGCCGGGGAAAGCCTGGTCATCAGCGATCCCAAGGCAGAACTTTACGATTACACGGCCGGGTATTTGAAAAAGCTGGGCTATGAAGTGATTTGTCTTGATTTTAAGAACCCGGAGAAAAGCACCCGCTATAATCTGCTCCAGCCGGTCATTGATGCGGTAAAGGCAAAGGATATGGAACGTGCGGAAATGTACGCATGGGACATCACCAACATTCTGGTGGGCGACAACACCTCCAATGAGAAGATTTGGGAAAACGGCGAGAAGTCCACCATTGCGGCGGCTATCCTCTGTGTGGTGGTAGACAATGCCAAACGTCCGCAGTACCAGAACCTTACCAATGTCTATTGGTTTATCGCAGAGATGAGCAAATCTGTGGGCGGGAAGTCCCCTATGAGCGAGTACATGAAGAAGCTCCCCAATGACCATCCGGCACGGGCGCTCATGTCGATTGCGGAGGTGGCTCCCAGCCGCACCAAGGGCAGCTTTGATACCTCGGCACTGACAACGCTCCGGCTGTTCACTTCCCGCTCCGTCTACTCCATTACCCACAAGAGCGATTACAATATCGCGGACATCGGCAGGAAGAAACAGGTGCTATTCCTGATTCTGCCGGACGAAAAGACCACCTATTACCCGATTGCCAGCCTGATGGTGTCCCAGCTTTATGAGCTTTTGGTGCGGCAGTCGGATATGCGTGGCGGCAGGCTGGAACGCCGGGTTAATTTTGTCCTTGATGAGTTCGGGGTGCGCTCGTAAGCGGAACCCATTCGTTCCGCGCGGGCTTGTTTGTAATCTATCT
>ERZ773217.1674-NODE-1674-length-16675-cov-5.556197_pt1 | contig 16675 bp, 18 predicted proteins | sample MGYA00580995_ERZ773217 | MGnify/ENA primary metagenome ERZ773217 (study PRJEB29015, sample SAMEA2737772) | human gut metagenome | biome: human gut; feature: human-associated habitat; material: faeces | place: China | collected 2012 ...
GAAATCGGTGCATATCGTACAAAAAATTTAGGACATAATCAAAAATGGTTGACATAGTAAAAATAAATATTCAGAATATTTTTAAAATAAAATATAGTAATAAAAAAACAAATAAAAAATAGATAAAAAGTGTTGACAAAAATAAAACTGAGTGATATTATAAAGTCAACAAATAACAAAAGAGTTTTTAAACGAAAGGAAGGAGGCTTACTCCAATGGACACGATAGAAAATCCAATTCAATATATCAGTGGTATGGCAAATGAAAGTTCCTATGTTGAAAGCCTTAACCATAGATAAGACCGGTAAAGAAAGATAAGATAGAATCGTTCGGAGAAGTAAAAGAAACCGGAATAGATAAAGAAGATTTAGTATTTGCAGATATATTGAGAAGATACCACAATGATTCAATGATTTAGATGATGTGTAAAGAAACATCAGATAAATGTCACATTTATAACTTATAAATAACAGATATTGAAATTAGTATTCAACTTTGAATTATAAAAACAAGGGCAATTAGGAACAGAAAACAGATAATCCCTCCGATATAAATATATAAAATAAAACTAAATACAAGTATAGCCATTATAATCTTATACATTATAATGGCTATTTTTTTGACATTGACAATCCCTTGTGATAAACTATAACAGTAAAAGTTTAACTATGGAAAATAAGGTTAAAAATAATTAATAGAGGTGAAAAAACATTGGATAAGCATGAATATCGTGTAAAAACAGAGCAGATGCTCGAGTACATGGAAAAGAAACAGTATAAAAAAGCAATGGAAATTGCAGACACAATCGACTGGCACAGAGTAAAAAGTTTGTCCATGCTCAGTACAGTGAGTGAAATATACGAATATAATGGGGAGAACCAAAAGAGCAGGGATATTTTATTCATTGCTTATGACCGTTCTCCAGGCAGCAGAAAGATAGTATATCGCTTGGGAACATTGGCAATTAAAATTGATGATTTGCAGGAGGCGATGGATTGCTATGAAGAATTTCTTTCCATTGCACCGAAGGATCCGAATCAATATATTTTAAAATATAAGATTTTGAAGGCGGAGAATGCGCCGTTAGAAGAGCAGATTGAAGCGCTTGTTGATTTCAAGAAGATGGAATATGTGGAAAAATGGGCGTATGAACTGGCTAAGTTATATAATGCGGCGGGAATGATACCGGAGTGTCTTGAAGAATGTGATGATTTGATTTTGTGGTTTAGCGAAGGAAAGTATGTTCTGAAGGCGATGGAATTGAAGAGACAGCATAAGCCGCTGACTCCTTTGCAGCAGGAGAAATACGATCGTTTCGTTGAGAAGAAAGAACAGGTGAAAAAAGCAAAAGAAGATTTGGACGCGACACGCAAGATTGAGATTCCGAAAGGGATTGCAGAACCTGTGCAGGAGAAAGCAGTTGAGGAAGTTGCAGAAGAACCGGTTGAAGAGACAAGCGGAGAAGTCGCAGAAGAGCCGGTTGAAGAGACAAGCGAAGAAGCCGCAGAAGAGCCGGTTGAAGAGACAAGCGAAGAGATCGTAGAAGAGCCGGTTGAAGAGACAAGCGAGGAAGTTGCAGAAGAACCGGTTGAAGAGACAAGCGAGGAAGTTGCAGAAGAACCGGTTGAAGAGATAACTGAAGAACCTGTTGAGGAAGTTCAGGAAGAAGGGACAGAGGAAACTGTAGAAGAAGAGTCAGTTGAAGAACCTGTCGAGGAAGTTTCGGAAGAGTCTGAAACTGAGCCGGAAGAAGTGACGGAAGAAAAAGAACCGGAAAGCATCATTAAAGAAACGGTGGTAGGTTCGACTTTGGAAGAAGCGGTTGCAAGAGGCGTAGCCGCTGCGGTTAATGTAACTGCCAGAGAAAAAGAAGAAGAGGCAATGACAGCGCAGGAGAAACTGGAAGGTATTCTCCAAAATTGGGAAGAAACACAAAGAGCGGTTGAGCAGGAAATCGAAAGAAAGAAACAGGAGGCTGAGGCTGAGCGGGAGGCAAAAAGAAAAGAGCGCGCAGCACAGAGCATGTTTAACACAACTCCGATTATTCCTGATGACATTCAGCAGTTGCTTGATGATTTGGAAAGTGAAATGAAAGAATCTGAAGAAGCAGAAGAAGATGTTGAAATCAATGAGGTTGTAGAAGAACCGACGGTGGAAGAAACTGAAACAACAAAGCCGGCAGAGGAAATACAGGAAGAACAAGTTGAGGAAGTGACGGAAATGGAAGCGGAAGTGACAGAAGAACCGATTATGGAGGAAGAACCTGAGGAAGTTGTTGAGGAGACTGTGGAACAGCCTGTAGAAGAACCTCAACCGCAGGAAGAAATTTTTGCTGATGACGATGATATTATCGAGAAACAGTTTGATATTTCTTTGCAGGAAGAAATAGAAGAACCGGTTGAAAAAGACGATGAGTTAGAAAAACTGCAGAATGAAACGAAAAAAGATGTAGACAAAGAAACAGACGGAGTTTCTTTTGACACCGGTTTTATCGTTCAGGGGAAATATGATTTGGAAGCGCAGAGTGAGATTGGAACAAAAGCCGGTCTTACTGAAGAACAGAAGAAGTTATTCTCCTACTTTGTTCCCGTAAGAGGAATGAGTGAGCAGATAGTGGAAGTGCTTGAAAATGATAAAAACTGCAATACAAGATATGGAACGTCACGCACTGGCAATATTCTTGTTGTAGGTCGTCAGGGAACAGGAAAAACTGTTTTGGCAGTCAATGTAGTGAAAGCGATTCAGAAAGCAAGAAAACTGAAACAGGGTAAAGTAGCCATTGTCACGGGAGAAGCGCTGAATAGAAAAGATTTGTCAACAGTTCTCGGCAAATTAAAAGGCGGGGCGTTAATCGTTGAAAAAGCGGGAAAAATGAACCAGTCAACAATTGAGGCGCTAAATGAGAAGATGGAAGAGCAGACGGGAGAACTTCTTGTTGTTTTAGAAGAACAGAGAAAACCTTTAGAAAAACTTCTCTCAGAAAATCCGGGATTCAGAAGAAAATTCACTTCTAAACTGGAACTTCCGATTTTCATCAACGACGAATTGGTTACATTTGGACAGACGTATGCAAAAGAAAACGGCTACAGAATTGACGAGATGGGTATTCTGGCACTTTATAGCCGAATTGATATTTTGCAGAAAGAAGACCATGCGGTAACGGTTACGGAAGTAAAAGAGATTATGGATCATGCGATTGAGAAAGCACAGCGTGTAAATATAAAACATTTCTTTAAACGTTTATTTGGTAAACATACAGACAATGCCGACAGAATAATTTTGACGGAACAGGATTTTAAATAGTGGTTTTGTGAAGAAAGGGTGTAAAAACCCTTTCTTTTTAATTGGGACTAAAGTATAATGAAGAGAAGGAAAATATGCGGGAAGGTGAATATATGACAAATAAAAATATAAGATATTCATACGAAATTGGTGAGTTGGACCATTATTTATTTGGACAGGGAACTCATTACGAGATTTATAAAAAAATGGGAGCACATAAGGTAAAGCGAGGAGCGAAAGAAGGAGTATATTTTTCTGTTTGGGCGCCTCATGCAAAGGAAGTTTCGGTTGTTGGAGAGTTTAATGACTGGGACAGAGAGAAAAATCCAATGGAGCGGGGAGAACCTTTGGGAATTTACACCTGTTTTGTACCAGAGGCAAAAGAAGGAATGCTCTATAAATTTTGTATTGAAACACATAAAGGAGAATTGCTTTATAAGGCGGATCCGTTTGCCAATTACGCAGAAGTACGTCCGGGAACAGCGTCCCGCATCACAGATATAACGAACTTAAAATGGACGGATAAGGAATGGCTTGAAAAGAGAAAATCATGGAATCATAAAGAAAATCCGATGTCTATCTATGAAGTACATATGGGTTCATGGAAGAGACATGAAGGATACGGGAAAGACAATGGATTTTTTACTTACCGTGAATTTGCCAAAGAGGCAGTCGCTTATATGAAGGAGATGGGCTACACTCACATTGAGTTGATGGGGATAGCGGAGTATCCTTTTGACGGTTCGTGGGGATATCAGGTGACAGGATATTATGCACCGACCTCCCGCTATGGAACACCGGAAGATTTTGCGTATATGATAAATCTTTTCCATAAAAATAAAATCGGGGTTATTTTAGACTGGGTACCGGCACATTTCCCGAAAGACGCACATGGTTTGGCGGATTTTGACGGAACACCTACTTTTGAATATGCAGATTCGAGAAAAGGGGAACATGCCGACTGGGGTACGAAGATTTTTGATTATGGGAAATCAGAAGTACAGAACTTTTTGATTGCGAACGCATTGTTTTGGATAGAACATTTTCATATTGACGGGCTGCGTGTAGATGCAGTTGCGTCCATGCTGTATTTGGATTACGGCAAGGAAGACGGACAGTGGGTTGCCAATAAATATGGCGGCAATGAAAATCTGGAAGCAATTGAGTTTTTTAAACATTTGAATTCAGTTGTTCTTGGAAGAAATCCGGGAACACTTATGATTGCGGAGGAATCGACAGCGTGGCCTAAAGTGACGGGAAGCCCGGAAGAGAACGGTTTGGGCTTCAGTTTAAAGTGGAACATGGGCTGGATGCACGACTTTACAGAATATATGAAGTTAGATCCGTATTTCAGACGCCCGAATCATCATCTGATGACGTTTGCGATGACTTATGCATACAGCGAGAATTATATTCTCGTATTGTCACATGATGAGGTTGTACATTTGAAATGTTCCATGTTAAATAAGATGCCGGGGCTTGGATTTGACAAGTTTGCCAACTTAAAGGTCGGCTATGCCTTTATGATGGGACACCCGGGCAAGAAACTTTTATTTATGGGGCAGGATTTTGCGCAACTCCGGGAGTGGAGCGAGGAGAGAGAATTGGACTGGTATCTGCTCCGTGAAGACAACCATCAGGCGATTCAGAATTTTACCCGCGATTTATTGCAGTTATACAAAAAAAATAAGGCGATGTATGAATGCGATAACGATCCGGAAGGATTTGAGTGGGTAAATGCAAATGATGGCAACAGGAGTATTTACAGTTTTATCAGACATTCCAAAAACGGAAAGAAAAACTTACTGTTTGTATGTAATTTTACTCCGATGGAATGGGCAGATTACCGTGTGGGAGTGTCGCGAAGAAAACAGTATAAACTCGTCCTTGACAGTGATGAAAAACAATATGGCGGAATGGGGAAAAAGCGTCCGTCCGTATATAAGGCGACAAAGGGAGAGTGTGACGGCAGACCATATTCTTTTGCGTATCCGCTTTCGCCTTACGGGGTTACCGTATTTGAATTTTAATAGAAGATAAGAGGAACAAAAATGAGGTTAAGAAACATTCCGGGAGCAAGAGAGACAATCGACGCTAACCCGATAGCAATAAAAAATGAGAGGGAACACAAAGGAAAATGGAATGAATTATTTGGAAATGATAATTTGTTACATATTGAGATAGGTATGGGGAAAGGGCAGTTTCTTTTGACGCTGGCAAAACAGAACCCCGATATAAACTATATAGGAGTGGAGCGATATTCCAGTGTCCTTCTGAGAGCGCTGGAGAAATATGAGACGGAAGAGTTTTGCGGGTTGGAAAACATTCGATTTATCTGTATGGACGCAAATGACATTGCAGAAGTGTTTGCCCCTGAGGAAGTGGATAAAATTTACCTGAATTTTTCAGATCCGTGGCCGAAGGCGAGACATGCAAGAAGGCGTCTCACTTCAAAAGAGTTTTTAAGCAGATATGAGAAGGTGCTGGCAAAAGACGGAACATTAGAGTTTAAGACGGATAATCGTCCGCTGTTTGAATTTTCATTGGAGCAGGCGGAAGAGGCAGAAGGGTGGAAGGTGAAAGAGCATACATTTGACCTTCACCACAATGAAAAGATGAATGAGGGAAACGTTATGACTGAATATGAGCAGAAGTTTTCGTCGCAGGGAAATCCGATCCACAAACTGATTGCAGAGAGGCAATAGGACAAACTGTATTGCATATCCTAATAAAAAGGGGGATATGTGATGAGCAGTAAGAGAAAAGTAAAAAACAAAGTGAAATGTGTCTTATACGACAGACCGAAACTGAATAGGAAACTTTCCTGTACAAAACGCTCATTTGATGAAGTAGTTCGTATACTGAATCCCCGCTGTAAATGTTAAATGGAGGTGGGAGCATGAAGCCGGAACTGGTTGTGATTTTCGGAAACTGGTGCGCAAAATGTAATATGATGATGCCGATTGTGGAGGAGATTGCACTGGAATACAAAGATGTGCTGCGAGTGACAAAGATAGAAGTGGAAAATGAGAACGAAGATTTACAGAAGAATTATGGAGTAGACATCGTTCCCACATTTTTGATACAAAAAGACGGAAAAGAACTGGGAAGAATGAGCGGTCTGATAGATAAAAAATTGATGGTTAAAAGAATTTTTTCGGTTTTGTAAATACTTGAATATCCGACGGGAAAATGATATAGTATTTGTTAGAAGTAGGGAAAAACAGGTTGTATAACCTGTTTTTCTTGCGTTCGGAAGAAATTTAATCTGATACAGTGATAAAAAGGAGAAATATATGAAAGCAGAAACAAAAAAAGAACTCAAAGATATTTTTGATTTAAAAAGACTTTTTTTCGTTATTTTAGGGAATACCATTTATGCGGCGGGAATTGCGGCATTTGTTCTCCCGACAGGGCTTATTACGGGAGGAACGACAGGATTGGGACTGATTGCGAATCATTATTTTCAAATTCCGATTGAATTGTTTGCGGCCGCCTTTAATGTGACGATGTTCATTCTGGCAGTTTTAGTTTTGGGGAAATCGTTTGCACTCACTTCACTTATCAGTACATTCTATTTTCCTGTGATTTTGGGTGTTTTTCAAAAAGTGGAAGTTTTGCAGAATCTCACAGATGATTTAATGCTGTGCACAATTTTTTCCGGTCTTTGCATCGGCGTGGGAATCGGAATGGTTATTAAAGCGGGAGCGTCCACGGGAGGAATGGATATTCCGCCGTTGATTTTTAATAAGAAAATGGGAGTGCCGGTATCTGTGGGACTATATGTGTTTGATTTCTCCATTTTGATTGGGCAGATGTTTTTCAGGGATACGGAGAAGAGTCTGTATGGTATTCTCCTTGTCATGATTTATACGGTTCTTGTAGATAAAGTGTTGTTGATGGGAAAAAATCAGATGCAGGTAAAAATTATCAGTGACGAATATGAGAAAATTAATGCGATGATCCATCAGAAATTGGACAGGGGAACTACTCTTTATAAAACGGAAACCGGATATTTGCATAAAGACGGATTTGCCATTTTTACGGTTGTATCTAACCGTGAACTTCCAAAATTAAACGAGATGGTTTTGGAAATAGACAGCAAAGCGTTTATGGTAATCAATCAGGTGAGTGAGGTTAAAGGGAGAGGATTTACACTCGGTAAGATTAAGATGTAAAAAAAGTTTAAAAACATCTTGAAAAAAGTATAAAATTGTTATATAATATTCCTTGCGTTAAAGAATAAATAATGCAGGAAGCGCGATTAGCTCAGTTGGTAGAGCACCTGACTCTTAATCAGGGTGTCCAGGGTTCGAACCCCTGATCGCGCACTAGGAAGCACTGTTTTTGCAATCTTTGAATTGTGGGGGCGGTGCTTCTTTTTGTTGAAATGAGACAGACAGTACTGGAATACGATACTGTCTGTTTTTGCGTTATAACTGTTCACAGATTTTTTAGAATTTCTCTCTCCCTCAACAGAAAGGGATATGCTATAATGACAATTAGTGCAGACTATTTTAGCAGAGAGGAGAGAAAGGAATGTTCGGATATGTGACGATTTGTAAACCGGAACTGAAGATGAAAGATTATTACACATACAGGGCATACTATTGCGGACTGTGTAAAGTTCTGAAGGAGAAATACGGTTTTCTCGGTCAGATGACATTGACATATGATATGACATTTCTTGTTCTTTTGCTAACTTCTCTATATGAGGAGAAGCCTACACATGAACAGAATCGCTGCATTGTACACCCGGCAAAGAAACATGATATGTTTTTCAATGAGATTACCGAGTATGCGGCGGATATGAATATTGTCTTAACATACTTTCATTTTGCTGATGACTGGCAAGATGAGAAGAGTAAAGTCGGGCTGGCGGGTATGAGAGCCCTTCGGAAAACATATTTGAAGATTAGGGAGAAGTATCCGAATAAATGCGAGAAAATCCGCAGATGTCTCGTGCGCCTGCAAAAAGCGGAGAAGATGAAAGAAGAGAACATTGATGTTGTTTCCGGATATTTTGGGGAATTAATGGGAGAACTTCTTTTGTATAAGGACGATGTGTGGAAAAAGACATTGAAAAGACTGGGATTTTATCTCGGTAAATATATTTATATTTTAGATGCCTACGATGATTTGGAAAAAGACAGGGAAAGCGGAAGTTACAATCCTCTGCTGACTTTGTATAATGATGAACAGTATGAGGAGAAATGCGGTCAGATGTTGACACTTGTGCTGGCGGAATGCAGCAGTGCATTTGAAAAACTGCCGTGTATAGAATATGCCGATATTTTGAGGAATATTCTTTATGTAGGTGTATGGAACAAATATGACGATAAACAAAAGCAAAATACAGTGAATGAGGAAGGAATAAAAGAATGATGGCAAATCCATATGAGGTACTGGGAATTTCACCGAGTGCCACCGATGATGAAGTGAAGAAAGCATACAGAGAAATGAGCAGAAAGTACCACCCGGATTCATATACAAATAACCCTCTGTCCGATTTGGCGGAGGAAAAATTTAAGGAAGTACAGGAAGCGTACGACCAGATTATGAAACAGAGAGAAAACGGCGGTTATCAGGGAGGATTTTCAGGACAACAGTCGGGATATTCGTATTCGGGTAACAGCGGTGACGCAAATGTACAGATGCAGGCTGTCGCGAACTATATTAATGCAAGACATTACAGAGAGGCATTGAATGTGCTGAATGGAATCAGCAACCGAAATGCTCAGTGGTATTATTACAGCGCTGCCGCAAACTATGGAATGGGAAATAATATTGTGGCAATGCAGCATGCCCAGCAGGCAGCCGCGATGGAACCGAACAATCCTGAGTATGCCAATATGGTAAATCAGATGCAGTGGCGCGGACAGAGATACCAAAATACGGGATACGGTTACGGGCGTCAGTCTTACGGTACGGGAAATCTGTGTTGTGATTTATGGTGCGCAGACACATTGTGTGAATGTATGGGAGGCGATTTGTGCACATGCATGTAGGAGCAAAGAAAATAGCGGTTTTAGGACTGCTGGCGGCGTTTTCCGTATTACTTATCGTGCTTGGAGCAGTGATTGAAACGAGTACGTTGTTTTTTATATGCGGAGCGAGTTTTTGTGTCGGGATTGCCATTCGTGAATGGGGACTGCGCTACGGATTTTCTTTTCTTGTGGCGACGACACTGGTGGGGCTTTTAGTCGCGCCGAATAAAATGTATTGTGTTACATTTGCGGGAATGGGGTTATATCTGTGCCTTGCGGAAATATTGTGGAATAAATTTGGGAATAAGAGGACATCATTATGGTGTGGAAAATATATTGTGTTTAATCTGATGTACGTTCCTACAATTATTTTTATGCCCCAATTGCTGATCGCAAAGGAAATCAGCAGTACACTTCTCATGATTGTGTGGGCAGCGGGGCAGGCAGGATTATTTATCTATGATAAGGCACATGATTATTTTCAAATATTCATTTGGAATAAGTTAAGGAAGTATTTGTTGAAATGATAAGAACATGGATAGCAGAGGTGACTCCGCTGTTGGAGAAATCAGTTTATCGGAAATGTTATGAAAAACTTCCCACCTTTCGCAAGGAAAAGGCAGACAGAATTGTGCCTGAGGCAGACAGGGCGCTGAGCGTGGGAGCATGGTTATTATATGAATGTGTGAGGAAAGAATGTGGTGTTTCTGCGGAAACACCATTTAATCTGTCCCACTCAGGAAAGATGGTTCTCTGCTCGATTGAGGACAGCGGAGAAAAGGAAATTAAAATTGGCTGTGATATTGAAGAAATAAAAAAGTTGCATACGAAACTGATAAAGCGATATTTTTTTAAATCGGAAGAAAATTTTATTTTGAGTAAACCTTCCGAGGAGGAGAAAAAAGTTGCATTTTACCGTTACTGGGTGCTAAAAGAAAGTTTTATGAAAGCCACAAGATATGGAATGAAAATGGGTTTGGACACCTTTGAAATTATGTGCGATGAAACAGGGGCAAAATTGTTGCGCCAGCCAAAAGAGATATGCGAACAATTTTATTTTAAAGAATATGAGACAGACCTGCCATACCGGGTGGCGGTGTGTTCGACGGGTGATGTTTTTGCGGAGAAAATGGAGAAAATGGATTTAAGTATATACTGGAGATAGACATGAAGGAAAAGTTGCAGAAGATAGGAGAGAATTTAAAGAGAGTCAGGCTGAGCAAAAGGGCATGGCTGATAATCGGTGCGGTTCTGCTTTTAGTTGCAGGTACTGTCGCGGGATATTTTATGGGAAAGTATTTTGCAGACAGTAAGGCGGAGGAAAATAAGGAGGCGCTGATATCCAAGCATAAGAAAAGAGAAAAAGAATTGGAAGAGCAGTTGCGGGAAATGAAAATACAGAAACCTGAGGAAAGACCATGGTATTTGACGCTGGTCAATGACATAAATCCGATGCAGGAGGGGTATGTTCCGGAACTGACAAAGGTTGTCGGAGAGTATCAGGTCGATTCACGAATAGCGGAACCGCTAAAACAGATGCTTGCAGATGCGAAAAAGGACGGCATGAAGTTGTCTGTCTGCTCGGCGTACCGCTCTGTGGAGAAACAGAAAGAGTTATATAACCTTTATATGGGAAATGAAGTGCGCTCAGGCAAAAATTATTGGCAGGCACTGGAGGAGACAACAAAATCCACGGCATATCCGGGGAAAAGTGAGCATAGTCTCGGCTTGGCCGTGGATATTGTGTCGGCTAAATATACTGCGTTAGACGAGAAACAAAAGGATACACCGGAGGCGAAATGGCTTGCCAAAAACTGTTACAAATATGGATTTATTTTGCGTTATCCGGTGGATAAGACGGACATTACGGGAATTATTTATGAACCGTGGCACTACCGATATGTGGGAAAGGAAGATGCCAAGAAAATTATGGAGCGGGGGATTACTTTGGAGGAATATTTAGGAGAATAATGTCATAGAAGATTGACGAAATAAACGATTATGTTTACAATGAAGAGTAGAGAAAACGTGAGGAGGGAAAACTGATGATGAATCTCACATTCGGTGAGCAGGTAAAAATTGTTCTGAACCGAAGAGGAATGACGATTAAAGAATTGGCAGAAGCGATAGAGGAAAAAACCGGAAAGAAAATGTCCAGACAGAATCTGACACAGCGTCTCAACAGAGATAATTTTCAGGAGCAGGATATGCGGCAGATTGCTGAGATTTTAGGTTGCCCGTTTCAGTTGAGTATTCTCTCGGAAAGTGAGCCTGTCGTAAAACCGCGCAAAGAAAAGAAAGTAGAGAGAGAAGTGACGATTGGCGATTTGGTGGATTTGGAAGAAGAACCTAAGGTAAAACCTGTGGAGAAAAAGACGACGGTTTCCTCCGCTTCGGGCGTATTTAAAGGGTTCAGAAAGCCTTCCGCTTCCTACAAAAGTACTGCTGTGCAGGAGACGAGAAAACGTGAGGAGAAGCAGCAGATTGTCGGAGACATTAACCCTTATACAAGACAGGAATATGAGACAAACAGCGTCCGTATGCACCCGAAACGTATCGGTTATGTGCAGGTGTATGACCGGGGAGAACATAAATGGACGGATATGACGGAATGGGCTTTCTTAGGTTATCAGGAACGCAAGAAGAAACTGATGGGAAAAGATTATGTTCCGCCGATTTATTTAGACTAGCGTAGAATGTGCCAAAGCACATTCTATTTTTTCTGTGTACACGAAAAGAAATCATATAAGAGACAGCCGTAGAATAGATATATGTATAAACAGACAAGATTGAGGGATTGTTATTGAAACGGTTTACACAGTATTTATATGAATATCGTCAAAGAGAAAAAGTGAAAAATATAGGGTTTGTAAAGGTGGAGCAGGGGAAAAGTGAAGGAAAGGTAGAGATACAGACAAGAGGGCTTTTCTTTTCCCGCGGAGGCGGACTGAAAGTATATCTTTTTTACAGAAATAACGATATGTACGAAGGTGTTCTGCAGGGAGAAATAGGGCAGAATAAGCCGATGATTCAATATATGCTGACATTCTCCGATGAAGATATAGGAAATGCGGACAGCGTGGAAGCGATTTGCGGAATTTTCCTTGAAGATGAAGAAAAGAAAAGGTACATGGCTGTCTGGAACGGAGAGGAGATAAATGTGGAAGATATTTCTACGGAACCGCTGAAAGAGATGGAGATACGGGAAGAACCGGAATCAGAACCGGAACCTGAGAAAAATTTCTATGAGAAAATTCAGAGAAAAGATTTGGTAAGGCTTCCGCGAAGAGAGTGGAGACTTGCAAATAATAATTTTTTACTGCACGGTTTTTATAATTATCACCATTTGCTCTGGATAGAGGAAGGGGAAGAATTATACATAGGAGTGCCGGGAGTGAATCATGCCAGAGAGGTGCAGGCGGCGAAGGCATTTGGATTTACTCAGTTTAGGAAAATGGAAAATGAGGAAGTAGAGTTGTCTGAGGAGGAAAGAAATCCGAGAGAGGATTTTGGATATTTTTGCAGGAGGATTGAAAAGAACGAATGAATCAGGACGAGAAATACATGAGAGAAGCCATTAAACAGGCAAAGAAAGCATATGAGATAAATGAAGTGCCAATCGGGTGTGTGATTGTGTGTGAGGATAAAATTATAAGCAGGGGATATAACAGGCGGACAACCGACAAAAATCCGCTTGCTCATGCGGAGATGATAGCCATAAAAAAGGCAAGCAAAAAAGTGGGAGACTGGAGACTGGAAGATTGCACAATGTATGTGACGCTGGAACCGTGTCAAATGTGTTCCGGGGCGATTGTACAGTCAAGAATGAAAAAAGTCGTTGTGGGCTGTATGAATGCGAAGGCAGGCTGCGCCGGTTCCATATTGAATCTTCTGCAAATGGACGAATTTAACCATCAGGTTGAGTTGGAAACAGGGGTTTTGGAAGAAGAATGTAGTCTTTTGATGAAAAATTTTTTCAAAGAACTGCGAAAAGCGAAGCAGAAGCATTGACATTTACAGGTGAAGCAGGGTATAATATAGACTCGTGCAGCCGGGGTGGTAGCGGTACCTTGTACCCACAATCCGCTATAGTGGGGGTGATATTACACGGAGGGCTTTATTTTGTGAGGCTGCCCTCTGAAAGTGGCGTTGATGTTCGGGTCTTACGCGACAGGAATCCATGAACCGTGTCAGGTCGGGAACGGAGCAGCACTAAGTGGAACCTTCTGGGTGCCGTAAGGGTGCCTGGGCTGAGTTAACTACAGAGGTAACGCTCATGAAGTGAGTTCGAAGTGTAATGCACGAAGAAGAGAAATGACAGAGTCCGTAAGGGCTCTTTTTTGTACCATGTATTATGAAGGAGGAAAACATGAAGATTATACTGACGGCAATCAATGCGAAATATATTCATTCCAATCTGGCGGTTTACAGTTTGAAGGCGTATGCGAAGAAATATGCAGAGCATATTTTTCTTGCGGAATATACGATTAATCAGCAGTTAGATGAGATTTTGATGGATATTTATAAGAAGAAGCCGGACGTACTTTGTTTCTCCTGCTATATTTGGAATATATCGTATGTGGAGACACTTATACATGAAATTCATAAAATTATGCCGAACCTTCCAATCTGGCTTGGCGGTCCGGAAGTTTCCTACGACGCGCAGGAAGTGCTGAGACGTCTTCCGGAAGTGAGGGGAATTGTGAAGGGCGAAGGTGAGGAGACGTTTTCAGAAGTGGTTTCCTGTTATATAGAAGGGAAAAGTGAAGACTATCTTCGGGAAATTAAAGGCATTTCTTACCGGAAGAAGGACGGCCGGATTGTGGAAAATCCGTGGAGAGAAATTATGGATTTGAGCAGAGTCCCTTTTGTGTATGAAGATATGGAAGAATTTAAAAATAAAATCATTTATTATGAAACGAGCAGAGGCTGTCCGTTTTCGTGCAGTTACTGCCTTTCGTCCATTGATAAATGTCTTCGTTTCCGTGATTTGGACTTAGTGAAGAAAGAGTTACAGTTTTTCCTTGATAATGAAGTGCCGCAGGTAAAATTTGTGGACAGAACATTTAATTGTAAACACAGCCATTCGATGGAGATATGGAGATATATTGCGGAACACGATAACGGCATAACAAATTTCCATTTTGAGATTTCAGCCGACTTGTTAAACGAAGAGGAATTGGAACTTCTCGGGACGATGCGTGAAGGACTTGTGCAGTTGGAAATCGGCGTGCAGTCTACAAATCCGCAGACGATCGAAGCAATTCACCGGAAGATGGATTTTGGAAAAGTGACAGAGATTGTCAATCGGATTGCGAAAGGAAGAAACATCCACCAGCATCTGGACCTGATTGCGGGACTTCCCTACGAGGACTATGCAAGTTTCCGCCGTTCTTTTGCGGATGTCTATGCGCTCCGGCCGCAGCAGCTGCAGCTCGGATTTTTAAAAGTGCTTCGAGGCTCCTTTATGTATGAGCATACGAAAGAATATGACTGCCATTATCAGGAACGGGAGCCGTATGAGGTGCTTTATACGAAATGGCTGCCGTATGATGATGTGCTGAAACTGAAAGACGTGGAAGAGATGGTAGAAGTCTATTACAACAGCGGTCAGTTTGTCCACACGCTGCCGATGATCGAGCGGTTGTATGAGAACCCGTTCGACTTCTTCCAGGAACTCGGTGATTTCTACCGGGCGAAGGGCTACAGTGAGGCGGCGCATAACCGGATCCAGCGGTATGAAATTCTGCTCGAGTTTTTACGGGACGAAAAACAGCAGGACGAAGCATTCTTCCGTCAGATGATGGTGCTTGATCTGTATGCGCGTGAAAATATGAAGACACGGCCGCGCTTTGCAAAAGATCCGTCCGAATGGAAAAACGAGTCGCGTGACTTTTATCAGAAAGAAGCCGAAACGAGAATGCTTCTGCCATCGTATACGACATACGATTGGAAGCAGCTGCAGCGCATGACGCATGTGGAAGTTTTTGATTACGATGTGCTCGGAAACGGGGAAAAGGCGCGTACGGTACTCCTGTTTGATTATCAGAAGCGCGATCCGCTGACGGGAAATGCGGAGATGATCGACTGCAGTGAGCTTTTTTACGCTTGACATTTCAAAAGAACATGAGATACTAGAAAAGGTAATAAAAGATGAAAATACAAGATTTTGTAGTGCTCGATCTTGAGACAACGGGTCTTTCTGTAAAGGAAGACCAGATTCTGGAGATCGGTGCAGTAAAAGTGCAGGGCGGAGAGGTCACGGCATCGTATGAGACTTTCGTCAATCCGGGCAGAAAAGTGCCGGAGCGGATCACGGAACTCACCGGAATCCGGGATGAGATGATTGCGAATGCGCCCGATGTGGAGACTGCTGTCCGCGGCTTTCTGGATTTCTGCGGCGGCCTGCCGCTTCTGGGGCACAATATTCTGTTCGATTACAGCTTCATCAAGCAGGCAGCGATAAATGCCCGTCTGGACTTTGAAAAAGAAGCGTGGGATACGTTGAAAATTGCACGGAAAGCCCTCCCGGATCTGGAGAGCAGAAGCCTTGAAGCACTCTGCGGCTACTATCAGATCCCGCGGGAACACGCACACCGTGCAATGGACGATGTGCTGGAAACGCTGGCACTGTTCCGAAAACTGGAAGAAGGATTTTCGGAAGATCACCCGGAATGGTTTGCCGCAGCGCCTCTGAAGGCCAAAATGAAACGTGAGGTTCCGGCGACGGAGGCACAGAAAAAATATCTGGCGGATCTGATCCGGTACCATGAGCTGGATCTCGAACCGGAGTGGGGAGCACTCACAAAAAGCCGTGCATCCCGCATGATCGATCAGATTATTCTGGCACATGGAAGAATGGAAAAACGACAGAGAACTGAGAAAAAATAGAAGAGAAAAAGAAAGGATGGAACGATGAGTAGTAAAGTCAATCGAAAAGCCCCGACAGAGACACAGAAAAAGAAGAAAGATCCGCTGGCAAAGAAGAGAAATGCAGCAAAGATACTGGCATTGATTCTTGCAGTGGTTATGGTGCTTGGTATGGTTCTTCCAGCACTTTTATGGCTGGTGTAAAGAGATTCTGTAAAAGACAGAGTGAAATGGGAAACGGATCAAGAAGAGGCACAGTATGAAAAACAGCAGAAAAATGAGAGGCCTGCTGGTGATGCTTATCGCATTCGCATTCTGCTTTCTGGCAGAACCAGTCAAAGCGGATGGCCGGACAGCGCTGGACGGAATCTATGTAGAAGACATTTCCGTCGGCGGTATGACCGAAGAGCAGATCACACAGGCAGTAAACGACAAAATTGAACAGTTAAAACCCTCGGTTATCAACCTGTCTGCCGGAGAGCAGAATGCACAGGTGACAGCAGGGGATCTCGGACTTTCCTGTGCCAACCCGGAGG
>ERZ773217.1678-NODE-1678-length-16663-cov-4.882647_pt1 | contig 16663 bp, 20 predicted proteins | sample MGYA00580995_ERZ773217 | MGnify/ENA primary metagenome ERZ773217 (study PRJEB29015, sample SAMEA2737772) | human gut metagenome | biome: human gut; feature: human-associated habitat; material: faeces | place: China | collected 2012 ...
CACAAATTGAATTCCTTGTTTTAACATTTGTTTATATAAATCATTAAATTCATCACTGTAGGATTTATCATCTCTTAAAAATGTTCCATCCATATCTGTTGCTAGTAACTTCATCTTAACCCTCTACTTATGTATTCTAATTGTAATAACATATTCATCTTCTAAATCTTCTGTTTCTTGTTGAAGTGATGTTCCTGTTTTTTCAATCATTCCAATTGCTTGTTGTAATGTATTTAAAGCAATTTTCACATTTCTTGAAATTGTTTTTTTAACATCAGCTGATGCTTTTTTCTTTTTAGGTTTTGGTTCTTTTTTAATAAGTCTTTCTGTATCAGCTACCGTTAGTTTTTTCTTTAAAACTTCTCTTAAGACTTCTTGTTGTTTTTCTTCATTTAATGAAAGCATTGCTCTAGCATGTCTTTCTGTTATTTGTTTTTGATTTAAAGAAAATTTAACATCATCACTTAATTTTAATAATCTTAATTTATTCGCAATCGTTGATTGTTTTTTACCAACAATATCTGCAAGCTCAGTTTGACTATAACCATATTCTTTAATTAAAGCTTGATAAGCTTTTGCTTCTTCTAATGGTGATAAGTCTTCTCTTTGAATATTTTCAATAATAGCAAGTGTTTGTGTTTGCTTATCATCATAATCTTCAATAATACATGGTATTTGTTTCATATTTAAAGAACAACAAGCACGATATCTTCTTTCACCTGCAATAATTTGGTAAATTCCATTTACTTTTCTTACAACTATAGGTTGTATTAAACCATTTTCTTTAATAGAAGCAGCTAATTCTTCAATTTTTTCTTCATTAAAAACAGTTCTTGGCTGATTCTCATTTGCTTGTATTTTATTAATATCTATATTTTTTAATTTATTATTAAACATGATACCCTCCTACAATGGACTCTTTTTTATTTTAGAAAACATTCTTGGATACTTCTTTGGTGTTTCTTTTACTTTTTTAATAATAATATTACTTCTAAAATCATCATGATTTGCAAGTGTAAAATCATGTGTACTTTCTATTTGTCCACCTAATAATTGAATACCTTTTTTAGCTTCTTTTACTTCTTCTGGTGCTTGTCTTCCTTTTAAAGATAAGAAATAACCATTCTTTTTAACAAGTGGTAAACAAAGTTCATCAAGAATATTTAAACGTGCTACCGCTCTTGCCATCACGATATCAACACTTTCACGATGATCTTTAGCGTATTCTTCTGCACGTGCAGCCACTGCTTGACAGTTATCTAATTCCAGTTCTTTAAATAAATGATTTAAGAAAGTAATTCTTTTATTTAAGGAATCAACGATTGTAATCTTTAAATTTGGATAAAGGATTTTTAAAGGAACTGAGGGAAAACCAGCACCAGCTCCTACATCAATCAAGGTTTGATTATTGAAATCAAAATCAAAAGCAATCGTAATTGAATCATAGAAATGTTTTAAATAAACATCTTCTTTATCCGTAATTGCAGTAAGATTCATTTTTTCATTCCATTCAACTAAGATTTCATAATATTTTTGAAATTGTTGAAGTTGATGTTCACTTACTTCGATTCCTTTTTCTTTAAGTATATTTTGAAATTCTAATTCATTCATTCTTATTCTCCGTTATATTTTTGTTTTAAATAAATTAATAAAACTGAAATATCTGCAGGATTGATTCCTGATATACGAGAAGCTTGACCAATGGTAAGTGGTCTAATTTCTGATAATTTTTGTTTTGCTTCTAAAGCTAAGTTTTTAACATCTTCATAATCAATATCTTCTGGAATATGTTTTTCTTCCATTTTGATTTGTTTTTGCGCTTGTCTTTTAGCTTTTTCAATATATCCTGCATATTTAATTAAAATAGTAATTCTTCTTCTTTGTTCCTCACTTAATTCAGGTGCATCAATATAAGGTAACATCATATCATAAGTGATTTCAGGTCTTGTAATAAGTTCTTTTGCAGAAACCCCTTCTTTTAAATGTGAAGAATTGTTTTGTTCCAACATTTCATTGATATCATCTTTTGGGGTAAAACGAATAGTACTTAAACGTTCAATTTCATCATAGATTCCTTTCATTTTAGTTTGATATCTTTGATATTCTTCATCTTTAACAAGTCCAATTTGATGACTATAATCATAAAGTCTTTCATCAGCATTATCATGTCTAATTAATAAACGATATTCCGCTCTTGAAGTAAGCATACGATAAGGTTCTTTTGTTCCTTTAGTAACTAAATCATCAATCATGACCCCAATATAAGCTTCATCTCTCTTTAAAACAAGAGGAGCTTCATTTCTTACTTTAAGAGTTGCATTGATACCAGCCATTAATCCTTGTCCAGCAGCTTCTTCATAACCACTTGTTCCATTGATTTGTCCAGCTGTAAATAAGTTTTTAATCACTTTTGTTTCAAGTGATGGCCATAATTGTAATGGATCGATTGCATCATATTCAATGGCATAAGCATATTTTAAGATTGTACAGTTTTCTAATCCTGGTAAAGTACGAATCATTTGTTCTTGGATATCATGTGGCATTGATGTTGAAAAACCTTGTACATAGATTGAATTCATTTCTTTTGATTCAGGTTCTAGGAAGATTTGATGTTGTGGTTTATCTGAGAATTTAACAACTTTATCTTCAATGGATGGACAATAACGTGGTCCAATTCCTTTAACAAGTCCACTATACATTGCACATTTTTCTAGATTATCATGAATGATTTTATGTGTTGTTTCATTTGTATAAGTTAGATAACATGGTGTTTGTTTTTCAATAGGAACATATTCATCTGTGGTAAAACTAAAGGCTAGTTTTGCATTTGTTCCTGGTTGTAATGATGTTTTTGAATAATCTATACTATTGATTTCAACACGTGGTGGTGTTCCTGTTTTTAATCTTTGAATTCTAAATCCATAATCTTTTAATTTTCCAGATAAGAATTTTGATTCTTTTTGTTGATCTGGTCCACTAGCATGTTTACTATGTCCAACAAGAATTTCTGCTTTTAAATAAGTACCTGTTGTTAGAATAACAGTTTTCGATAAATAAGTTGTTCCATCATCAAGAATAACTCCTTTAACTGTTTGATCTTCAACAACTAAATCTTCAACCATCCCTTCAATTAAATCTAAGTTTTCTTGTTCTTTAACAACCTTTTGCATATAACGAGGATATGCCTTTTTATCAGCTTGTGCTCTTAAAGATTGAACACCTGGTCCTTTAGCAGTATTTAACATTTTCATTTGTAAGTAAGTCTTATCAGCTGTTTTAGACATTTGTCCACCTAATGCATCTATTTCTCTTACAATGATTCCTTTAGCAGGTCCACCAATAGAAGTATTACATGGCATAGACCCAATATTATTTATATTTGATGTGACAAGTAATGTTTTTAATCCCATTCTTGAAGGGGCTAAACTAGCTTCAATTCCAGCATGTCCTCCTCCGACAACTATTACATCATACATATCACTTACACTCCCTTTCAATTCTTTTCCATTGTACACCAACATTGCTTTTTTGACGAGAAAAAAAGATGAGTTTCGTACGTTTTATCACTCTTTTTTCATAAAAAAACAGGATTACCTCCTGTTTAAAATCCATTGTTTTATTCTTTGATCTTTTCCTTGTTCTAAAATATAATCGATTACATTCTTTTTAGATAAAACTTTATTAATGAATGATGAATCGATTTCATTTAAAAACTCAATAATATCTTTTTTACATAATTGATTTAAAGCTTTTATTTTCTTTGTATCTTCTCTTTTTCGCTTAGCATCTTTTAAAGGATACCCTATTCCAAAAGGTTCTTCAAACAATTGTTGGAGAGTTACTTTTAAATTAATTTCACCAGCCCATCCATAGTTAAGACCTAATGGTAAAGAAGCCACATTACCATCATTGATTCTTCCAAATAAATAAGCATCCTGTGGTGTTGGTAAATAGCCACAAATTAAATTTGGTAGACTATTACAAGCAATCATCATTCCTTGTCCTGAAGAACATCCTGTCACTATAAAATCTACCTCTTGGCTTGAAATCAACAAACAAATTTCTAAAGCAATTTCAACATAGGAATAATTTTCTTCATCTTCAAAGCAACCAAAATTAATAACTTCCCCATAATCTTTTGTACATTCATATAAAATAGTATTTTTTTCTATTTGCGACGAAGCTTGAATAACACCTATTTTCATATCATCACCCCACAAAAAAAGTATACCTCATTTGAGATATACTTGTTATCTATTTCCAAAAATTCTTGCCACTACCAACAGATACGATTTCAAATTGTGTATTATTTGACGTACCACCTTTAAAGTATTTGCCAGCTTCTGTTCCATTAAAAATATCAATATGATTTTTCTTAATAGCTCCGCCTCTATCAACAACAATACCATACGCTGTTGATTCAATACCTAAATTATGATTTGTAATCTTAATAATTGTTCCAAAAGGAATTGATGGATCTGCTGCTAAACAATAATAACTTCCACCATTATAACTTAACTTCGCACTATGACTTCCTTTAACACCAGTTGTTGGTGATAAAGAAATACCTGATGATGAAGTTCCATTTCCTCCTGCACAATCGCCACCATATGTTGTCAGTTTTCCAGTAAAATAAGCTCCAGGTTGAATTGTCCCATGAGCGATAATTGTATCTGTTTTTTCTGTTACAACTTCACTCGATAACAATTCTTTTTTTACTATTTTACCGTTTTCATAAGTGACTTTCACTTTATTCTTAATTTGTCCTTGTTGTCCAGTTTGAACAACTTCAGTTGTAAATAAATGTAAACCAGTTGTTTCTATTGTTTGTGAAGATACATATTGCATTTCTTCTACTTCTTCTTCGTTAATACGATTTACTTGTAATAAATCCTTACTTTGTACAATATAGGACATATCTTTATTAACTGTATCTTTTGCGTTTAAGTTTACATCTAATTCTTTTAATACATTTTTAACAGTATCTTGTCTTACTAAATAATCTTTAGTTTCTTGGCCACCATCTTGATACTGTATTTCAATTGTTTCTTTATAACCTTTTATTTCTTGTGTTGCTCCTGATGTAACAGTTGTCGCCATAACCATTACATATACAACCATAATCACTAATACCCCTTTCAGTCGGGGGTCTGCATCTGAAATAATTTGTTTAATTGTTTTCATTAATTTTCCTCCTATTTAATGCCAAATACTTTTTTAGCATTAAACGTTGTCTGACTTGCAACGCTTTCTATCTCCATGTTCTTTAGCTTTGCTATTTCCTGGGCAATATACACAACATTTGCAGGCTCATTTAAAGTACCACGATAAGGGTGTGGTGTTAAATAAGGACAGTCGGTTTCAATTAATAAATGCTCTAAACCTATTTTTTCTGCCACATCTTTAGGAACTCTGGCATTTTTAAAAGTAACTGGTCCAGCTAATGAAATATAGAAACCTAAATCAATAAATCTCTTTGCCATTTCTACTGATCCACTATAACAATGCATAATTCCTGGATGTCCATTTTTTTTAAGCACTTCATAAGTATCTTCATAAGCATCTCTACAATGAATAATAATTGGTTTTTGATGTTTTTTAGCAAGATCAACTTGTTGTTGAAAAATATCTTTTTGTTTATCACTAGGAACATCATCCCAATAATAATCTAATCCGATTTCACCAAGTGCTACAACCTTTGGTTCATTTAAGTACTCATCGATGATTTGTAAATCTTGAGTAGTTGTGTTTAAACAGTCGTTAGGTCCTATCCCTACAGCAGCATAGATAAAAGGATATTCTTTTGCAATTTCAACTGCCTTTTTGGAAGACTCAAGATCATAGCCTACAACAACCATCATTTCTACTTGGTTATCTAAAGCATGTTTAATAAATTCATCTTTTTTTTCATATAATTGTTCACTATTTAAATGACAATGTGTATCAAAGTACATAAATCTCACCCCGGTGAATACTAACAAAATATCATAACTTTGTCAAATTTCTAAAAGACTTCATTCATTTAAAAAATATTTTAGTCCATTTTATCGGTGTTTTTTTGAATGAATAAAAATATATTTTGTAATATTTTAGGATTTAAACAAATATATGCTTATAAATATGGTATTTTATAAAGGGCTCATTATAATATATGCCCACTTTTATGATTTATGATACTAAAGTATAAATTATTGAAGATAGCTACGATATTCTTTTGTAATCTTTGAAAGTCTTAAAGCAATAAATAAGTTTCCAATACCATTAATAAGGAATAAAATTCCTATCACAAAAGCAGAGGAAATGACTGTACTTGGGCTCAAAAAGAACATTGCAAGTCCTGTGAAAATTAAAATTGTAACAATAATATAATCAAAAGTTAAAGAATAACTAACCATTGATTTAATAAAGGTATAAGCTTCAAAACAATAGATGGCACTAATAATGATATATAAACTAAAAATATAAGAAAAGAATGTTGTCATCATTGATATATGTGTTAATACAAAGATACCTAATACGCATTTTAAAATACCACTCAATAATGTATTCTTCATAAAATAAATATCTAACCAACCACTAAAATAATAAATAAAATCAATAATTCCTGTAAAAGTAATAATACCAGCAAGTATTGTAATAATTTGAAAAGATTCTTGAGGATTTATTAAAAATAATATACCTATCACTATTGCACTTAAGGCATTAATCCATATACTCATTTTTACTTTATTTAAAGTTTTCATATTCATTCCTTCTTTCTACTTTTACTATAATCTTATTTATATCAACATAAAATGGACAAAATAAAAGAATTAACCAAAAAAGGCTCCTAATGAGCCTGTATTGTTGTTTCTATTAAATGAAATATTTGTTCAACAAATGGTTTTAAATCATAATCACCTTGTGCTTCTAACCAATCAATAAGAATACCTATCATTAAACATTTATAAAAATGAATAAGTGTTTCTTTTTCTTGTTCACTTCGTAAAACATAATGAGAAGATTGTTTCATAAACAATTTTACAATATGTAAAGCTACATGATTCATATAGGTAATAAACTCATCTTTTTGTGATGAATTATAAAGATGTTGAAAAGCTTTTTTATGTTGATTACATTCTTCTATAAGTGGTACAAGACATGTCATTGGTGAACCAAATTCATAGTTATTTTGAATAATTTGATCTGCCCATGATTTAACAGTATATTCTGCTAAATTAGGAATATCTTGAAAATGATAGTAGAATGTATTTCTATTTAAATGACAGCGTTCGACAATGTTTTGAACAGTTATCTTATTAAATGGTTTTTCCTCTAATAATTGCCAAAAAGCATCAATAATTGTTTCTTTTGTTTTTTTCATATCATTACCTCATTTACCACATTATAACAAAAAAGAAATTGTAGATGAACAATTTCTTTTAAATGAATACTAATGAATATATTCGTATTTATCAATAACTATAAGAACAGTAAACCAATATTTATCTTCTGAAAAAGATATTTCAGATTTATATTTTTTTAAAGTTGATTTTACACTTGATAAACCAATTCCATGTTCTGCCGTTCCTTTTTTACTTATGAGCTGAGGATTATATTTTAATACTGGAGAGTTAATTCATATCAAAAACAATAAATAACAAATACTTAAATATAATTATAAACATACAATTATATAAAATGACAAATGCTATATAACTTAATGAAATCTGATATTTACCTTGTAATGCTATTCAATTATTATGATAATACTCCTGTAGAGCTACAAGTAAGCCTAACAGTTAATTTTTTTGTTTCATAAGCTGTATTATCATAGCTATGTTTTGCTGTTGCTCCTGATTTAGAAGCAGATTTACTCGAAATAGCCCATTTATTATTATATACACCTGACTTAACTGATGATGAAATACATTTTGCTGATCCATTCCCATATGAGAACGTTCCAGTTACAGTTACATACCATTGTTGAACGCCCGTACTACTATTATATCTAGCAATTTTACTAGCAGTTTTTTGAGATCTAGCATAATCATTAGATACAAATATAGTTGTTTCAATATACGAACCATCTTCCAAATATTCTATCTGTGAAATATTTTCATAATTATAAGCATTTACTTGTGAAGGTATGCATAAAATACAAAATAAGCTTAAAAATAATATAATTTTTTTCATAAATTTTCTACTTTTATTTAATAATTTCTTCAGTAATATAACCATGTGTTTCTGATTTTGCTTCTTCATATAATTGATTTAATCTATACATTTTAAATCCCCATAATAGAGTTATTAAAATTAGAAGTGTTAAAAGAAAATATTTAAATAACTTTTTCCTATTTAGTTTTTTTATGAGTTCATTACTTTCCATATTTTCAATATAAGATCCTGCAACCTCATTAGGTGTACCAAATTCATTTACAATATCCTGATAAGTACATCTCTCTAAATCATCTGAAAATTCTTTTATTCTTTGAGATAATAATAAGATAAATTCTCTTTTATCTTTTGAATGGATAGGAATTATTCTTTTTACATATTTAATAAATTTTTTTGAATCTTTATTCATTTTTTTCCACCTCACCATTTTCAATAATGTCGAATACACCTTTAATATTTTTTCTAAAATCAGTAATTGTTTTTTCTAGATAGTCTCTTCCTATAGGTTCAATATGATAATAAACTCTTACTTTTTTATTTACTATCTCATCTCGACTAGAAATGTATTCTTTTTTCAATAGGTTATGCACTACAGGATAAAGTGTACCTTCTTTTATATCTAATGTATTATTTGAAACTTCTTTGATTTTCTTTACTAATTCATATCCATAGCAATCACTTACTTTTAACAAACTTAAAACAAGCATATCAATATTAAAAAAGCTATTTGATTTTGCCATAATTTTATCACCAAAATAATTATAGCAGTATAATATTATAATTACCATACTATTATTATAAAGGTATTATTGACAATATAGTAATATAAGATATAATAAAACTAAGGTAGACGTCAACCTAAACTAATGAAAGGAATATTAAATTATAAAAAAATAAAATTAAATTATTTGTAACATTAAGTTTCGCACTACTTATGGCATTTGGAAATGTAAACTCTGTATCCGCTGCTAAATCAACAACAAAATCAACACCCTATGGTACATTAAAAGGATTTATATCTCCTTATAATAGTGGATCATCTAAATTGTGTGAAGGTGGTACCACTATTGGTCAAAATGTTAAATCTATCAAAATAAAAATAGAAGCTAAAAAAACTAGCACTGGTACTAATATTGGTTCTACTCAAAACCAACATGCAAATAGTTCTGGTGTTGGAGATACATTAGAATGTTGGGGATATACTGGAACTAAAGTCACATTTTATGGAACACATGATGCTATTCATACAACTGAATATCATGTTTATACATCTACACAATATTAAATTAATATAAATATCATTTCTCGATAATATCTATTAAATATATCAGAAATGATATTTTCTATAGTGAGGTTAACTATGAAAAAAATAATAATAATTTTTTTAGTCATATTACTATGTGGTTGTCAAACCACAAATAATCATAAAGTAAAAACAGTTAAGAAAACTCAAGATTACCAACAATTATCAAAATATGAAATCATTGATTTTAAAATCATAGATCATAATTTAATATTCGTTTATAAAAAAAATAATCAAACATATGTTTATGATTATTCTATAGAAAAAAATAAAGAATTATTAAACACAATGATTTTTGATGGGCCTGTTAATAAAGCTAAAATACATGTTCTTCAAGATATATATGCTATTCAACTAACAGACACTTTATTCTTATTTCAAAATCATAAACTTAAAAATCATATTGATTTAAATAATTTTTTTGATGAATTTGAATATGATAGTTTAGCTGTTTCATCATCTGGTCAATTTATTTCATGTGTAAAAATGAATTATGATACAGAAAGTGTTTTATTATTAGATAGAAATTCTCATTCAGTTAGCACTGTTCTTACTTTAGATGATACACCTAGAAAATTAAATGCTATATGGGAATTAGCTTTCACAAATGATAAATCCCTTATTTATACTGGTGGAACATATTTAAAAAAAGGTCAACAAACTTCTGGATGTTATGGAGTAATAGATATAGATCATCAAACCTATAGTTTATATAATAGTCCCCAAGTTACTTTAAGTTCTTTTAAAGATAAAAGTATTATTCATAATCAAGATGAAGGCTATGGTGCTAATAAAGATAAGATTGCTGTTTATTATGATAATGGATTTAATGATTTAGAATTTAATTATGAAAATTCTGTAAATTGTTATTTAAGTAATGGAAAGATTATTATTACAGAAAAAGGAAGTGTTGATGATTGGAAACCTTATATTATTTTCAATAATGTAAAATATGATTTTAATGAGCTAGATAATATTTTATTTGCTGAATATGTTGATCATCAATTATTTATTATAGGTAAACAGAATGAGAAAACTACTTTTATAAGAAGAGAGGTAACAGAATGAAAAAAATAATGCTCAGTATGTTTTGTATATTTTTACTTGTTGGATGTAGTACCAAACAAGAAAATATAACAATCAAAAAAAATAACAATCAAGAAACAGTTGATTTAAAAGTAGGTTTTGGATTGCATCATATTGAAGATGGTTATAGTTTTGATGGTAATGATGTAGATATTAATTATGATTATGAAGTTGTAGGTAGAGATGCAAATTTTGGTTTAATGATATTTATTAATGGTATTCCTCAAATGATTAAGCATGAAGATAAAGAAAGTTTAGTCTACACATTTAAAGGAAAAAAAGACACTAATAAAACTGAGCATGTTTCTATTATGCCTAATACTGGTAGTAAAGGTGATCATCTTTATATGCATGCTTTTTTAATAGCTGATTATGAAATTGTTGATTCTCTTAAACAACTTACTAATAAACAACATATGATGGCTTGTGGTACTACTTTTATTGATATTCATCAAGATACTGCTAATAATCCTATAGATTTAAATAATAATTATGATTTAATTGATTATACATCTGATTTATTAAAACATGATGAAGAAGGTTATTTTGATAATAATTTACTTATTCAATTTCCTAATAACTTAGAAGGAAATTTTAAGAAAAATAAACCTATTACTATAAAAATGAGTGGTATTTCTGATAATTATATTCTTTGGGTATTAGAAGACTTAAAACCTGTATCTAGTTACCATATAGAACTTCCTAAAAATAAAAGTGCAGTATTAAGCTATAAACCAGGAAATAAAACAAAAAATGTAAAAGCTATTGCTATTCCTCTTTCAAGTAATCTTCCAGAAGAAAGTACTTCATTGGTGGTAAAGTAATGAATATTTATATAAATGATTTATCAAAGTATTATAAAAACAAAAAAGCATTAGATCATATTACTTTACATTTATCATCTGGAATCTATGGATTAATTGGTCCTAATGGAGCAGGAAAAACTACTTTTTTAAGTATTTTATGTGGACTTATTAAAAATGATAGTGGAACAATTGAAATTGATGAAGTTAAATTTTTAAGTGATGATTTTTATCATGTCTTTGGATATGTTCCTCAATCTCCTGCTTTATATGTTGATCTTACTTGTAATGAATTTCTTGAATATATTTGTGCACTTAAATCAATTGATAAAAACCAAATAGATCATACTTTAAAATTAGTTAATTTATATGATCAAAAATATATCAAGATTAAAAAATTATCTGGAGGAATGAAGCAACGTTTATCTATTGCTCAGGCAATCATAAATGACCCTCAAATTTTATTATTAGATGAACCTACAACAGGTTTAGACCCTATTGAAAGATTAAGACTTAAAAATCTCTTAAGAAATCTTTCAAAAAATAAAATTATTATTATTTCTACTCATATTATTCAAGATATGGATCATCTAGCTAAATCTCTTATATTCTTTAAAAACGGACAATTATTAGATTTTAAAAGTCCACAAGAATTAATATTATCATTAAAACAATTCTTTTATGAAACGATTGTTTCAAAAAAAGATCTACAAAAATATATAGAAACATATCATGTTTCTTCTATTGTACCTATTAACGATGATTATAAAATTAAGTTTTTTTCTCATAAAGATGAATTATTCCCACATTGTAAAGAAATAAATTTAGAAGATATTTATCTTTATTATTATGGTGATGTTTATGATAAAAGGTGAATTATATAAATTATTCCGTTCTAAATCAGTTAAAGTCTTATTTATTCTTTTGCTTGTCTTAAACAGTTTTCAAATCATATATGTCAATTATCAAAATATATATGGAGATATTAATACAGGAAAAAGAAAAATATTAAAAATAATTGAAGGCCCTATTTCTCAACAAAAATATGATTGGCTTGTTAATTATCATAATACGATGTTAGAACAAGTAAATAATGGTAACTATAATACCAAAAACAAGTCTAAAAATACTTTTTCAGGTTATGTTTTCGGTGATGAACAGATAAGTAATAATTTATTAGAAGATTATGAATATACAATCAATTATCATTCTTCAATTAAAAATAAAATCACTATTCTAGATGAAAATATTAAAAAAACTCAAAATAGTAAATGGAAAAAAGAAAATATAACGCTTAAAAAAAGATTAAAAAATAGAAATCTTAGCTACTACTATGATTATACCTTAATCAATAATTTTATGAACCAAGATTTTCAATATCTATTATCCCTTATATTTTGCATTATCTTAGTAATCAAATTATTCATCTATGAAAAACAAAAACAAACAGATTTATATTTTTATATTTCTAGAAAACAAATAAAGAAAATATTTATATCAAAGATATTAATGATCTTGTTATTTACGTTTATTTCTTCTTTATTATTGTTAATAGAAAGTTATCTTATTTATTATTTTTTAGGAATGAAAAATGGTTTATTTCAACCACTTTATGCATTATCTCATTTTATGTATGAACCCTATAATATTTCTATATTCTTTTATATTGTTTGTAATTATTTTTTTCGTTTAGTTGGGTGTTTATCTTTCTCTTATTTATTTTTATTTCTTTGTCATTTTTTAAACAAGGAATATAAAGGATTTTTTATTGCTATATTGATTATTTATATTTCAATTCAGTTATATAACAACAATCTATTAAGTATTATTAGTTTTTCATCTTTAAATGATTCTATATATAATCAAAGGATTTTTATGAGTTCCTTATTATTTTCATTTATCATTTTAAATTTAAATTTTTTTACCTATTTTCTATTTAAGAGGAGATATTATGTATCAATTAATTAAATTATATTTTCGTTTATTTTTTAAAAATAATAAAGGTTTACTCATTATTCTTATTTTACTTTTTACATCTTTCTCAACTTTATATATAAATCTACATCAAACAAAAATAAACCGTGATACTACTACACAAATTTATGATCAATATATAGATAAATACTCTGGTATTCCAAATAATTCAAAAGAAAAACAAATTCTAAAAGAATTAGATTCTTATGAGAATAATGAAGATATTTTAAAAGAATATCAAAATCATCAAATTACTCAAAAAGAATATCTAAAAAAACAAAGAAAAAATAATTCTAATATTTTAAAAAAAGATGCATTAAATTCTTTCTACTTATATTATTTAAAAATTAAAAATACTCAACATAAGGAAATAGTTAATACAAAGTATACTGATTGTTTAAATTTTAACAATCTAGATTTTATTCTCATTCTCTTTCTTTTCTTTCTTATTTATAGTATCTATTTAAAAGAAATAGATGATCATATATGGATTTATGAAAAAACAACATCTAATGGTATTAAGAATGCTAAAAAGAGTAAAATATTTGTATTTAGTTGTATATGGGGATTATTTTTAATTTTAATGACTATTGGTAAAATACTTATTTTTAAACATTTTTCTAGATTAGATTTTTCAATAATTAATATTCCTTGGTGTTCAAAAAATTGTCCAAATATTTCATTAATAACATTTATATGCTTTTGTACATTTCTTTACTATATAGCGAGTTATCTTTTATGTAGTCTAAGTATTTTACTAAAAAAATTTATTCATTCTAATATCTTTATTTTGCTTGTACTTTTTATTTTCGTCTATATTCCTTTAGCTTTCTTAGGAAATAGTATACATATTCTTTATTTTCCTTTTATTAGTTTTCTTGTTCCTGGTCGCTATTTTGCAGGTTATGGTGAAAAAATGTTAGGCATAGATTTTCATATAGTAATTATTGAATTGATTATTATCTTTATATTCTTTCTTCTTTCTTTTTTTAAAGGAAAAAGAAAGAACTTGATTTTTCTTTCTTTATTAATATTAATAACTGGTTGTTCAAGTAATCAAAATAATTCATCTAGTTTTCAATACAATAGTTATCATGAACTTAACTTTGCGGAAAATAAAGAATATTATTATTTTTCTAATAAGATAATAGATAAAAATGATTGGAAAGAGTATTCTTTAATAAGAAATCTTTATGAATCTAGTAATAATTTAATTAACGTGTTTCCTCAAAAAGATGGTTTTTTTTATACTATTGACGATGATGAAAGTGAATATTTATATCTCTTTAATAATGATTTTCAAGATGTTAAATTAAAAAAGTTATCTTCTTTACAGAAGAATTTTATGAATATAGAACAACAACATATCCCTATTTCAGATAAGAATATATTAGGTATTATTGGTAACAAGAATAGATATTATATTATTTATAGCGACAAAATAACTAATCAAAATAATAAAGTTGTTTATAAAGGAAAATTAACAAACCATTATTCTATTTATCATCAATATCTTTATTTTCTACAAGATGATTATACAATCATTAAAATATCTCTAGATACATTTAAAAAAGAAAAATTAGATACTCCATTATGTGATTATTTCTATATAAAAAATAATCATCTCTATTTACACAATATTCAAGATGATAAGTTATATTGTGATAATCAAATTCTATTTAATGAACAAATTGAAAATAGTGATATATATAAAGATAAACTATATTACACCCAAAATGATGGTTTATTTATGTATGATTTTACTTATAAAGAAAGTACTTTATTAACAAAAGAAAAAGTATATTCATTAAAAATATCAATAGATGGAAAATATTTATCTTATATAACAGATAGCACTAAAAAAAATAAAGAAATTAAAATAATCATTAAAGATTTAAAAAAGAATAAAATAGTATATGTTAGAGATGCATAAAAGTCATGGATAAACCATGACTTTTTAAATAATATAGTCTGTATCTCCTCGATATCTTGCTAGAAACTGTTGTGTTCTTGACATTTGAGGATGATCAAATATTTGTTTAGCTGTGCTACTTTCAACAATTTGTCCTTGATCCATAAAAATCACTTTATCTGATATTTGATGTGCAAAAGACATTTCATGAGTCACAATAATCATTGTGATATTTTCATCAGCAACACGTCCTTGTTCTACTAAACTTACATTTTCATTCCAATCATTTGTAGCTACAATTTCACCATTATATTTTTCTACAATTTTAGAAAAGTTACTACTTCCTGTTTGTGAGAACTTACGTCCTTTAATATCCCTCATTTTAGTAATTTCAGTATTATCTTTTTTAGTGATAATTGCTGGATAAGAGTATGTATGTGGAATTGAAAAATCATATTTTTTCTTTCAGCTGTAATAGCCACTTGGTTAGTTACTAAATCATATTTATCTGAATCAAGTCCAGCAATTAAACTATCCCATTTAACTTCTACAAATTTAACTTTAACCCCTAATTCTTTAGCAAGCGCTTCTGATACTTCTACATCATAACCTACTAAATTATCGTTATCATCATGATATGAAAATGGAGCAAATGTCCCTTCTGTTCCAATCACGATTTCTTTATTTTCTTGAATTTTATCCCATGTATTTTCTTATTTAGATGAAGCACATCCTGTTGTCACACTTGCTAGTAAGGTAAGTGCTAATAATTTAATTCCTTATTTTTTCATTGTTGTTTCCCCTTTATAATAGATGATATTCATGTTCCCATTTACTATTTACAAAATAATTAGCTGCTTTTTTAGCTTCAGCTAAATCCATGAATGTATAATTTCCACATTCTTCTTCCTTAGCCCCTGGAATCTCTTGATCCCAAGAGGCAATTTGACTATAAACATCTTTTACAACTTCTTTAATCACTTCTAAATCTAAATCTCTCACAATCAAATAAAAGCCTGTCATACAGCCCATTGGTCCAAAATAAATCACTTGATCTTTATATTTACCATTTCTAAGTAATGTTGCGCCAATATGTTCAATCGTATGTGCTGCTTCTGGTTTTAAAGCCGGTTCAACATTAGGCTGTGTCATTCGAATATCATATGTAATCAAATCCCCATCAATTCTTGATACATAAACTCCTTTAGTTAGTTTTCGATGATCAACACTAAAACTTGTAATTCTTTCCATTTTTAATTCCCCCATTTTATTTTGTACCAATTTATTTATTTCATATATAATTAGTATGATATAAGAATATAACATTCACTTATCCATGTCAAGCAAAAGCTATGTGACTAAAAGAATTAAAATTTTTTATTTTTTTAAAGAAAAAAGCAAAAAAAGAGACGATATATATAGTAGGAG
>ERZ773217.1680-NODE-1680-length-16659-cov-21.370272_pt1 | contig 16659 bp, 13 predicted proteins | sample MGYA00580995_ERZ773217 | MGnify/ENA primary metagenome ERZ773217 (study PRJEB29015, sample SAMEA2737772) | human gut metagenome | biome: human gut; feature: human-associated habitat; material: faeces | place: China | collected 2012 ...
ATGCTGCGGGCTGCGCTACCTGGTACTACCGGTATTCGGTGGCCCTCATGTACTGCGGACAGCTGGAAGAAGCGCGGAGCTATGCAGAAAGAGGCATTCAGGAGGAGCCGGAGTACCCATGGATCTGGCTGCAAGCGGGCAGGCTGCGGGCTCATTTTGGTGATAAAGCAGGCGCGCTGGACGCCGTCAAACACGGATTAACACTGGAACCGGGCGATCATGAGTTCCTGACCTTGAAAAAAGAGATCAAAGCCGGAGCCACCCTGGAACAGATGGAATACCACTGGATCAACCCCGACGCCGACCGGACGCTCCAGCAAGGGCTGGACGCGGACGCCGACGATAAGCAGCGCGCCATCTCCTGCATCACCGTCGATCAGGAGGGGCTGGAGCGTTTCTGGCACATCTTTGGCGCCAAGCCGGAGCAGTACACACCCAACGCACCTTACACGCAGTTCCCATATATGGTGAACGGCCGTCCTGTGGATCTGGTGTTCCAGATGAATGAGGGCGGGATGTCCAAGCTGAGTACAGATTGGCTGGAGCAGCTGAGGGGCTGGCTTCAAAGCGGTCAGTGGCTGGAACGAGCGCACCCAAACGAAAGGGCGGCCTGCCTGGACACGGTGCTGGTGGGCTTGGACTACCACATGGGCCTGCTCTACAAGCTGACAGAGGAGGACGCATACTTCCAGATCTTCCTGAACCCGGACGGGACGGAACAGGAGGGTGCCTTCTGGTCCTCGGAGGAGAGCCGTGAGCCGGAGCTTTACACAGAAGAAGAAATGTCTGTGGTAGAGCAGCACATCAAAAACACCTTTGGTGAGTTTGAGAATGTATTTCACGAACTGGTTTCCCCGGACATCCACGTGGACATCTGCGTGGTTCCTCCCTCTGAGGAGCGGGACTATTACACGCTGGTAACGATGGGTATGGGGGCTCACCGGATGAATGTGCCGGAGGAACTGGCGGAATACAAGCTGGAGCGGGCGGAGCTGGCCATCGCTCTGCCGCCGGACTGGAAGCTGGACGAGGGATCCATGAAGGACGAGCGCTGGTACTGGCCATTCCGGCTACTGAAGGTGCTGGCCCGCCTGCCCATTTCCAGCGACACCTGGCTGGGCTTTGGCCACACAATGGGCAAGCAATCGCCGTTTGCGGAGAACACGGCACTCTGCGGCGCACTTCTGGTGGGTCCGCAGGATATTGTCTGGAACGGAGGCGAAGTCTGCACTTTGCCGGGCGGCGAGGAGGTCAACTTCTATCAGGTGATTCCTCTGTATCAAGAGGAGCTGGAGTACAAACTGGAGCACGATGCAGACACGTTGATCGAACAAATGGCAGAGGTAAGCTTTGTGGTGCATCCGGATCGGCCGAACAGCATAGTCGGGGAACCGCGCACAGATTGATCTGAAACACCCAAAATGCAGACAGGAGGACCATCCCGGATGAAACACAGCTGGAGCCGCCCTGCCGCACCTGCTACCTGTTGAGGCCAAAGGATTAACAAACCCAGAAGAAAAAGGTGATCCAAAAGTTTGAAATGGAACTCCGGCCTCATATTGCGAGGTTTTCTCCAAATATTATCCCTATTAACAAAACAGCTGTATTTCCATTCTGTATGCTCCGTGAAAAATATACAAAATCTGAACAGGGGAATCCGTTGACTTCCCATCGGGAGACGACTATCATAAACAGTGGACCGCACATGTTTTGGAATAGAGACCGCCTCCGCGCGGTTCCGGACGGCGGCCCCGCTGGAGCTGTTTGACAAGGTGGGAACGGAATGGATTATGTGATTTTTCGGGACATTGCGGTCGTCCTGATCGCCGGAAAATATATGGGACTTCTGGCCCGCAGGTGGAAAGCCCCTCAGGTGGCCGGGGAGATCCTGGCCGGCCTGCTCATCGGCCCCTGTCTGCTGGGCCTGGTGCAGCCCTCAGATTTTCTGACGCAGATGGCCGAGCTTGGCGTTGTTCTGCTGATGTTCAGCGCGGGGCTGGACTCCGACATCGACGAGATCATCAAAAGCGGCCCTATCGCCCTGCTGGTGGCTATGTGTGGGGTACTGCTGCCCCTTGCGGCAGGTACAGCTCTGTACATCACCTTCTATGGATTTGACGGCTTCGGCTCCGACTCGTTTTACCATGCACTGTTCATGGGCTGCATCCTGACCGCCACCTCGGTATCCATCACCGTCCAGGCCCTGCGGGAATTGGGACATCTCAAAACACGGGTGGGGACCACCATCCTCTCTGCCGCCATTATCGATGATGTGCTGGGCATCATCGTTCTGACGGTGATCACCGGCTTTAAGGATGCATCCGCCTCTCCGGTCAAGGTACTGGCAGATACAGGGCTGTTTTTCTTCTTCTCCGGGGTGATTGGCTATCTGGTGTACCAGGTCTTTGAACGTATGAGCCTCCGCCACCCCAGGACTAAGCGGCTGACAGTGCTCGGCCTGGCCTTCTGTTTCCTCATGTCCTATCTGGCGGAGGAGTTCTTCGGGATCGCCGACATCACCGGCGCCTATGTGGCCGGTCTGGTCCTGTCCAATCTGCGGGATTCCCACGACATCGAGCGCCGGCTGGACGTCAACTCCTATACCCTGTTCGGCCCCCTGTTCTTCGCGTCGGTGGGCATCAGCACGGACATCAGCGCCTTTGATACCTCTATCCTGGCCTTCTCTCTGGCGTTCCTGGTGGTGGGGCTGCTCTCCAAGATCGTGGGGTGCGGCCTGATGGCCTGGATCTGCCGTTTCAAGAAGGAGGACGCCCTGAAGATCGGCGTGGGGATGATGAACCGGGGCGAGGTAGCTCTCATCGTCTCTCAAAAGGGGCTGGCCGTGGGCCTGATGAACGCGGCCTATTTCCCAGCGGTTATCCTGCTGATCATTGTGTCCGCCGTCGTAACCCCCATCGCCCTGAAGGTGCTGTACTCCGCCTATCCCGACGCCCCCGCTGAGGCCGCATAGAATGAAAATGCGCCGCCCCGTACCACTGGTACAGGGCGGCGCTGCCGTGATTTTATGTCCTCAACCTTCTGACGACTCCTCTTCCGAGGAGCCCAGCGCCGCACGGGCGTCCGGGCCAGGAACGGGAAGATACTCCGGCTCCGGGTCCATGGTCTCCTTCGTCCCCACACAGCGGTTGATCTTGGTGCCGAGATTGTGGAATTTTTCCTCATAGTCGGTCATCACGCCCCGGATCCCATTGGCGTGGAGATCCCGGGTGACCTCAGAGAGCGCATAGCCCGCCTTGGGGAACTGGAACAGGGAATATTCAAACAGGTCCCGGTTATCCGTCTTAAAGTGGATCTGTCCGCCGGTACAGAGCACCCCGCGGTACAGGACCAAAAAGTTCTGGTGGGTCAGCCGCCGCCGGGCGTGGCGGTTGGAGGGCCAGGGGTCGCAGAAGTTGATAAACAGGCGGTCGACCTCGTCCGGGGCGAAGTACTCCCGCAGCCTGGCCGCGTCACCATCCACAAAAAACACATTGGTCAGGCTCCGCTGAGCGCAGCGCTCCATGGCCACGATCATGGCGTCCGGCACCCGCTCCACCGCCAGATAGAGCACATTGGGATTCTGCGCCGCGGTCTCCGCTGTGAAGCGGCCTTTACCGCACCCCAACTCCAGCCAGATCTGCTCCGCATCCGGCTTCAGTTCCCGCCAGTGCCCGCGCTGCTCCTCCGGTGCCTGGATCAAGAAGCGGGCGCAGCGCTCCATCCGCGGGACCAGATTGGGCTTTTTTCTCATGCGCATAATTGTCACCTCTCAGATTTGTTCCAGAAATATTTTAACATAGACAATCCACCTCTTGCAATCTTTTTCAAAATATACTATACTGAGTGAGTCCAGTACAGAAGAAGCCTGTCCTGATATGCTGTGGGCTCTCTTCCCTGACAAACCGTGCTGGGTAATCTAAGAAATCCGGGTGTAGCGCAGTTGGTAGCGCGCTTGCTTTGGGAGAATCCGCCCAGGCCACCCCACAACTTCATATCCGGGTGTAGCGCAGTTGGTAGCGCGCCTGCTTTGGGAGCAGGATGCCGCAGGTTCGAATCCTGTCACTCGGACCACCTTTCTTAGAAAAACCGCCTGTTTAGGCGGTTTTTCTGCGTTTTTGGTTCGATTTTTGCAGTTTCGACGATTGCTGTTTTGTTGTGGCTCCAGGGACGGAACAGCGGTGGGGGCCTGAGTGAGCGTAGCGGCAGAAATAGATAAATCCCTAACCCATCCCTATCTCCGTGCAGCTCCTGTAGTACGGGCATTGTTAAAAGGCCCCCATAGTTGCACCTATCCAGACTGCAAATCAAAAATTCTAAACGGAAAAGGCTGGTCAAAAATAAGGCAGCATGCTATACTGGCAACATCTGAAATCGGCTCTCGGAGGTGAGCCACACAAAAAGAGAGGGAGTTAGAGATGATAGTTTTCATCGCAATTGTTGTTGCCATTGTGGCATTCAAGATTATGCGGAAGAAGCAGTACGAGAATCTTGAAGCCGAGGCATTACTTTCCTTGGGCTTTTCAAGCTGGAATATTATTTCCTATGTTGACGAGTATGTCACTGTAAAGAGCCGGCAAACCCTGGAGAAGTATGATGATATAAAGTTCTTCAAGGAGAATAAGGAGAAGCTACCCCGTGCAGAAGCAATGATACAGCGCAAGAGTGAGATTTCTTCTCGCCTGACACAGTTTCTCCAAAGCAACGAACTTCAATCGCGTCCTCAGTACAAGAAACTGAAAAAGCAGGTTGAAGAGGTTCTGAATAATGCTGCCTCTTACCGCATCAGAGTCAGCTATATATCCTCCGCCGGCAACAACCTTGGTTCTAAGGATATCCATGTCGGGCAGTATCGAATCGACAGCTTCAAGAAAGACCCTTCTTTGTTGATGGGGAAAACCGAGTACAACAAATTCCTTAAGGAGCAGCAAAAAGAAGCTCTTGCCCAGAAGCAGCATGATTTTTACAACCAGGTCAATGCCATCATTGACTATGCCAACAACAACCGCGACTCTCTGATTATCAAAGGAAGCCAGGAACAGCTGGATAGCTTAATTGGACAGCTGTTCGACCGCACGGTAAACAGCATTAAGAAAATTAAATCCCTTGACAGCGAGGAATGGGGCCTTATTGAAGACTTCATAACTCGCCTCAAAGCGGATATCGAGAGGATTGTTGCTTCAAATCAGCGTATCCTTGATTATTATGCGTCCCCTGACTTCCAAAAGATTAAGGAGACTTGTGAAGTGCTTATGAGTTCTCAACGAGAATTCAACGAGTACATCAATGAGAAAGTTCATTCTATTTCCGAGCTCTTTGGAACTCGGGTCGTCCGCAATGAGACGGTAAACGAGGATGAATACAACTACATCCGGCCATATAAGAAGACCATCACCCCCTTCACTGCGGAAGTGTCTGCCACTGTTTTTGCCAGTGCTGAGAACAATCCTCTTGACTATATCGTCAAGAACTTCTATCCCAACAAAAGTGCGTATCCTGACCAGATTCAGAAGCTCTATCATCTGGTTGAGGAGCTCCAGACTCTGCGAGAGGCAAAGCAGATTATTGAAAACTATAAGGCTGATTATCAGCAGTATCTTGGCGATGTCCCGGCGTATGTCATGGAAAATGATGAAGCAGGATTTTACTCCCGCTTGGGCTTTGCAAACATTGACGAGAGTGTCCTGACCGTTGAGTATAAGTTTGCCTATACTTCCGGCGGCGGAATGGCCCAGCGCTCCTTTACCGTTCCTATGACAGAAGAAACGATTGCTGAGCTGATTAAAACTCTTGAGAGCAAACTCACAGCAAGTGCCTTTGCTAAAGAGCAGCGCACCATGATGACCAAGAAACTGCGGGAAGCCATCAAGACCCGCGACGATTTCACCTGTTGCAACTGTGGCAATTCCACCCACAAAGAGCCCAACCTCCTGTTGGAGATTGACCATATCATCCCCGTCTCAAAGGGTGGCCGCACGGAAGAGGCGAATCTGCAGACTCTGTGCTGGAAGTGCAACCGTACAAAGAGCAATAAGATTCTTGCGTAAACGACAAAAGAGCGGGTGGCCACCCGCTCTTTCCTTTTATTCTGTGCGTAGAGTCTTATTTGTCATTAGTAATGCAAGCGTCTCACTCTGCGAAACATTGCTTTTCTGCGCAACAAAACAGAAGCCCAAGGGACGCGGCGCTGTCCCTTGGGCTTCTGTTCTTTCACCCCACTCTCTCGAATGGTAAGGATCCGGAGCTGTTTGCCTTCCGGCCCATCCCCCTTGGTTTTGAGCCGGTGGAGCCGGGACGGTGCTCCCCTGTTTTGTACTCCGGTTCCATTCGGGACATGATCGACTACGCTCTGCGCAGCTGCGTGGAGCGCGGGATCACCGTTCGGCGCTGTAAGAACTGCGGCCGGTGGTTTCCCCAGACCGGACGGGTCAGCGCGGAGTACTGTGAGCGTCCGGTGGCCGAGGGGCAGCAGACCTGCCGGGAGGCCGGGGCCTTCCAGCAGTGGACCAAGAAGCAGTCTGACGACCCGGTGTTCAAGGCTTACCGAAAGGAGTACAAAAAGCGTTTTGCCTGGATCAAGGCAGGACGCATCTCCGACACCGACTTCTACACCTGGAGTGAGCGGACCAGAGAGATGAAAAAGAAGTGTGACCGGGATATCATCACCCTGGAGGAATATGTGGAGTGGCTCAAACACTCCTAATCAAAAAGAACGGGATCGACCGATTGGTCAATCCCGTTTTCTTTGACTATGGCGATGTAGTTTTTGAGCCCTCACGGCTCCGTGTCGTAGGGCCAGGTGTTGATGCCGCCGAATTCGTAGATGCTGGTATAGCCCAACTCAGCCAGCGTAGAGGATGCAGTCTTGCTGCGGTTTCCACTGCGGCAGTAGACCAGGACCGTGGAGTCCTTCTCAGGAATCACCTCGGCGGCAGTATCCTCGTCAATCGTGCCTACCGGCAGCAGGACAGCGCCGGGGATGTGACCGCTGTCGTATTCGTCCTGCTCCCGCACATCCAGGATAATGACCTCCTGGGTGTCCATCATTTCTTTGGCCGCTTCCTGGTCGATCTGCTGGTAGGTGGCATCGGCGGAATTTCCACCACATCCCGTCAGCAGCAGAATAGCCGTAAGTGTTGGAATCGCCAAAGCAGATGACGTTCATCTTATGCTTCCTCTTCTCTTGGTGATGTCTGTATTTTGTCAGCTGTTAGAAACTGCTGACAGAAGCGCCTGTTCCACTCGCTCTTCCTCTCCGCTTCCATCCGTCCGAAGCCGTAGCAGAGGGATACCGCACTGTTCAAAAATCCGGTTTTTCTTTTCGTCTCTGCTTGCCTGGGTGCTTCCCGCGGCATGGAAGGCAACGCCGTCCACCTCTATTGCAAGCAGAGGTGATTTGTCCATCCGGCGGAACAAGAGAAAGTCCACATGGGTCAGGGGATTGCGGGCGTATGCTGTTTCTTCCTCCGTCAACACGGAATAGTCTTTCACCAAGTTGACCAGGGACACATGAGCCGCACAGTCCACAAAAGAAAACTCTGCTTTTTGAAGGACTCCTTGGATCACCGCATAGAGAAGATTCTCTGAGTCATATTCTGAAACCCGCCCATGCTTTTTCAGAAAGGCCCGCCGCTGTTCAGCATACCCCTGATAGAGCAAATCAAAAACAGAGTACACCGCGCTTTCAATCACCACGCAGTTGTTGTATTCGATATAGCGAGCCAGATCACCATAGTTGGTCCGGTCATTCCGCGGGTCCTGCGAGGTAACAACGGTCAAGGACTTGACCGCCCGGGATACCGCCACATTCAGCATCCGGGGATCATCCACAAATTCCGTAATGACATTATCTACAGAAGTCAGGATAATCGCATCCTTCTCCCGGCCCTGGAATTTATGAACGGTAGCCACTTCCAATTCCTTGCCCAGCTGTGTTTGGATTGCCGCCACCTGATCCCGGTACGGCGTGATGATGCCGATACTCCCATACCCCTGTCTCTCCAAGCTGGGAAGGACCTCTTGTCGAATCACGTCAATTTCTCTCTGGTTCAGATGACCACGGGCGTGGTTGCCGGGTGCTGTCCGGTACATGGTCAGCACATCCGGCTCTTCATGGCCCTCCGTCATGACGATGAGCTTCCCACCATAGAATTTCTGATTGCAGAAATTGATGATCTTGGGATGACAGCGATAGTGTTCCCGCAGGAGAACAGTAGGAGCCTCTGTCCATGCAGCAATGGCAGAGGAAAGCAGGCTGTGGGCGGAGAAATGGTAGGTCTCCGAGAGAGAATACCGTCCCCAGATCTCCTCGCTTTTCTGAATGTTCTGGCTGTCAAGTACATTGGGGAGTTGCTGGAGGTCTCCCACAATGACGATATTCTTGGCACTGGCGAAGGCCAGTACACCAGTGGCCAAATCTACCTGCGAAGCCTCATCCACGATGAGATAATCGTAGGTATGTTCAACGTTTAGAGTGCCTTTGATGGAGTAGGTCGTGCTCAGAATCACCGGATATTCCTGATTGAACTCCTTGGACTTTCCGCGGAAGTCCCGCATCTCAAATCGCTGGCGGGACTCTTTCCAATGGAACTTTCCACTCAGCTCCGCCCGGAATAACCGAAGCGACTTTTCTGTCAACTCTGCCATCTTTTCATCAAAGGCATACTGCTCCAACTTCTTCTCCAGTTGGGCCCGTTCTTCCGTCAACTCTTGCGTGCGCACCACATAGAACTGCCGTTGAAGATATGGAATCACCAGTTCCGGCGTCTGGAGGAATACTTTCAGCGCACTGCGATTGAATCGAAACAGGATGGATATTTTTTGGAGCAGGCCCAATTTACTCTCCTGCTGGGCATGCTGTTCGTACTCTAACCAGAGAGATAAAATCTTTTTAGAGGAGAGCCCTTTCACCTCATCTATTGGCGCCCGGGCATAGGTGTTGTAGTACTCTCCGAAATAATGTTGTTCCGGTGTCAACTGGAGCAATTCCTGCTCAATGGCAGCAATGCGATTTTTCGCATTGAGCATTTCACTGAGTTCTTTGGATAGAACAGTTACCTCCTGGTCCAGATGTGACTTTTCCTCTGTTTCCAGCGTCCAAGCCGACATATCGGGGTATTGGCCAGTCTGTGCCTCCAGAAAATGTTCCTTATTGGCACGGCTCCCCAGAAAAGCGGTCAGGAAAGAGAGTCCCTTCTTCTCCAGCTTTTCCGCGACATTTAAGGTGGCGGAGTTGTTGTTGGAAACAACAGCTACCGTCTGACCATTCCGAACCGCATTGGCGATGATATTCAAAATAGTCTGTGTCTTTCCTGTGCCGGGAGGCCCCTGGATGATGCTGATCTGTGAGGAAAGAGCATTCTCCACCGCTGTTTTCTGGCTCTGATTCAGTCCAAAAGGATAGATGACTGCCTCAGGAAGGGCCCGCACCGCAGGCTGCTTGGAGGAATCCAGATAGCAGGACAGAACGGTTGCGTCACTGACACTTTTGATTCGCTCGTACTGGGCACTCAGGATATTGAGGCCGCCTTCGGCCACCAGACTGACCGCCGCTGCCGTTTCTTTGAAGTATTCAAAAACACCGGCCTGTTTCTGGTTCGTCAGGCAGTTTTTCTGAAGTTCCACTTGGCCTTTTGGGTATGTAAGGGCTCTTTTCCCTGTTCGTAGAAAACGGTAAAAGGGGCCAAAATCCAGAATCTCATCAACCTGAGAAAGACGGTTTCCATCCACGGTAATGATGAACTGCGAGGGATCGATCCGGCTCTGTACTTTTAGGAGCTGCACTTTTTCGGCACGGTAGTGGTAGGCCTTTGGGGCGCTGCTGTAAACCACATCGCACATGCCGTCTTGAAAGCGGAAGCTGGCAACGGAGTCAGTCTTGTCCTGTCCGTTGATCAGGAGCATATATTTTTTGCTGTCCATTGCAAACCTCCTTCTATACCATCCAGTACACCACTGTCCGGCATCATCTCCACAAAGCTAAACCGGCGACGGAGGGCGGTATCCAGCAGAGCAATGGAGCGATCCGCTGTATTCATAGTTCCCAACAGATAGACATTATCAGGGATTCCAAAGGCTTCGTGAGAGTAGCCGGCCTTTTCGGCGCCGAAGGTGTCGGAGAACAGTTCGATGAACAGATCCTCGGCACTGCTGCCGGAGGCGGAGCGGTAGGTAGGCATGGAGGTCACCTCACATTATTTGCGTTAGTCGTTCAGATTGCGGGACTCTTGTTTGAAGTTGCCGCAGTTTTGCCAGAGAAATAGGACGCTGACCATTTTTCTGCATTTTCCCGCAATGCTCCCAGGCCAGTTTGCCGGGCCCATTGTACTCCTCGAAAAAAGTGCCGTCTTTATGTATCTTCAGCACGAGCAGCCATTCCGGCTCACTGGAAATAGCAATACGATTAATTTGTGTTGCTTTGATCTGAACCAGGCGTCCATCGGGGGCTTGTCCATCATGCGTTTTTTCCGATGCTTCGAATAACTTTAGCCCATAGCAACAGGCTGCCAAAGCTTCACCAATACTCCCAATCATGTGGCCGTCTGGCGTGTAGTGCCTTCCTGGAAACAGGTCTTCCAGTTCCTGAGATATGCTGTAAAGTATTTTTATCTTTTCTGCAACTAAATCCTGGATCTCTGAACCGCTCATCCCTGCACTTCCTTCAGCAAGACTTTCTTCTCAAATCCGCCGCGCCTGGCCGCTTTGTCTGCACGTACCTGCTCCAATTCTTCCAGTGTCCAGCCGCGGGCCTTTACGACAGCCTGCATGACCTCCAGAAGGTCGGCCAGTTCCTCGAGAGATTTGCTCTCCTGATATTCTGTCAGTTCCTCGTTCAGCTTCTGGTCCAGAAGGGATATGTAATTCTCATCAGAAAGCGTTTCACAGACGCAGGTTTTCCCATCAGCTTCAATAATCTCTGGGATACGGTCACGCACCAGTTTGTGATAGGTTTTAGTAGGCATCTTTTAGCCTCCGTAAGATTTCTACATCCGCAGGGCAAAAAGCGTATTGATCAATCTCATCTACTGTGATCCAGCGGATGTCATTGTGCTCAAGTTTCTGGGGGACACCTTCTCGGATGGCAGCATGGAACAGTGTCAAATGAACTGTCAGATCTGGGTATTCGTGCGTTACATCCATGAATACCTTGCCCACATTCAGCGTGACTGCCAATTCTTCCTGACATTCCCGAATGAGCGCCTGCTCTTTTGTTTCTCCGGGCTCCACCTTACCCCCTACAAACTCCCACAGCAGCCCCCGGGCCTTATGGGCCGGACGCTGGCAGATCATAAATTTGTCCTGATTCCAGATCAGGGCTGCTACTACCTCAGTCATTCTTTATACTCTCCATTGTTATCACTGGCATCTTCCAGTTACTCTGTTAAAAATACTTCCTGTTCAATTGTAACGCCATATTCCAATATTTTTTTCATGGCCATATGAAAAAGCGGATACTGATCACAGGCGAGGGCAGCCCGAACAGTTTTCAAGTAATGCTCTGAGCGCACGAGTCCGGTTCCATGATGGGCTATCACATCTTCAGCAGACATACGCATGGGAGTCAGGGTAGGGTAGCACACTCTTGCCGTCCATGCGCTCTGGGGTAGCAGTCAGACCCAACAGGATTTGGGGCTGATAGTAGGACAATAGTTTCTGATAGGTAGGCGCTGCCGCGTGGTGAAACTCGTCCACCACGATGTAGTCGTAAAAATCCGGGGTAGTCTTGGCGGCGAAGTCCTGGGAATTGAAGGTCTGAATGGACAGGAACAGGTGGTCAATGCTCTCTGGCCGGTAGTTGCCCACAAACAGCTCCCCAAAATTGGCGTCCTTCAGAACCGCCCGGAAAGTGTACAGGCTCTGCCGCAGGATCTCCTCCCGGTGGGCCACAAAGAGCAGTCGGCAGTGCCTTCCAGGATGTCGCTTACAAAAACGCTTATAATCCAGCGCGGAAATCACCGTCTTGCCAGTACCTGTAGCGGCTACCACCAGGTTGCGGGTGTAGCCGCGGACGGTGCGCTCCGCCTCCAGCTTGTCCAGAATTTCCTGTTGATAGGAGTAGGGAGCGATATCCATGGTGTACACTTCGACATTGTTGGCGTCGAAGTATTTTTCCGCCTTCAGCGCCCGGGCCAGCCGCTCCTTCTGATCCTCGGAGTAATACTCAAATTCGTTGGAATTCCAGTAGCTCTCAAAGGTGGCTGCGATCTTGTCGATGGTCTCCGGCAGATCCCGGTGAGTGACTTTCATATTCCACTCCAAACCGCTGGAGATGGCGACGTTGGACAAATTGGAGGAGCCCACGTAGGCCGTAGTGAAGCCGGTATCCCGGTAAAAGACATAGGTTTTGGCATGGAGCCGGGTGCGCTTGGTGTCGTAGCTGACCTTGATTTTGGTATTGGGCAGGGTCCGCAGCTCCTCAATGGCCTTCACATCTGTGGCTCCCATGTAGGAGGTGGTGATGATCCGCAGTTCCCCTCCGTTTTGGGTAAACTCCCGTAGCTCATCGATCAGAAGCCGCAGACCGCTCCACTTGATGAAGGACACCAGCATGTCGATGCGGTCGGCGGAGACGATCTCCTTTTTCAGTTCCGAGTACATCTGGGGCTCATGAATGGCCCCAGTAAACAGGCTGCTCTGAGCGATGGAGGTCTCCGGACGGCTTAGGTCGGCAGCTGTCTTGCCCACCGCCAGCCGGGGATCCTGCTCCTGTAAAAGTGCAAGAAGCTGCTCTGCCCGCTGGTCAACACTCAGCGCGGCAAAGTCAGCTTCCCCGGTCGTGTTCTGAATGAGGGCTACGATCTGGTTGGCAAGACCGATCTGTGTAGCGATATCCCCGCCCTTGTCTACCATGTTCTCCAGACCCTTTTGCACCACGTCGGCCAAGTATTGGGCCAGCACCTTGGATGCCTCTGCCTTGTCAACGGGCGCAATAGACTTGCGGGCAGCGGGGATCTCCGACAGCTCGCGGGTCAGGGCAGTGTTGATGATTTGTTCATACAGGCCGGAATACAGCATATATTTCACTCTTCCTGCGTTCTTTTGCGGATGTCAACTATATTTAGTATAACTGAAATTCCAGAATTCGACAAGAACTTCTTGGCAAACATCAACAAAACTATCCGTCTTTGATGTGTGTCCTTTCCTTTCAGTCGTAAACCAGTTTAGCATCATATTTGTCCAACAAACAGGACTATTCTGTGTGTTGTCCACTGCAAAATTGGAAAGTGGATGACTTAAGCTATTACTGAGCAATATAAATGACGCTTTGCAGACTTCCGTCAACTACGAAGACTTGATAAAACTGAAAAAGGTGTTGATGCCCTCTGGAGCTCCTTGTCATAATCAATAGTCCTGAGTTATTGGGTGACGGACTGAATCTCCAGAGAACGAAAACGATATGAGGATGAGAGGCTGAATATCCCCCACCGCCTATTCTTTGTATAGGCATGTTAAAAATTGATACGCCTGACTCAAAAAACCTCTTGCTTCTCAGCCTCTGCAGAGGTACAATACCCCAAACCTGAACATGAAAAAGAGCCCTTCTGGACAGGTGGCGGCAGCGGATGCTGCACCTGGTCAAGAAGGGCTCTTTGACCACATGTTTGACCACAGACAGCGTCTGAACACTCGGAAACAGTGGAATTAAGATTGCCAAAGAGTGAGCGAAATGTAGCGAAAATAGTTAAAACCCATTAGAAATAATCAGAAAAAATTTAGTTCAACCGTTTGGGAGAATACGCCCAGGCCACCCCACAACCTCATATCCGGGTGTAGCGCAGTTGGTAGCGCGCCTGCTTTGGGAGCAGGATGCCGCAGGTTCGAATCCTGTCACTCGGACCATGGCGAGTGTTCTTATAGCATTTGAAAAGCTGTAAGAACACTCGTCTTTTTTTGTTGTTTTCATCCGGCGATTTCGGCTGGGATGTAGTTGACGAACACGCCCTTTCGGGTATTGACGGTCACATCAGGGATGGGCAGGGGCAGCATTTTAGGGATTGTGATTTCTCCCACGCAGTTATAATGGATGCGAAGCCGCTGCTCCCACGCCCCATCAATTTTCTCGGCATTGTAAACTTCGATTTTCTCAACCAACTCGTTGAGCATCCGGGGCGTGAGCTTGCGTGCACGGGTGTACTTTCGCACCAAAGAGATGAACATATCCGTGGTCATAGCCTGGCTGCTCTGCTTCTCGATTTCGGAGCGGAGCTTTTTGATTTTCTCCGCCAGTTCCTTTTGCTCGTCCTCATACCGTCCGGACATTTTCGCAAAACGGTCATCGGAGAGCTTGCCGGAAACATTGTCCTCATAGATGCGTTCAAACAGCCCGTCCAGTTCCTCGTCACGGGCAAGCAGGGCTTTCAATTCCTTCTCCTTCAGCTTGCGGTCGGTCTCTGCCGCTTGCTGGGAGTGTCCGATCACCGCTTTCAGAAATTCGTCCTCATAGAGGCTGGCGAACTTCGTCAGGCGCCGGATTTCACCAAGCACCACCTGTTCCAGAAAATCTACTCGGACATAGTGGGTAGAAGTACAGCTCCCACGGTTGCCCTTATAGTTGGAGCAGTTGAAATACTTGATCTCCGGGTTTCCCTGATTGAAGTGGAAGTGAAGATTGCTGCCGCAGTCGGCACAGACCAGCAGACCAGAGAACATGTTGTGCTCGCCTTCGTTGGTGCGACGCTTGCGGATTTTTCCCCGCTTCTGCTGCACCTGCTCAAATACGGACCGCTCGATAATCGGCTCGTGGACGTCCTTGAAGATGACCCAATTTTCACGGTCATTCTCCAACCTCTTTTTGTTCTTGTAGGATTTAGAATAGGTCTTGAAGTTGAGAATGTCGCCGCAATACTCCTGCAAAGACAGAATTTTGGTCACGGTGGAACTGTTCCACTTAGTAGCGGGCTGCTGCTTGCCCTTTCCGGGCCGCTTGATACCCTTCTTTAGCCAATAGGCACGCGGGGTAAGGATTTCGTCCTTTTCAAGCTGGGCTGCAATCTGTTCCGTCCCGTAGCCCTCCAGGGTCATGCTGTAAATCCGTCGAACCACTTGGGCGGCTTCGTCATCTACGATCCATCGTTTCGGATTGTTGGGGTCTTTGATGTATCCGTAGGGAGGCTGACCCATCGGCTCGCCCGCATTTCCCTTGATCTTGTTGCTGATACGCCGCTTCTTGCTGATGTCGCGGGCATACCACTCATTGAACAGGTTGCGGATCGGCGCTAACTCATTCTCACCTTCGGCGGTGTCGATGTTATCGGATACCGCCACCAGGCGAATGTCATGCTCCGGGAAAAATTCCTCGGTCAGCCTGCCGACCTCGATGTAGTTACGGCCCAGGCGGGAAAGGTCTTTGACAAATACTGCGGCGGCCCGTCCCTGCTCAAGTTGCTGGATCATCTCCACAAAACCAGGGCGGTCCATCGTGACGCCGGAAATGCCATCGTCCAGGAAATGGACCAGGTTGGTGTAGCCTTTCTCTTTCGCCACTTTGGTTAGCAGCTTTTTTTGATTTCCGATGCTGTAACTCTCACCTTCCAGATTATCGTCACGGGAAAGCCGCTCGTAGAGGAAAGCGGTCACATCACGGGATTTTTTGTTATTCGACTGTCTCATAAGTCCTCCTTTCTGGACAGCCGAACAGCGCATATCTTGTATTCCCTATACAATTATACCGCTGTCCTCTGCCCGTGTCAGCCGAGTATGGAAAGTTTACATTTTCTCATTTTCGGCCTTCATCAATCGAAGGAGGACACTGCCCAAGGTATCCGGGCTTTTCTCTTTGAAAACAGACTCTACGACAAACGACCTATTGCCGAAGCGATAGGTCGTTTTTTCTTTCAAAGGGTTTTCCTGCGGCTTTTTACCGCTTGAAACAGAATTACGATCTTGCATAATAATCCCCTTTCATTTGCGTATAGTCGAAAACGAAAGAGGCAAAAAACGGACGGCTGCTGGCCGGCCAAAGGCACTTCCTTCGGTTGCAGCTCCACGGGAATCTCACCCCGGCCCATGCTGATGGGTGCGCCGCGCAATGCTTTGAGGGCGTTCAACGCGGGAGTCTCATTATCCTGTCTGTGCATCCTCGCCCACAGGCCGCCACACCTGTTTCGTGGCCTGGTTTTATCGCTCACCTGTTTGGTAGGGGTCCCATCCTGCGGACTTGCAACAGGGTCATGGCGCACCGGCCAACCGGCTCCACACAGACAGATCGTATCCGTCTGCCTTATGCTGCCCGAAGGCTTTCTTTGACAAGGAACAATAAGGCTTTGTCAGCCTGTAAAAGCATACCGTTTCCGATATGCTTTTACGGAACGACAAACAGCCCATAACGGGAAGCGTGGAAAGGGGTACACGCTCCCCGCATGGGCTTAAAGAGTTAGCCTACATGAAACGCAAGAGTGCGGGTAATAAGGCGCACTTGCAGCCTGTTACGCATTTCTTCGTCCACATAGGAGTAAGTATTGCCCGCGTCGTCTTTCAGTGTTCGGGTACAAAGTTTCGCTATGTAACCCTCGTAATGCTTCAAGATCGCGCACATGGCGTTTGTGTCGCCGTTTGCCGCTGCGGAAATGACAGGGAACGGCAACAGATTTTCAGATTTCCTAACGGTGTTCATCATCTGCTTTTCCCTCCAAATACTGTTTGATTTTCGCAAGCGCGGATTTC
>ERZ773217.1704-NODE-1704-length-16460-cov-4.071137_pt1 | contig 16460 bp, 14 predicted proteins | sample MGYA00580995_ERZ773217 | MGnify/ENA primary metagenome ERZ773217 (study PRJEB29015, sample SAMEA2737772) | human gut metagenome | biome: human gut; feature: human-associated habitat; material: faeces | place: China | collected 2012 ...
CCATATTCTTTCTTTGTTCTATTCTATTTTTACTATTTTATCTTTGTTTCTTATCTATACATTAACAGTAGTATGCTTTTTAGTTGTACGTAAAATGATATGCCCTAGCACCATGACTCTTTAATGACACACTAAGGCTCTTTGGCTCTTCCACGTGCTCTCCGCTCCAAAGCTCCGTTCCATTTACTCCATCATAAATCTCCAGATCGGCAAGCGGTATAGATATGTCACTGTCTTTATCACCCAGATTAAATACCGCGACATAATATCCACCCTTTGTATCTGCTGCAATCCACAATGCATGCTCTATACCATCGATTTCACGTCTCCACACCTGATGCGAATGCCGTGCATTTGCATGCATGGCAAGTATTTCAGAATTGGTTACCAGATTCATAGTGAATTCGTCAAACCCTGTCAGCTCTCCTCCCAGCATCAAAGGAGAACGCATGATACTCCAGAGTGTCAGCATGGTGATCTGCTCATCCTGTGTAAAATTCGTCCAGTTATTCACATCATATACCTGCCGTATCGGTCCGACCGGAAGCATATCGGCATCCGGCCAGTGCCCTGCACCTGCATGGGTGCACCATTTTTCTGCTCTTGAAAACATATCATATAACAGTTCCCACTTATCCCAGAAATCATCGGTGATTCTCCACATATTGGAAATCTGCTTATAAAGCTCTGCCTTTTCTAAAAGAGCAGGTCCCGGCGACAGACTTAAAACCATGGGTCTTCCGCAACCATGCAATGCTTTGCTCAGCATAATCAGTTCGGATTCCTCATGTGGCAGTTCCCGTGCAATATCATCACATTTAATAAAATCCACACCCCAGGAAGCATATAATTCAAAAATACTGTTATAGTATTCCCGTGCCCCGTCTTTCTCAGGATCTACACCATACATATCCGTATTCCAGGCACAGATACTGTTTGTTTTGGCAATTTCCCGGGCATGTCTGTCACTGTTCATGATTTTCGTGTTCTGATGTACAGCCTGTCGTGGAATCCCTCTCATAATATGAATGCCGAACTTCAATCCAAGAGAATGGACATATTCTGCCAATGGTCCAAAGCCCGCACCGTTTGCCGCGGAAGGAAAACGATTTACTGCGGGAAGCAGTCTTCCATACTCATCCATTACTACATCCGCAAAAGGATGATACTCATTGGTTGCAGCATAAGGCTCATACCATTGGATATCCACCACAATATATTCCCAACCGTACTCCTTCAGGTGCTCAGCCATAAATTCAGCGTTCCGTCGTACAATATCTTCTGTAACAGCCGCTCCATAACAATCCCAGCTGTTCCACCCCATAGGTGCTGTTTTTATCTTCATCTGTTTTATACCCTCTCGATTTCCTGTTAATTCTGTCCGTAATATGCATTTGCACCATGCTTACGGAAATAATGCTTATCCTGTAATTCCTGCGGATGAATCAGCTCGGTTCGATATGCCATCTTGGCAACCTCTTCAAGAACCACCGCATTGTGGACGGCCTCCTTTGCATCCTTGCCCCAGGAAAAAGAACCATGATTCTTGCACAACACTGCAGGAACTGCCATTACATCCTTCTTCATGCGTTTAAATTCCGAAACAATCAGGTGTCCGGTATTTTCTTCGTAAGCAGAGTTAATCTCTTCCTTCGTCAGACATCTCACACAGGGGATTTCTCCGTAGAAATAATCCGCATGAGTCGTACCATAACAGGGAATTGGATCTATGTCAATACTTTTGACACCAAAAGTTGAACTTTTCTCCCAGCATAACATATGCCGAGAGAATTATTTCTTAGGCTGCTAGAGCCATGGTTGTCGAGACACGGGTGTATAAATATACTTTGATTTTCTCTTTCTTCAATTTACATATCACCAGGAAGTGCCGAAACTGCCGACAGATTGATACTGACTAATGTATCCATCTGCCTGATTGCCAAATTTCTAAGCAATATAAGTCTTTCTGATTGAGATTTCCCCTGCTCAATTAAAATAGCATTATAACTTTCCATATTTGCCAACACCAACAACTGATTTAAATTTGCATCATCACGCACATTCCCCTTTTTACCCGGATTATTATTTTTCCATTGCTTTGCAGTCTGACCAAATAAAGCAACATTTAAAAGATCTGCTTCACTGGCATATGTATAAGCAATCTGTTCTGGTGTTAGCTCTGGTGGAATCAAATTTTCCTTCACCGCATCCGTGTGAATACGGTAGTTCACCTTTGATAAAGCCCTGTTCAAGTTCCAGTCCAATGAAAATCGACTATTTTCATCTTGTTTTAACCTGCGGTAATCTTTCATAATATACAGTTGAAATTCCGGAGAAATCCATGTAGCAAATGCCATTGCAATATCGCTATGTGCATAAGTTCCTCCACCATATCTGCCTGCTTTTGACACTATTCCAATAGCATTGGTCTGTTCAATCCATTTGGTTGGCGTCATAACAAACCTGTTTAATCCTGCCTCACTTCTAACCGCCTTGAATTGCACACGGTTAAAATCTGGATTATGAAGTTCTTCCCAAACAGCCAAAAACTCAACTGTATTTCTATTTCGCATCCAGTCCTGATAATTGTTCCATAACAAAATCCAAATACTCTTTTGTTGATGCCATATTATTTTCCTCCACACCCTTAGGCTCTCTTTATCGGATGCCTGATTACAGTCTTCAACTTCTCCGGCGCTACTTTCCTCGCATCGCTCAGATAAATCTCGTGGTGCATTCTCCGATCCGTTATATCCAATGCGTATCCCTGTTCTTCCATAAACCTGTGCATTGCATCTACCGTAACAGGCTCATCGTCATACGCTCCGATATGCATACACTGTACACACAGACCTTCCTCATAGGAAAAAAACTCAGCCTTAGAAAAATCCTGCTTTTTCTTTGCCGTAGCTTTCCTGACAGCCCAGTCGAAATCTTCCCTGGTAACAAAATCCGGCAATCGAATAACAGAGATCCACTTAAAATCTTCCTTACGAGCATAATCAATTCCGGATACTCCATCCTGCCACCAGAATCCCTCTAATGGCGGCACGACATAATCGAAATATCCATCAATCTGATGATCTTCCTTTTTGCTCATTTTAATCGTAAATGCAATTCCATACAGAAGTCCGATAGCCTGCTTGTATTCTCCGTCTGCATCATTTGGATTGCCGCTTCCCCTTACCGCTATATAGTTCATTTTCGGAACAGTTACGATAGACGGTGTGCCTTTCGGCATATAAAATTCTTTATATTCCTTCTTGTAGTCAAAAGCCATATCCTTTACACCCCCTCTAAGTCCTTCTCTTCATAAGGCTTATTCCAGGAACCAATCTCTATCAGATTTCCTTCCGGATCAGCAATATAGCAGGTTCTCTGTCCCCAAGGTTCAAGTTCCGGTTCAAGCACAGATGTTGCACCATTTTCCACAGCCTTCTTGTATGCCTCGTCCACCTCTTCAAAAGTATCAACATATAGAGCTATTTCTGAATGACCATTCAGCCCCTTGATATACTCATATCGCCGATTTGTCATCTTCTCAAAATCATTCCGCCCATACAGTAAAAAAAGTGTTCCGTCTTTTACAAGATAAACATTGGAAGTATTCTCTTCTTCCTTAATTTCAAATCCGAGAACATCCTTGTAAAAACGAATCATCTTTGCCATATCATCAACAAATAACCCAAAACCGTCTAATCTCATTTTCCTAATCCTCCATAGATTTTTAATATTTCCTCTGCATTCCTGCGAATAATGTCCCGCACTTCTTCGGGCTCAAGCACCTCTACTTTTGCTCCAAATGTCATAAGCCATGTCACAAGGTTTTCCATATCCGTATAGTCTGCTGAAAAGAGCAGCCTTTCATCGTCCGTTTCTGTAAAGCAGTTCGGTCCAAATTCTTCAACCAGCCGCCACTTCATATTCGGTGTGAAAAGAGCTTTTACCTTTATCCCACCCGGAAATATCTTCTCATTTGACAAATCCGGCATTGGTACATCTCTACGCAGGAATCCACGGTCTGTTTCAACAACACAATCCATACGGTTCAGTTTGAACAGCCTGTAATCTTTACGTTCTAAACACCACCCCCATACATACCAGCTCGACCACCGGAAAACCAGATAATATGGTTCTACCCTTCGGTTGCTCTCTCCGGACGGAGCATAATACTTAAATCGTATGATGCGCCTGTTTTCTATTGCACTCTGTATTACCTCGATCTTTGGAGCAAGAGAACCCTTATACCATGAAGATAAGTCAATCAGCATAGAGTCTCTTCCACTGATGAACTCTGATGATCCGGTCTGGATTTTCTCCATCAGTTGACTGTAGTACCTGCTTCCGCTCACACTGTCAAGACTCCGCAAACCCGCAAGAATCATCTGCATATCTTTAGAGCTCAAAATCGTCCTGTCCATACGATATCCATCCATAATACTGATACCACCACCGGTACCCTGTGCAGTTTTTATAGGAATACCTGCTTTACAAAGGTCTTCAATATCCCGATTTATTGTCCTTCGAGATACCTCAAATCTTTCTGCCAATTCAGGAGCCGTTGTCTTTTCTTCCTGCAGTAAGATTGACAATATACCGATAAGTCTATCTATTTTCATCGTTTCTTACACTCCATACATATTATACCTGATTCAACACGACAGCTATATGTCATGTTTATTATATCTGCGAAAAATTTTTCTGTATACAATAGAATGCACGCTCCGCAAACATTCTATTGTCATGAACAAAAAGCCTACGAACATCAGATTTTATTCCCAATGTCCGAAGGCTCAATAACATTAGTTGAATTTTCTCCATCCGATAAGCCAAGTTAGCCTATGATTCACTTGGAATCATCTGAAAATACTTCAACGCCTCTTCAATCGCTATTTCTTTTTCTTTTGGGCATTCCGGCTGTCCGCCCTTCTCAGATTTTGGCTTATTATAGTTCTCTCTTTCTATAATTCCATGCTTCTGCTTTATCTGTGCAATATACAGATTAGATACCTTCATCCCATCATTATGCTTTGCCACATACTTCTTTATCTCCTCATAAGTAGCCTGTCTACGCTCCGCTTCGGTCCGCGCTGGGCAAAGGTCCCCTGGACCTTTAGCGCCTCTCAGCCGCCGTTAAATCCATCTCGTCCATATCAAGTGTCACATTCACATGATGCTTCGCTTATGAAGTTTGGACAATAAACATACTGTCTCCACATGTTTCGTAAACGGAAAAAGATCAAACGGTGTACACTCTTTCATCCGGTATCCATGCTTTGTCAGATACTTCAGATCCCGCGCCAGCGTTTCCGGACCACAGGATACATACACGACTTTATCCGGAGCCAGTCGCACTACAGAGGAAAGAAACGCCTCATCGCTTCCCGTACGCGGCGGATCCATAATGACCACATCCGCATGTTCTCCTTTTTCTGCCATCTCTACCATAAATTGTCCGGCATCTTCATTATAAAACGTAACATTGTGAATATGATTGCGCTTTGCATTGGAGATAGCATCCTTTATCGCATCACGGTTTAACTCCACTCCGATCACATGCTTTGCGCGGCTGCTGGCAATCAGCCCGATCGTGCCCGTACCGCAGTACGCATCGATCACAGTTTCTTTTCCCGTCAGTTTGGCACAGGAAATGGCTTTCCGGTAGAGTTTTTCTGTCTGCTGCGGATTTACCTGATAAAATGAAGTCGGTGAAATACGAAATGTGCATCCGCACAGTTCATCCTCAATAAATCCTTTTCCATAAACCGTAATATTGCGCTCCCCGAGCACCATGCTGGTCTTGCGGTCATTGACATTGATCACCACTGTACTGATCTCCGGGAACTTCTTCCGCAGTGCCTTGACAAAATTATTTTTGGATGGAAGGATCGGAGATACCAGTACAAGCACCACCATAATCTGTCCGCTGTGATAGCCCTTTCGCACCAGCACATGACGCAGCAGCCCATATCCGGTATCCTCATCATATGCACGAATCCGGAAAGAACGCATCATATTTTTAATTTCACGGATAATGGCATCCGCCTGTGCATCCTCGATCTGGCACTCCTCCACATCCACGATATCATGCGAATGTTTCTCATATACGCCTGCCACAATATGTCCGCGTTTATTGCAGGAAAAAGCCGCCTGTACTTTATGCCGATAGTGGTATGGATCGTCCATCCCGATGATTGGATTAATCTTTCCAAACGGTTCCATGAGTCTGCGCATGTAACTCTGCTTTTTGGAAAGCTGCTGACTGTACAAAATTCCCTGATAGTCACACCCTCCGCATCTTTTTGCATAAATGCAGTGTTCACCTGTTTTTTGTATCTGGCTTATGTTCGGTTTTCTATCCGTTTCTCTTCCCCTGTTCCTCTCTTTTTTCATCTTCTGTCCCGTTGTTTTTTTCTGTCCTATTTGCATATTTTCCAACTTCCTGTACTTGATTTTTAAAGTGCTTTCTCGTAGCACCACCAGTCCTCGTCAAATAAATCGCTCTCTCCCACTACGTCAAAATGCAGTTTTTCATAAGAACGGAGCGCTTTTTTATTTGTTTTACACACGAGAAAATGTACACTCCTTTTTCCCTGTTTTTTCAATTCTTCCATGCCATACTGCAGAAGCCGCCGGGCAATTCCCTGATTCTGCATATCGGTGCGCACCCCGAGTCTGGAAAGCTCCGCAGACGGCTGCAGTGTTTTGGACCAGCAGGTGAGTGCTTCCACCTGCGGATCTTCATCCACTGTGATCGTGCCAATGATTTCTCCATCTTCATTTTCCATACAAAAAAGAGCATTTCTTTTCATATCATAATCAAATTCCTGTTCTCCCGGATACCCGTTGCCCCATGCGCAGTATGGAGTACCGATCAGTGACTGATACAGCGCAAGAATTTCTTCCTTATCGTCCTGCTTAGCTTTTCGAAACTTCATTTTTCTTCTTTTCATCCTTCGCTTTCGATTTTCTTTTTCAACTATGCCATAATGCTCTCTAAAATGCAAGTATACTGCCCTTTTCATTTTTTTACCCAAAACACCCCGGCAGCCGTTTTTATAACGGATACCGGGGTGTCTGTTTTCTATAGCCGGGTGTACTTATACCTGAATACGATCTGCAATCTCATTTCCCATGGCAAACCGTTCTCCATTGGCACCGATGATCAGTCCATTGGATAATTTCTGAATCACCTGTACGCTGCCACCTTCTTCTACATGATGGCGGTGCAGGAATTCTACAACTTCCGGTAATCCGAATAACCACTGAATGGTATAATTTCCACCAACTTCTGCTTTTGATAATGCCTGCATAATGCTCCCTCCTTCTATAGCTTCTCCATTCGGTTACCACTATTATATGGAGTTTATACCCGGTTAGTCAATCGAGAGCTTTCTCCTTTTATTATAACCGAAATAAGTCATCACTGATCTGAAAAACTGTTCATTTGTTCCAGTTTTTCCCTTTAAGATATGTTATATTATGCGTAGAAAAAGGGAAAGCCAGAGAAGCGGCTTACCCGAATATATTAAGTAACTGTTTTATCAACAGCCGTCATTATTCGCAGTAATGGCGGCTATTTTCGTTTTCCCTTGAAAATCGTGTAGCACAATCCAACAAGGGTGCAAATGAACTAAGAGGATTTGCTTATTTCGAGATATTTTTCTATAAAAGTGTGTCAAAAGGTGTGTCAGTCTTTTATTTCATATCAGAGAATTGTTCCGGAACCCCTATAAATAAGCATTCTTCGGATTATTTCTCATCCACCACCTGAAAAATAAAAAATTTAAGATAATAGCTCTCCGGCACATTCGCAGAATTTGCCCACAAAATCGGATGATCCGGCGCCTGCGTACGGAATTCCACCTGACGCAGCCGTTTGTGTGCCGCCTTTGCAGCTTCCTTCACCGTCTTTGCCAGCAGTTCCTGTGTCATAAAATGGGAACAGGAACAGGTTGCCAGGTATCCGCCGTCTTTTACCAGCTTTAACCCTTTCATATTGATCTCCCGATAACCTTTGATGGCATTCTTCGTGGCCTCACGGGATTTCGTAAATGCCGGCGGGTCGAGAATGACTACATCATACGTTTCTCCGGCTTCTGCCAGTTTCGGAAGCTCGTCCAGTACATTTGCACAGCGAAAATGTACCGTATCTTCCAGATGATTACGCACGGCATTGGCATTTGCCTGCTGCACCGCATATTCCGAAATATCAAGTCCCGTCACATTGGAAGCACCTGCGATTCCTGCATTCAGTGCAAACGTTCCCATATGTGTAAAACAGTCCAACACTCTCTTTCCTTTACAGATCCGCTGCATTGCCAGCCGGTTATACTTCTGGTCCAGGAAAAAGCCCGTCTTCTGTCCATTTACCACATCAACCAGATAGTGCACGCCATTTTCCATAATCTCTACATTGGTATCAAATGTTTCCCCAATAAATCCTTTTACCTTCGGAAGTCCTTCTTTCCTGCGCTCATTGGCGTCACTTCTCTCATAGACTCCACGGATAGAAATACCGTCCTCTTTCAGTACCCCTTTTAATAATGAAACGATTGTTTCCTTGAACTGCTCCATACCGAGTGCCAGACATTCCACCACCAGCACATCCTCATACTTGTCAACCACCAGTCCCGGCAAAAAATCCGCTTCCCCGAAAATCACACGACAGGAAGATGTATCCACCGTTGTCTTCCGGTATTCCCAGGCATTCTTTACACGCATACGAAGAAAATTCTCGTTAATCTCCTGATCCGCATGACGGGTCAGCATGCGGATACGGATCTTCGAATTCTGATTGATAAATCCCTTTCCCATCGGATATCCGTCAAAATCATGTACCGTCACCACATCTCCATTGGTAAATGTCCCCACAATCGTATCAATCTCATTATCAAAAATCCATGCGCCACCCGCCTTGATCGTGCGGCCTTCTCCCTTTTTTAAAGTAACAATTGTATGATTCTCCATCTTCTTTTCCTTCCTGTAAATATTTTCTTCATAGAGATACCATGTGCGATGTCGAACATTTGAGGACATATACACAATATCTTCTTTTCGCTGTCCCAGCTTCGTTTTCGTTTGGGACATATACACAATATTTCTTCTTTTATGTCCCGGTTTCGTTTTCGTTTGGGACATATGCACAATATTTCTTCTTTTATGTCCCACTTTTATTTTCGTTCGGGACATATACATAATATCTGCACTTCTATATCCCATTTTTAACGCTTTCCGGGACATATCAGTGGAAACTTTTTCTATATATCCCACTCTGACTCTTCTTCGGGACTTTTCAACTTAAAAATCTTCCATATATCCCTGCCCTGTCTATCTTAGAATTTTTTCTCTCAAATATCTTCTATATGCCCTCTCCCTGTCTACCTCAGGACTTTTTCCCTTAAAGTGTACCACAGAATAATTACGTTTTCCAGCACTCCCCATTGTTTTTAAAATCCATAAATGTTATAATGTTGTTAATAAATTAACGAAGTTGTCGCATTTCTGTTCACAACTTCACGCTAAGACATACAAGGAGGTCTTATACGAATGGATTTTTCAGAAGAATACAGACAGAAGCTCGTTTCAGCAGACGAAGCCGTAAAAGTAATCAAATCCGGTGACTGGGTAGACTATGGCTGGTGTACCAACACCGTAGATGCACTGGACAAAGCACTTGCCAAGCGTACCGATGAACTGAAGGATATCAACCTGCGTGGCGGAATCCTCTTAAAACCGCTTGCCGTATTTGAGCGCGAAGACGCCGGCGAGCATTTTACATGGAATTCCTGGCATATGTCCGGAATCGAACGTCATATGATCGCACGTGGCTGTGCATTTTACAGCCCGATCCGTTATTCCGAGCTCCCTCGTTATTACCGTGAGCTGGATTGTCCGGATGATGTGGCAATGTTCCAGGTTGCTCCAATGGACAAGCATGGATACTTCAACTTCGGGCCAAGTGCTTCCCATCTTGGTGCAATGTGTGAGACAGCCAGACATATCATCGTAGAAGTCAACGAAAATATGCCGCGCTGCCTTGGCGGAACAGAAAACGGTATACATATTTCCAAAGTCAATGCAATCGTAGAAGGCTCCAATCCTCCAATCGGAGAACTCGGTGCCGGCGGTCCTGCTACCGAAGTAGACCAGAAAGTTGCACAGCTGATCGTAGACCAGATTCCAAACGGTGCCTGCTTGCAGCTTGGTATCGGTGGTATGCCAAACGCAGTCGGTTCCCTGATCGCACAGTCCGACTTAAAGGATCTTGGTGTTCACACAGAAATGTATGTAGATGCATTCGTAGACATTGCCAAAGCCGGAAAGATTACCGGTGCCTGCAAAAACATTGACCGCTACCGTCAGGTATATGGTTTCGGTGCCGGAACCAAGAAGATGTATGATTATCTGGATGAAAATCCAGAACTGATGAGCGCACCTGTCAGTTACACCAACGATATCCGCTCCATCGCAGCACTGGACAACTTCATCTCCATCAACAACTGTGTAGATATCGACCTGTTCGGACAGATCAGTGCCGAGTCTTCCGGAACCAAACACATCAGTGGTGCCGGCGGACAGCTTGACTTCGTTCTCGGTGCTTATATGTCCAAAGGTGGAAAGAGCTTTATCTGCTGTTCTTCCACATTCACGGATAAGAAAGGTGTTATGCATTCCCGCATCCGCCCGACCCTGGCAGAAGGTTCCATTGTCACAGACACCCGTGCAAATACCCACTATGTCGTTACCGAATATGGCATGGTCAATGTAAAGGGATTATCTACCTGGCAGAAGGCAGAGGCTCTGATTTCCATTGCACATCCGGACTTCCGTGATGATCTGATCAAAGAGGCAGACCAGATGCACATCTGGAGACGTTCCAACCGATAAGAACACCGTTTGTTCACAATTTATTCATATTGCAAAAAAACCTCGTTTTTAACGGGGTTTTTTTATAAATTTTACCTCTTGTCTTTACTATCCTTTTTTAGTAATCTATAGTTCGAGTAAAGGAGAGGTAAAGATGAAGAAATTTTTTAGTATTATCAAAGAAAAACTATTCACCAGAGTTGAAAAACAACATTCCGAAGCTTACCTGCGTCGGATCTCATTTCTGAATAAATATTCCCTGCTGTTCCACATGTTGATATCCTGTGGGATCGTATTTATTGTGGAGGTTCTTTCCCGAAGGAGTTTTCTCTCGGCAGGTTCCTTCGTTGGGATGCATACCGGTGCATTTTTTTATAATGCCTTTATTGTATTTGCATCCTTAAGCTTTGTTTATCTGTTCCGCAGACGTGCATTCTGGCGGATCATTATCAGCGGTTTCTGGGTGCTCCTTGGAATCATTAACGGATGCATCCTTTCAAACCGTGTAACACCGTTTGGCTTTACAGACCTTAAATGTATCAATGATCTGTTTGCCATGAACAATACCAACTATTTCACGGCAGAAGAAGCTACCATCGTAGTCATCGGGCTCGGTCTGTTCCTTCTGTTTTGTGTTGCGCTCTTCATTAAAGGACCGCGCTATCAGGGCAAGACCCATAAAATTGTTGTAGTAGGTGCCATTGTATCGGTACTGTTTGTCGGTCTTCCTGTTACAACCTCTGCTGCACAGAATGCCAATGTTGTTGCAAGCTACTTCTCCAACATTGCACAGGGATATGAAAACTACGGTTTTATCTATGGATTCTCTTCGAGTGTGGTAGACCGTGGAATGAGCAAGCCGGATGACTACTCCGAGCAGAAAATTGCTTCGATTGAAAAAAATGTAAATGACACAAAAAAAGAAACAACTGTCACCAAAAAGAATGCACCAAATATTATCTGTATTCTTCTTGAATCATTCTGTGATCCGGATGAGATCAAGTTTCTGAATTATAATCAGGATCCGATTCCTACCTTCCACAATCTCGAGAAGAACTACACGAGTGGTTACCTGACAGTTCCGGTTGTTGGCGCAGGAACCGCAAACACTGAGTTTGAAGTTCTCTCCGGTATGAGTATGCAGTACTTCGGAACCGGCGAGTATCCGTATAAAACAATCCTGAAAAAGACAGACTGCGAGAGCACTGCTGCTGATCTGGCTTCCATCGGATATGGAACCCATGCCGTACATAACAATGGCGGTAACTTTTACAGCCGTGTCAATGCCTTTTCCATGATGGGATTTGATACTTTCACCAGCAAGGAACTGATGAACATTCAGAGTTATACGCCAAACGGAAGCTGGGCTACCGATGATATTCTTGTTCCTGAAACAATCAAAACCTTGGATTCCACTCCGAATCAGCCGGACTTTACCTACACCATTACCGTAGGTACACATGGTGATTATCCAAAGACTCCGGTTATCGCAAATCCGGTATATACCGTCAGCGGTGTGGATGATGAAGAAAAGAAAAACCAGTGGACTTATTACGTCAACCAGTTAAATGAAGTAGATACATTCCTGAATGATCTGATTACAGAGCTCTCCAAGAGAGATGAAGATACCATCGTGGTAGCGTTCGGTGATCATCTTCCAACCATGGGTCTGGAAGATTCCGATATGAAATCCGGTGATATCTACAAGACAAAATATGTCACATGGAATAACATGGGATTAAAGAAGCAGGATGCAGATCTGTATGCATACCAGCTGATGGCAAGCATTACGGATTCCACAGGTATTCATGAGGGAACCATCTTAAATTACCATCAGACCCAGATGAACAACGCAGACCACACTGCATATCTGGACGGACTGGATAATCTGCAGTATGACATTCTTTACGGAAACCGTTACTGCTATGATGGCAAAGACAAATATCCTGCAACCGACATTGTAATGGGAATTGACGATGTAACTGTATCGGAGACGTCGGATTCCATCGGCGGATCGGAAGTGTTTGTCTATGGAAACAACTTCACCAAGTGGAGTAAAGTATTTGTAAATGATGAGAAAGTCAATACAACCTTCAGCAATTCCGGTTGTCTGATTATTCCAAAAGACAGTGTCAAAGACGGTGATACCATTAAAGTGTGCCAGATGGGTTCCAACAGTACGATTTTCCGTGAATCCAACGCGTACACATACAAAGATCCTGCTGTGGAAGAAACCGTTATGGAAACAGAGTCGGACAGCAATACCGAATCTACAGTTTCAGAAAGCCAGAAATAAGCAATAAAGACCTGTCAGTGAATTTATTCACTGACAGGTCTTTTCTTGTCTTAAATCGTCTTCAGCGCATCCACAGCGACATCCAGATACGGATTTTCCATCTCATAGAATGCACCGGCATCCGCAGCTTTCGCATATGCCGGGTCCAATGGCAGTTTGCCAAGAACTCTGGTTCCTTCTTTTGCGGCAACTTCGTCAATGTTGCTCTCTCCAAACAGTGCGATCTTCTTTCCACAGTCCGGGCATTTCAGATAACTGAAATTTTCCACCAGTCCAAGCACCGGTATATGCATCATATTTGCCATGTGGAAAGCTTTCTTTACGATCATCTGTACCAGTTCCTGTGGAGATGTAACAATAACGATACCATCCACCGGAAGGGACTGGAACACGGTAAGCGGTACATCACCTGTTCCCGGTGGCATGTCCACAAACAGATAGTCCACATCGCCCCAGACAGCCTCATTCCAGAACTGTTTCACAGCCCCTGCAATCACAGGTCCTCTCCAGACAACCGGTGCCTCTTCATCTTCCATCAGAAGATTGATGGAAACGATTTTGATTCCTTCTTTTGTCTCATACGGATACATTCCTTTTTCGTCACCGACCAGCTGGCCGTGTGCTCCAAACATCTTTGGAATGGACGGTCCGGTAATATCGGCATCCAGAATTCCCACTTTATATCCGGCTTTCGCCATCTGTACCGCCAGGGAAGAAGTGACAAATGATTTACCGACACCTCCCTTTCCGCTGACCACTCCAATCACATGTTTGATATTGGAATATGCATTCATCGCTTCGAGCATACTCTGCGGATTCTGAGAATTATGGGAACATCCCTCACAGCTTTCTTTGGAACAGGATGATGCTCCGCTGCAACTTGAATTTTCTGGCATAATGATAGCCTCCTTGTTAATTATTTAATGATTTATTTATATAGACTGCCCAGTCTTTGGAATGGGTAGTATATGAAATAAGCTTTTCCGATAATTTTATCTTTGCTGACATAGGTATGATCCCAATATCTGGCATCATAGGAATCATTCCGGTTGTCTCCAAGCACCAGATAACTGTCTTTGGGAACCTCAAACTCAAACGGTCCGGTTGCCTCTGTCCATGTCTCTTTCAGGTAATCCTCCTTCAAAGGAGTCTCAGAGTCATTGATATAGATTTTCGCATCCTCAATGGTAACCTTTTCTCCCGGCAGACCAATCACACGCTTGACGTATTTTTGCGTTTCGTCATCCGGGAACCGGAAAATCACGATATCTCCTCTCTTCGGTTCTGAAAACTGATACGCCAGCCGCAGCCCGAACAGGTCATCGCCCGGTTCAATGGTATGCTCCATCGATCCGGTCGGGACTGTTGCATTGATGATCACGTAATTCTTCAAAACCATCGCCAGCGCGAAGGCTGCCAGCAGAGTGACTACCCAGCTGAGCACTTCCCGCAGAGGCGAAGAAGCTTTCTCCTTTCCCTCGCCCTTTGGATCATTGTCCATCTTTATTTCTTCTGTTGACATTTCTTTTTTCTCTTCCATAATCACTCTACTCTCTTGGTGCAAACCACCAGTCAATAAAATCTTCCCTGCGGAAAACCAGTCCCACAAGTCCCAGATCCACACGTTCTTTCTGTGTCAGGGTCTGCGCAATAAATTCATTCACAGATACATCAAAATCGCCTTCCAGGCACCAGATACAGCTCACTGTCGGCACATTCTCCTGATTTTTCCAGTCATCTACGAACGAACCGCCGAAATCAACAATCTTATTCCAACGATGCTGCGTATTGATAACCCGCTGCTTGATATTCTCATAGATGACCTCCATCATCCGGTGAACTTTCGGGTGATACATCACAGGCTCAAGAATCCTTAAGAGTCGGTGCTTTGGATTGACACGCAGTTCCAGCGTTCCGTTTGCCGTATTCGTCACCATACAGAAAATCTCGTTATCCGGAAACGTTTCCGGCCGCAGATGATACTGATAACGATATGGTACCACACTTTTTATCATATGGAAATCTGCATCCATTTCTTCATATATAACCCCCGGACATTCACTGCTTATCACATAGTGCATGCTACCCTGATAAGGCGCCAGAAGCTGGCAGAACAGATCCCGGTTCTTTTCGAATACAATCAGCTGGTATTCTGCCAGAAAACGCCGGAAATCCATAATATGGTTCTGCCTATAATATGTAAACAGCCCCTTGCTGATAAATGCAATCCTTATGCTTTTTCCGGTATAACCCTGAATAATTGTTGCAACCGGAAGTTCAATCTCTCTCCCTTTTAAATAAACTTCCACTGTGACAGCTTTGCCAAGCAGCTGCATCTCTTCTTCATACTCTGTCAGAACCGGCTGCTGTCCGCTGGCAATATACTGGTTCAGTCCCAGCGGATTGGATGCAAAATGTTCTACAATCCGTCTGCCGATCAGCCTGCGCAGCTCCGTCAGATTTTCATCATGCGCCACATCATCCCTTGCCAGCCGCAATGTCAGGAATTTTTTCCGTAAATGCAGATGATACGTCATATGCCTGAGCCACTCCGGTTTTAACCCCAGATCTTTCTTTTCATCGGTCACAAGAAACCCCTGCTGATACAGGCAGGATGTCCCGATCAGTCCCTGATGTTTGGAATTATAAATCCAGATACACCCCTCCATCAGTTCATCCATGATACGAATCGATATGATTCCAAGAATATCCGCGAACGGATTGTCCATGATATGATTCTGTTCCCGCAGCGTCACGCTTTTTTCATCAAAGGAAATCTGAATGGGAAATGGCTGATACAGCATATAGTGCTGTACTGCGTGCACCAGCCTCTGAAGGGACAGATTCTTTGCATATTTCGGCCGTAACACCAGCGTAATTCTGGTTCCGGACTGTTCCCGGTTGGAATTGATATATTCCATCGTTTCCGCCCCTTCAATCCATTTTGCGGTAACCGGCTCTAACGACTGGCGATCCGTAACATTCCACGCGGTATTTACCGATTTGTCCTTTCTCGACTCAATCAACAGTGCCCGTGCAACCATAAATCCGGAAAGCATACCGACTCCAAACTGCGCCACCGGTTCATAATGAAGCTGCTGTGCGGAAAAATCCTCGCTCTGATAAAAACTCACGCCGATTTTGGCAACATACTGCTCAATATCCCTGGCATTGATTCCGATTCCGTTATCCTCAAACACCAGACGCTGCGTTTCGGAATTATACTGAATGGAAATTTGAGGAGAATACGGATTTCGCATGGAATTTAAGGCTCTTGCCTCCTCCATCTCCAGAA
>ERZ773217.1706-NODE-1706-length-16447-cov-4.039959_pt1 | contig 16447 bp, 12 predicted proteins | sample MGYA00580995_ERZ773217 | MGnify/ENA primary metagenome ERZ773217 (study PRJEB29015, sample SAMEA2737772) | human gut metagenome | biome: human gut; feature: human-associated habitat; material: faeces | place: China | collected 2012 ...
GACTGCTGAGGGTGCCACAGGCTGAGCGCTCTTCAAAGCGGCGATGACATCAGGTTTCGTGATACGGCCGCCGACGCCGGTTCCGGCCACTTGAGACGCAGACAATCCGCTGTTGGCCATAAGCTTTTCTGCGGCAGGCATCATAAAGGGAGCGGCAGCAGAAACCGCCGGAGCTGCAGGTGCGGGAGCCGGCGCAGATGCTGCGGCGGGCGTCGAAATAATGACTTCTTCAGCAACGGCAGCTTTCGGTGCTTCCGGCTGAGCCGCTGCCATCCCTTCGGTATTGATCGTTGCGATCAGCTGATCACTCAGAACGGCAGCTCCGTCCGGCTGCTCAATGCTTGCCAGCACACCGTCAGCCGGCGCCGGGATTTCCAACACAATCTTGTCGGTCTCAATTTCAATAAGGATTTCATCGGTTTTAACCGGCTCGCCGACTTTCTTTTTCCATTCAATCAAACTGGCTTCCGAAACAGACTCGGACAGCTCGGGTACTTTGACTTCAACAATAGACATTTCTTTTTTCTCCGAATTCTTTACAAAGCAACGCTTGAACTATTTCGTCTGGATAAAGCCCTTGAGGCGTCCGAAAGCGTTTTCCACCAATTCTTTGAGCTGCTCGGCATGTTTGCTGGCATAACCGACGGCAGGCGAAGAGGAAGCCGGACGTCCTGCGTAACTCAGTCTTGCGCCGGAAGGCATTTCTTCAAGCAAATGGTGCTGCACATAGAACCAGGCGCCCTGATTCTGAGGTTCGTCCTGAACCCAAACCACTTCGGAAGCGAAGGAGTAACCGGAAGTCTCTTCACGGAAGCTCTTATGCGGGAACGGATAGAGCTGTTCAAGGCGAACAATGACAACGTCATCGATTTCATGCTCTTTGCGGTATTTCACGAGGTCGTAATAGACCTTGCCGGTGCAGACCAGAATTCTTCTGACCTTATCGGCATCGAGCTCTTCAATTTCACCGATGACGGTTTCAAATTTACCTTCGGAGAGTTCTTCCAAATCAGAACTTGCCATCTTGTTGCGCAGCAGGCTCTTCGGAGAGAAGACGATTAAAGGTTTGCGGATATTGCCGACCATCTGACGGCGCAGCAGATGGAAAATCTGAGCAGCAGTTGTCGGCTGGCAAATCAGCATATTGGTATCTGCTGCAAGCTGCAGATAGCGTTCGACGCGAGCCGAAGAATGTTCAGGCCCCTGACCTTCGTAGCCGTGCGGCAGCAGCATCGTCAAGCCGCTCTTGCGGCCCCACTTAGCTTCACCGGAGCTGATGAACTGGTCAATCACGACCTGAGCGCCGTTAGCAAAATCGCCGAACTGAGCTTCCCAAATCGTCAGACACTTCGGAGAAGAGCTGGCGTAGCCGTATTCAAATGCCAAAACAGACTCTTCAGACAGGACGGAGTCAATTACTGTGAACTGAGCCTGATGCTCACCCAAATGCTCCAAAGGAATCCAAATGCCGGAATCCCAGCGGTCACGGTTTTGGTCATGCCAAACCGCATGACGATGACTGAAGGTTCCGCGGCCGGAGTCTTCACCGGAAATTCGAACGGAGTATCCGCCCGTCAGCAGTGTGGCAAAAGCCAGATGCTCGGCCAGCCCCCAATCCACACGGATTTCTTCCTGCATCATCAGACGACGGTCGGCAATGACCTTCTGAAGGAGCGGATGGAGTTTGAAGTTTTCCGGAACGGTCGTAATGACGTCGGTAAGACGCTTCAATTCGTCCAAAGGAACAGAGGTCTTGACATCGTCTGTCCAGCTTCCGTTGTAGCGGGACCAATCAACGGCGTAAGGATTCTTGCCCTCAATCAAAGCCGTCTGTCTGGGCGGAATGCCGCTTTCGAGACTGCGGCGATAGGCGGCAACCATTTCCTTGGCTTCTTCGGGGCTTACAACGCCCTGGAGTGCCAGCTTGTCGGCATAAACCTGACGAGTACCCGGATGAACATTGATCTTCTTGTACATCAGCGGCTGCGTCAGTCCCGGAGTGTCCTGTTCGTTGTGGCCTAAACGGCGGAAGCAGACGATATCGACAACTACATCGCGGCTGAAGCTCTTGCGGAACTCCATGGCTAAACGAGTGGCAAACACGACGGCTTCTGGGTCATCGCCGTTGACGTGCAAAACCGGCGCTTCAATGAGTTTGGCGGGGTCCGTACAATAAGTCATCGAGCCCTTATCGCGTGGGTCGGAAGTCGTAAAGCCGATCTGATTGTTGATCACGATGTGCATCGTGCCGCCGGTACCGTAACCGCGGGTATCAGCCAGGTTTAGGGTCTCCATGACGACACCTTGTCCGGCGAACGCTGCGTCGCCGTGAACAAGAACGCCCATGACGCGACGGCCCTTCGGATCGTGACGACGGTCCTGACGGGCGCGAACGCTCCCGACCGCAACCGGGTCAACGATTTCAAGATGAGAAGGATTAAAGGCTAAGGCCAGATGAATCGGTCCCGAGGCTGTGACGACGTCGCTAGAGAAACCGTTGTGGTATTTCACGTCGCCGGCCGGCAGGTCTTTACTCTTGTAGTGGCCTTCAAACTCAGCAAACAATTCGCTCGGAGCTTTACCAAGTGTATTGACGAGCACATTGAGACGTCCGCGGTGCGCCATACCGATGACCATTTCTTCCAGGCCTTGAGCGGCACCCGTTTCTACGATCTCGTCCATGGCGACAATGAAGCTTTCTCCGCCTTCGAGCGAGAAGCGTTTCTGACCGACATATTTAGTATGGAGATAACGCTCCAAACCTTCTGCAGCCGTCAATTCTTCAAGAATGCGTTTCTTTGACTTCGCATCCATGCTCGGGGTTGAGCGGCAAGGTTCAAGTTTTTGCTGCCACCAGCGTTTGATCACCGGATCGCTGATGTACATGAATTCGATACCGATATCGCTGCAATAAGTTTGTTTCAAGGCAGCGATCAAGTCGCGAAGCGTCATCTTATCGGCGCCAAAGTACGTATTGGCGGTCGAGAAAGTGCTGTCCATATCTGTTTCGGACAAGCCGTAGAAAGACGGTTCAAGCTCGGGGATCTTCGGGCGCTCTCTTCTGTGCAGCGGGTCAAGATTAGCCCAGCGACTTCCCAGGAATCGGTAAGCGCCGATGATGGACTGAACCGCAACCTGCTTTTTAGCCAAGTCGAGATCTCGCTCGCTCACCGAGCAAACGGTTGAACGAGGTTCGGACGCTCTCTGTGCGAAAGCTTCAACAATAGGTGCATGAGGAACGTCGACGGTTTCGACGCGGCCGTCGGAAGCCGGCGCCTGCTGCAGGCGGTCAAAGTACTGACGCCATTTCTCATCTACGGAACTTGGGTCTTCGAGGTACTGCTCGTATAAATCTTCTACGTAAGGAGCATTCCCGCCGAAGAGATATGAATTCTCTATTAAGTCTTTAATCACTTTTTCACCTTGGACAAATTTCTTGCCGCTCAGGGGGCCGCAAATTATCGGAATATTTTGCGGCTGCTTCACAGGTTTCCTGTTGAGCGTGTTTCAGCAAAAACCAGCCGCTGAAACAAACTGATTATAGATTTGAAGCCGTCACTCAGAAACAATTTTGTGAGCGGTAAACAGCTCTGTCGAAGTCTTGATTTTTCGGGTTTGCTGCTTCGATCGTTACCTTCAAAAAACAGATTTTCTTCTAACTGCTTTCCTTCACTGCCTCATTTAAGCAGACCTAACCCATTGCCGTTGTAGTTCTTTTCTAAAATTTCCTTCGAAAATTAAGGAATTGAAATGATAACCACCATATTGCATTGGACCTGCGATTCAACTTCTGCCAGCATGGCTTCTTTACTGTTTAGATGGGCAATTGCGTTAGCGATGCTGCCATACGGAGTGCAGAAACTTTTCCATCCGGAAAACGCTACGAAGTTTCCGAAGGTCTTTTTCTTTTCTCCACGGGTCGGGTATTACTCAGCCGCCATCATTGAAACCTTCGTTCCGCTATTTCTCATGGCTGGTTTCCTCACGAGGCTGGCAGTCATTCCTGCGATCGTTAGCTTCACAATCGCAACCAAAGTCACCATCGGCAAGGATCTGACCTCTCCGGCCCTTCCTTATTTATTCGGGCTCATTGCGATATTTATTGTCGGCTCAGGACTTTACTCCGCAGACTACTGGCTCCTGTACATTCTTGCCGGTCATTGATTCTTGAGTCGTAAATCGGGGCAAAGTCTCGAATGGCTGAGCGTGTCGCCGTTGTATAGTTCTGTGAACTCAAACAACAAAACTCAGAACAAAATGGATAATTTTCACAAACTTATAGAAGGCTTCCACAACTTCAAACAGACTTACTTCTTAAAGGAAAGACAGTATTTCGAATCACTGGAAAAGGCCCAGAATCCTAAAACGCTGGTTGTCGCCTGCTGCGATTCGAGAGTCGATCCGGCAATTCTTTTGCACTGCAAGCCCGGTGATTTATTTGTGATCAGAAACGTGGCTGCGTTAGTTCCCGCTGTTACACAGGCCTCAAATCCTTGTTCTGTGATGAGCGCCATTGAATACGGAGTTAAACACCTCAACGTCGAGCACATCGTTGTCATGGGCCACTCTCATTGCGGCGGCATCCACGGACTCATGGCTCCTGAAACCATTGCCGGAGAAACTTATATTCAAGACTGGGTTGGCATTGCCTCTCCGGCTTTGGAACGCCTCCAAGCTATTACGGGCGATGAAGATGAAAAGACTCGAAGCCGCCACTGTGAAGAAGGCGCCGTGCTGATTTCCCTTGATAACCTGCTCTCATATCCTTGGATCGCAGAGCGTGTTAAAAACGGACAGCTCAAGCTTCACGCACTTTACTACGATTTATCGGAAGGCAACCTTTATCGTTTCAGCCCCGACTCAGAAGATTTCGAGCTGCTCTTCCACACTATCGAAAATCCCTGACAGACTTCGGAAAAATTCTATATCTAGCTAGGAATTAGGGCTGATTTTTTAGGCCGTCAGCAATTTCCATTTCACGAATTGGCGAGATGGAATTGAATAGACCAACACGACACGCTTAAGCTCCTTAGAACTCCCTTGCTCTCCGTAATGTCTGGCTTTCATCTGTGAAATGCCGTCTAGAAGAATTTCTTCTTCCTTCTCCCCGTCATAGGAAACTTTGAACTCGAAAACCCAATGTCTTTCTCCGACGCTTACTTCTAGATCACTTCTGCCGTGAGCATTGTGCTGTTCAACTTTCGGCTCTAACCCTGCTCCTGAGAAATAGACCTGGACATAAGCTCGCAAGGAAGCTTCGTCCTTCACCGGATAGTTCTGATAATCAATTGCCAGGAAGAGTCGGTTGAGAATATGGAATACCGACTCGGTAGATTCTTCACCAAGTACCTTTGCTATTGGACCCGCTCCCACTTGACCGGCAACTTTACCATCGAGCAAGCGCTCCATATATAACTGAGCCATAGCGCGCTTCACTTCTAAGTTCGGATAATCAAGAAATACCGTATCTCCGTACCTTACCGCCTTGATCGTCAGGTAGCCTGCTTGTGTCAGAAGACCCAGATCTGACAAATTTTCCAAATCAGAGGACCCGGAAAGAGTAGAAAGGGAAATCGATTTTTCACGCCCATACTCTTCAGGATGCCTAAGAGCGTGAGATTTTAAATATTCAACTAAGACGGACGGCTTTCCGCCGCTTTCAAACCAATAGTCCACAAAACCGTTTCGAGGAGATGAGAGAAAGTTCAGCATGGACCATGGTGCAAAAACATGTTCTTTCGCGGTTCTTTCAAAGCAAAATCCGTCGTAATGCTTGATAAGCTCTTCCGTGAGTTCTCCTCTTGAGATGCCTAACAACGAGGCGGCATTATCTAAGTATCCGGAAAAGTATTTCTGCGTTTCAGAGTATGTGTAACCTAGCAGGGTGCCATATTCCACATTTAAAGAGAGATCCGAAAGATTATTCAGCTCTGAAAAAATGCTTGTTTTATTAAACTTGGTAATACCGGTGATGAACGCAAATCTCAACGCACCCTCATTTGACTTTAATACTGAGTAAAAAGCCGATAAAGCTCTGCGTACTTCCTTGAAAATAGTTTTGTTGTTCAAACAAGAAGTAAGAGGCGCATCGTATTCATCGATTAAGAGAACTAAAGAATTCTTTTCCTGAGCAGTCAACCAATCGGAAAGCTGATCAGAAACTGTTTGGAAGGGGCGAAGTTCGTATCGAAAACCAAAAGGAGCAAATTTTCGCGAGATAAGGGATATCAATCGTTCTGAAAAAGATTCTGCATCCGCGAAATCCTTAATTTCCGAAAAATCCAGCCGTACTACGTTATAGGTTGCCTCTTCTTTCCAAAGGTTCTCAATAGCCAAACCTTTGAAGTCACGTAGGCCGTACTTAAATAAAGACTCAAAAGTCGATATCAGAAGAGACTTTCCAAACCTTCTCGGTCTAGCAAGGAAATATTTGCCACGATTAACAGCTAAACTAAAAACCATCTCCGTTTTATCAACGTAGATTTCATCGGCCATTCTCAAAGCAATAAAATCCGATGTTCCAAGTGGTAAACCTTTCAGCTGATTGATCGCCATCTGTTGTCCTCTAAACTCTCCATTGTTAATTTTAGGATAACAACTCTTATCACGCTCAGTAATGACATTGTTTAACCTTGAAGATGCCAAGCAAATCGCCTTAAATAAAGAAGCCGCTTTTTCCAGTAATTTTGAAGACAACAGAAAGTTAAGTTATTCAATAGAATTCTTCGGATTCAATTCACGCATCAGCAGACGGTCCTCGATATGCTGAATAATCCTCGATTTCTCTTCCGTCGTTAAATGATCAAGGTTGTAGAGCGAAAGCATGAATAAGCCTTCGATTGCCATAATTGCCGTCGCAGAGTCTAACGAAGCCGGCCCACAGCTGCGGATCTTTTCAAACATTTTTCTGTACCAGTTATGAAGAGGTTCCATTAATTGAGGATCAAAAGACTGAACCGCGAAAACTGCGGCACCCCAAGTACGGTTCGAAGCTGCAATGCCGTTAAATTTCTTGTACCAATGGATAAACCCCAAAACTAAAGCTTGCGGATGACCTTTGAACGGTTTCGTCGCTGTTTCAAGCTCATCCGATAAATGTGAGACGTAACTATCCATTAACGCAATAATCAGCTCTTTCTTTCCCGGAAAGTGGTACAGCAAACCGCCTTTGCTAATTCCTGCTCGATCAGCTACTGCTTCCAGCGTCAACTGACCGACGCCCTTTTCAGCCGCTATCTCACGGGCAACCACTAAGATCAGCTCTTTTGTTTTACCACTGGTTTTTCTTGTCTGTTTCTTGGTTTCCATTGGAGAACCTACCTTGCACAAAAACTTCATCGCGGCATTCATGCGGCCGCTTCCCTAATCTTATTATAGTTTTACTTAACCGTTAGGTATAGTAAATTAAGCCTGTTAAAAATAGTATTTAAGTTTTCTTTAAGAAATAGTTCTGTTTCTTATCATCCTTTTGTATGAAAAATACAGTAATTTCTAGGTAGTCAGAACTCTATGAGATTTAGATGACTTAAATTAACCCATTGTTTTATTAACATTTAAAATAAATACTTCAAATTCTTAACATACGACATTTATTAGTACTTCTCCTAATTATTTAAACCGTCCAGTCGGTATAGTATTTTCAATTGTTAAGACGTTGATCCCAAGGAAAACAAATGAAACCCTTATCCTCATTCAGTCGTCGCAATTTCTTGAGAACACTGGCTGTGACCGGTCTGGCTTCCGGATCGGCGTTTGCAGCTCCCGCCTCAAACCTTCAGCCTTTCAATGAAATTCATGACCTCGTTATCGTCGGAAGCGGCTTTACCGGACTTTCCGCCGCTTACGCCGCCCTCAAAGCCGGCGTCAAAGACATTCTGCTCCTCGACAAGATGGAAGCCTTCGGCGGCAACTCCTGCCTCTGCGGAGGCCTTATGTCCGTACCCTTAAATCCGAAACAGCAGAAACAAGGCATCAAGGATTCCGTTGACCTTATAGTCGCCGACATGACAAAGGCCGGCCGCGGATTCAACCATCCGGACCTGGCTAAAAAATTCGCAGAAAATGCTGTCAACATCTGCCCGATGCTCGACGAATGCGGCGTTCAACTCATGGATAAAGTCATTCGCCTGGGCGGCCACAGTGCTCCGCGCACCATGGTTCCTAAAGCAGCTTCCGGCGGCGGAATTGTCGTTCCTATCCATAATTGGCTCAAGAAGAACGGCGTTCAATTCCGCAACCGCTCTCAAGTCATTGACCTCCTGATGCAGGACGGTAAAGTAACAGGAGTGCTCATTAACTGCGATTACAACTGGAAAGACGGTACTTCTAAGAAAGAGCAGAGAATCGGTTCTCGCGGAGGCGTCGTCATCGCCACTGGCGGCTGGGGCCAAGATAAAGACTTCATCAAAACCACCATGCCGGTTTATTCGCTTTTAGAGTGCACCTCTCAGCCCGGCGCCACTGCCGAAATGCTCAAAGCATTACTGAAGTCAGGCTGCCTGCCTTCTATGCTCGATATGTATCAGTTAGGACCGTGGGCTTCCCCTGATGAAAAAGGCGCCGGCCCCGGAAGCTTCTTCGCTGACTACGCCTTTGCCGAAGGCATGGCCGTCAATCCTAAGACCGGACGCCGCTTCATGAATGAACTTGCCGACCGTCGCACTCGCGCTGATACCGAACTCAACGTCTTAAGCGAGAGCACCCCTGACAAGATCAACTATCCCGTTGTCTTCTGCGGTGAAAAGGATTCTTGCCAAGACTACAAAGCCTTACACACTGGATCATCTTTATACTGCCTGCCAGACAGATACCGGAAATCAGGTCGGAGCATATAAGAGCCGACAGAAAATGGTATATAATGCATTAAAGACCTATATCACTAATTATAAGGTGACAGCATCCGATGCAATTCAGGCAGCGATAAATATTGCAAAAGCAGAAATCGGTTATCGTGAGAAAGCATCGAATGCAAATCTTGACAGCAAGACCGCAAATGCAGGAACCGCTAATTATACAAAGTATTGGCGGGATGTTGCACCAGAATACCAGGGTCAGGCATGGTGTGCCTGCTTTATAAGCTGGGTATTTATGAAAGCCTTTAACAAGTCGAAGGCTTCGGAATTATTAAAGCATTGGCCGTATATAAGTGTTCCAAACATTTCAACCAAATTTACCAATTATTCTACGCCGAAAGCTGGAGACATCGTAATGTATCATAATGGGTCGGTATTTAATCATACTGGACTTGTTATTGCTGTTAGTGGTAATTCTTATACTACCATTGAAGGCAATACAAATGACGGTTCCGGTGTGGTAGCTGAAGGGATCGGCGTATATCAGAGAAACCGTACATTGAGTGCGTCCTCCGGTACAAGATTCGCCAGGCCGGATTATAGTATTATTAATTCCATTAATAACTCTGGCGAAACAACAACTCCTTCTACCTGGACAACGAAAAGCACTGGGGTATGTACTGGAGATGGCGTTTATGTACGTCAGACGCCAGGCGGAGCCATCATGGGTACGGTATCAAAGGGAACCAGCCTTGAGCTAGATGGAACCAACTCTGGTGTATGGGTTCATGTGAAAGTGTCTGGAATCGGAATCGGTTATATGCATCAGGATTATGTAGGCAAAGGAACTGCTTCCACAGGTTCCTCCGCAGTTAAAACAGCTCAGACTGCATTGAACTCAAAGTTCAAAGCCGGATTGACTGTAGACGGTATCTGGGGATCTGCGAGTCAGAAAGCATATATTAAAGCAATCCAGACTGCACTTAATTCCGTATACGGCACTGGCCTTACAACCGATGGCATCTGGGGAACAAACACATCCAATGCCTGTGCTGCTCATGTGCTTTCAGAAGGGGCCAATAACCTTTATGTCGGAGTTCTGCAGATTGGTCTTTATGCTCATGGTATTACCCTGAATAACGGGATTGATAATGCCTTTGGAGCCGCCACAAAGCAAGGTGTGAAAAAATTCCAGACTTCTAAGAGATTAACTGCGGATGGAATTGCGGGAAGAGATACTTTTGCAAAGCTTGCAGGTGTTTAACGATTTTTGAACATGCGCCTGACGAGCGCACCTGAGAAAAAGGCGCTGCATATGCAGTGCCTTTTCCGAGAAAATGCGAGAAAATCTAATATTCACTGGGAGAGGTATCTTCAAAATCTTCGTTTTCCGATTCACTCACATCAGGTACATATTCGTCGGTCATTTTCTGCGCTTCCTCTAATGTACTGGAAGGTAAATATTCCTCCCCATCACTCGTAAGCATGATTACTATATTAACGTTATTCTGACTATAATACTCCAGGTCAACATTCAGTCCGGATCGTACAGCACTCCCATTAGCTATATTCAGGACGGCGTTTTCTATATTAAAAACCATATTATAATAATTTCCTGATTCGCCCACTTCTACTGTTATCGTATTTTCATCGGAATACAGAATATTACCAGTGATATATTGGATATCATAAGTTTCTTCCTGTGCAGATTCCTGATCTGCGGGATCTCCCTGGCTTTGGTAAATTTCCGCTTCTGCGTTATTTCCAGACTGTTGATTCTGCACACTGTCTCCTGGATTTGCTGCCACAGCTGTGGGCGTTGGCTTCCTGGTAACAGCCGTAGTAAGATTTGGAATAAACTTTACAGCATCCTTACCACTTTCGCTTTCCGTTTGCGCGGATTCGTTGCTTCCTGACAATTCACATCCTGTCAGGGTCACCGTGATACCTGTCAATATCACAAAAAACACTTTCAGAATCTTTTTTCTCATTTTTTATCCTTTCTTTTTTACTTTTTACAATTTTTATTTTACTCTAAATAACTTCCCATTACCTATTTCTGGCACTAATAACACCTAAAAGTCTTCCAACAGAAATAATAGCTGTTTTATCATTCCAAAAAGTCCGTGGCCTATCATACAAGGATACAGGCCACGGACTTTTTTCGTCATTTAAGGACATCAATTCTTTTTTTCATCTCATTCCGAACGTGAATCCTGCTTCGCCAGAAGATGGTTCTTTATTTCATTCAGGTCATTCTGAACGGTATAAAGAATCTGATATTTTTCTGTAAGCTTTTCTATTACAGACTGATAATTATTTTCACGTTCTTCCTGTTTCTTGTCCCTCTGCTCATTCGATTTCACTACGTAGATGAGCAGAAATACCGCCACCACTGCCCATATCCCCTGCGACAGAGCGGCATCGAGCATAGTTGTCTCCATGTCCTGTTTCCTCCTTCCCGCTATATTAAACGTCCTCTTATCTTTTCCCCAGCCGCCGGGTTCCAAATAGATACGTTCAACCTTTAAAGAGTCGCTACAATACCGATTTGTCAACTAACAGCCTTTTTTCTGCCGATGTTTCCATTTTTCCTTCATGCACGCCGGATTCTTTTAAAATTAGGTATCACTTAAATTTTTTCTGATTTTAGTTTCTGATTTTCTTCTCTTTTACTACTTCCCCAATTAAAGGAGGTAGTTTAATATGAAGTCATTGCCAGAGCTTATACATGATTATAAATCAGGGGTTCCCGGTACAGATGCCAAAATCCTGCAACGTATGCAGCCACTCATCAAAGGTACTGCAGCCAAAATCCACTGCATGGAAAGAGAGGATTCTCAGCAGGAATTATATCTTTCTCTCCTGCAGGCCATCCCATATCTGAACGAAGACTCTTCAGAAGGAGAATGCGTAAAATACATACAGACAGTTATCCAGAACCGATATAAATCCCTGTGCCGCTGCAATCTTTCGGCTCCCGAGACAGACGATATTGATTCCAGCACAGCCATTCTCACGGCTCCGGACACCTTTGATGACAGCTACTATGATATTGCCGCATTCATTGCTTCCCTGCCCGAGAAAAGCATAAAGCAAGAAATCATGACTCTTTTCTTCTTCAAAAAAGGGCGCTGCCCAAGCAGCCGCCCTTTCGTTAAATCACATCTTTTTTAGAGACTACACTCTAATCTTCTTCGCTTCTCACTTCACAGCCTACCCAACCAGGCGAATCCGCAAAGTTAATACACTCCTCCACACCACAATCCCGGCGCTCCTAAAAAGAAAGCGCAAGGGTGGAGTCCAGAGGAGGGACAGCGCTTTCTGTCCTTCCTCTGGGAGCCTTCCGTCCTAGAAAGAGTTTATTTAAAATATTCCACACCAGACTCGAATATTTTAATATCCTGCTCTCCATAGATATTAATGGCAACTCCGTCCCCGCGGCGTTCGCTATGTGCCATCTTACCAAGGATACGTCCATCCGGGCTGGTAATACCTTCAATGTTCATATAAGAACCATTGACATTCCATTCTTCATCAACGCTAAGCTGTCCGTCCGGAGTCACATACTGAGTTGCAACCTGTCCATTTGCAAACAGTTTCTCAAGCCACTCGTCATTTGCAACAAAACGACCCTCACCATGTGAAGCCGGGTTACAGTAAACACCACCAAGCTGTGCTTTCTGCAGCCATGGAGATTTATTACTTACAACTTTTGTATAAACCATCTTGGAAATATGACGTCCAATGGTATTGAATGTCAGTGTCGGAGAATCTGCCTTCTGTCCGCAGATTTCGCCATACGGTACAAGACCAAGTTTGATCAGCGCCTGGAAACCATTACAAATACCAAGTGCCAGACCGTCTCTCTCATTGATCAGCTTCATAACAGCTTCTTTGATCTTCGCATTCTGGAATGCAGTTGCAAAGAATTTCGCAGAACCATCCGGTTCGTCACCTGCGGAGAATCCGCCCGGGAACATGATGATCTGTGCCTGATCGATTGCTTTCTCAAAAAGCTCTACAGAGTCATGGATATCTTCAGCAGTCAGGTTCTTGAATACTTTTACATCCACCTCTGCACCTGCACGCTCAAATGCACGTGTACTGTCATACTCGCAGTTTGTTCCAGGGAATACAGGAATAAACACGCGAGGTTTTGCAACTTTGTTCTTGCATACATAAATGCTGTCTGCACGATAAAGCTTCTCATCTCTGTCAGCTGCCTCTTTGTCATTCTCAGAAGAAACTGTCTTAAATACTTTTTCCAGAGTACCTTTCCATGCGTTTTCAGCTTCGTCTACAGTGATCACTGTATTTCCATAGGAGAAGTTACCGTCGGCAGTTACTTCACCGATCACTGTATAAGTGATGGAAAGCTCACCAACCTTACCATCCGGAACTTCCAGGATAATATCGCCAAATCCAGGTGCAAAGAAATCTCTCGGATCAAGGTTATGCTCGATCTTCACGCCCATGCCATTACCAAATGCCATCTTTGCAACTGCAGCTGCAATACCATGGCGGTCAAGTGCATAAGCAGAAACAACTTTGCCGTCCTGCATATCTTTATGAAGTTTTTCATACTGATCCATGATTCCTGCATAATCCGGCAGATCATACTGATCCTTCGGTGCGCGAAGCCATACCAGTTTGTTTCCTGCTTTCTTTAATTCCGGTGTGATCACATCCTGGATCTTCGCAACGTCAACAGCGAAAGATACCAGTGTCGGAGGTACATCAATATCATTAAATGTACCGGACATACTGTCCTTACCACCGATAGATGGAAGTCCGAATCCCATCTGTGCTGCATAAGCACCGAGAAGTGCTGCGAAAGGCTGGCTCCATCTCTTAGGATCTTCTGTCATACGACGGAAGTATTCCTGGAATGTGAAACGGATTTTCTTATAGTCACCACCTGTAGCCACGATTCTTGCAACGGACTCTGTCACTGCATAAGCAGCTCCGTGATATGGGCTCCAGGAAGATAAATACGGATCAAAGCCATAGCTCATCATGGTTACAGTATCTGTTTTACCATTCTGTACCGGAACCTTTGCTACCATGGACTGAGTCTCTGTGAGCTGATATTTACCACCGTATGGCATAAATACACTGCCTGCTCCGATAGAACCATCGAACATTTCCACAAGTCCCTTCTGGGAGCATACATTTAAGTCTGCCAGAGTTTCCATCCATTTAGCTTTTACATCAGCTACATCCGGGCGCTCTTCAAAGAGGTTGCCTTCTTTGTTAGGGATTTCTACTTCTACAGTTGTCTCCTGATGTGCACCGTTGGTATCCAGGAATGCACGGGAAATATTTACGATTTCTTTTCCTCTCCATACAAGTACCAGACGAGGATCCTCCGTTACAACTGCAACCGGAATTGCCTCCAGGTTCTCTTCATTTGCATAGCCAAGAAAAGTATCTACATCTTTCGGGTCAACTACTACAGCCATACGTTCCTGAGATTCGGAAATTGCAATCTCAGTTCCGTCAAGACCTGCATATTTCTTCGGAACCTTGTCAAGGTCTACCCTCAGACCTGCTGCCAGCTCACCGATAGCAACGGAAACACCGCCTGCACCAAAGTCATTACATTTCTTGATAATATGGCTGACTTCTTCACGACGGAACATACGCTGGATCTTACGCTCAGTAGGAGCATTACCTTTCTGTACCTCAGCACCGCACACTTCAATAGAAGCTTCTGTATGAACCTTGGAAGAACCTGTAGCACCACCGATACCGTCACGTCCTGTACGTCCTCCAAGCAAGATAATGATATCTCCCGGATCAGAGTTCTCACGGATAACCGCACGTCTTGGAGCAGCACCCATAACAGCACCGATCTCCATACGTTTCGCTACATAGTTAGGATGGTAAACTTCTTTTACATAACCTGTTGCAAGACCGATCTGGTTTCCATAGGAGCTGTAGCCATGAGCTGCGCTTCTTACCAGTTTCTTCTGCGGAAGTTTACCCTTGAGAGTTTCTTTTACAGAAACAGTAGGATCTGCCGCACCAGTTACACGCATTGCCTGATATACATAGGTACGTCCTGAAAGCGGGTCGCGGATCGCACCGCCAAGGCAGGTAGCTGCACCACCGAATGGCTCGATCTCAGTAGGATGGTTATGTGTCTCATTCTTGAAGTTGATCAGCCATTCCTCTTCTTTACCGTCTACGTCTACAGGAACTACAATACTGCAGGCATTGATCTCATCAGATTCTTCCTGGTCAGCAAGCTTTCCTTCTGCTTTCAGTTTCTTCATAGCCATCAGAGCCAGGTCCATCAGGCAGACAAATTTGTCCTTACGGCCCTTGTAAAGTTCTTCTCTGTCAGCAAGATATTTCTTGTAAGTATCTACGATCGGTGCTTTGTAATCACCTTCGTCAAATTTTACATCTGTCAGTTCTGTGGAGAAGGTTGTGTGACGGCAATGATCAGACCAGTAGGTATCCAGTACACGGATCTCTGTCATGGACGGGTCACGTTTCTCTTCTTCCTTGAAATAATGCTGGATATGCTGGAAATCCTTGAATGTCATTGCAAGATTTAAAGAATCATAAAGTTCCTTTAATTCTGCTTCCGGCATTTCCTTAAATCCGTCAAAAATCTTAACATCTTCCGGTTCCGGGAATACAGTTACCAGTGTTTCCGGTTTCTGCAGACCTGTCTCACGGGAATCTACAGGGTTGATGCAGTGATGCTTGATAGCATCAAATTCTTCATCTGTAATAGTTCCTTCAATTACATAAGTAGTTGCGGAACGAATGATAGGCTGTGCATTCTCATCCAGGAACTGTACACACTGAACAGCAGAATCTGCTCTCTGGTCAAACTGTCCCGGTAAAAATTCTACAGAGAAGATGCGGGAGCCTTCTGCTGCCTCAAAATTCTCCAGATATAAATCATCTACAGGTGGCTCTGCAAAAACAGTTTTGCATGCTTTATCAAAAACTTCATCAGAAATATTTTCTACATCATAGCGGATCAGCACACGTACTGCTGTTACGGATTTAATTCCCAGATAGCTGCTGACCTCATGTTTTAATTCCTTTGCCTGTACAGCGAAGGCCGGTTTCTTTTCTACATAGACACGTCTTACGTTACTCATAGAAACTCCTTTCTTATGTATGCATTGTTTTAAAAATGCTTTAAAAGCACCTTGCAGCCCGACTCCAGTGAACCTGCTGCTTGAACTATTGCTTTCTTTATAGTATCATAGGAAATATCATTAGTAAAATTAATATATCTTATATTTTTTATTAATGTAACTAATTAATCACTATCCGTGAAATGTTTTGGAATGAATATGCTAAAATCCAGAGACATACAAGCTCTAAAGTTCCATTGCTGCCGACAATTTGTATCATCACATTATTTTATGAAAGGATTTATTTCTATGGATATTAATCTTGAACTATACAAAGTATTCTACTATGTTGCCACCACCCTCAGCTTCTCAGAGGCCTCCCGCCAGCTTTTTATCTCCCAGTCAGCAGTCAGCCAGTCCATTAAAACTCTGGAAAAGAAGCTAAATCATCCTCTTTTTATCCGCAGTACCAAAAAAGTATTATTAACTCCTGAAGGAGAACTTCTGCTCCAGCATGTAAAACCTGCGCTCCAGCTTCTGGATGAGGGA
>ERZ773217.1713-NODE-1713-length-16402-cov-17.683306_pt1 | contig 16402 bp, 15 predicted proteins | sample MGYA00580995_ERZ773217 | MGnify/ENA primary metagenome ERZ773217 (study PRJEB29015, sample SAMEA2737772) | human gut metagenome | biome: human gut; feature: human-associated habitat; material: faeces | place: China | collected 2012 ...
GAAACATAGCATATTTGCTTAGTTTTGTCAAGATAATCTAAGCAAATTTATTTAACAATATTTCTTCTAAAAGGCTTGAACTAAGCTTATATGTATAGTATTACAAGAATACTAAGCGGATAAGCTTAGATAATATAGCAAATCAAATGGCCCGTCAGATTTTTGGTTGCGAAACTGAGAAAAAGTGGCGGACATAAGTAAGGAGGCATTTATGAAACACGAAAACCGCAGGCAGCAGTCACCAACAACGAAGAAAGAAAGGTATTTACCATGGCAAACCAGATTTTTATGCGCGTCAATGAAGTGGCCGAGGAGCTGGGCGTATCCGTGCCTTATGCCTATAAGCTCATCCGGCAGATGAATGAGGAACTGGCGAAAACCGGCTGCATCACGATTTCCGGCCGGATCGACCGCAAGTTCTTCCACGAGAAGTTCTACGGCACGAGAACCGAGACGGCGAGAAAGGGGGAGTAATTATGGCAGCGTTCAAGAACAAGGACAACGGCACTTGGTATGTACAGTTCCGCTACACCGACTGGAAGGGTGAGCGTCAGCAAAAGCTCAAAAGGGGCTTTGCAACCAAGCGGGAGGCGCTGGAATGGGAACGGGAGTTCCTGATGGAAAAGCAGGCCGATGTGAACATGACCTTCGAGAGCTTCGTTGCCCTCTACGAAAAGGACATCAGGCCTAAGCTGAAGCTCAATACCTGGCTCACCAAGGAGAGCATCATCAAAAAGAAGATCCTGCCCTATTTTGCCAAGCGGAAGCTGTCAGAGATCACGGCCAAGGACATCATGCGCTGGCAAAACGAGATCCGGGAAATGCGGGACTGCCACGGCAAGCCTCTGTCGAAAACTTACCTTAAAACCGTTCACAATCAGCTCAGTGCCATCTTCAACCACGCCGCCCGGTTTTACGGTCTGAACCTCAACCCGGCCCGGCAGGCAGGCAACATGGGGGCAGAGGAGCGGAAGGAGATGCTGTTCTGGACCCGAGAGGAGTACACCAAGTTTTCTGAGGCCATGATGGACAAGCCACTGTCCTTCTACGCCTTTGAGGTCCTGTACTGGTGCGGTGTCCGGGAGGGTGAACTGCTGGCCCTGACTCCGGCGGACTTTGACTTTGAGAAACGCACCCTCACCATCAACAAGTCGTACCAGCGGATCAACAAGCAGGATGTTATCACCACTCCCAAAACGCCCAAGAGCAACCGGGTGATCCAGATGCCTCAGTTCCTCTGTGACGAGCTGCAGGACTACCTCAAGCAGCTCTACGGCGTGGAGCCGGACAGCCGGATGTTCCCCATCAGCAAAAGCTATCTCCACCGGGAAATGGACCGTGGCTGCAAGCAAACTGGGGTAAAGCGCATCCGCATAGAAAAAGATGTGGAACGTAGCGATAAAGAGCACAAAGAAATAGTATCTTCTATGCAGGAAAAAATAGATAAGTTAGAAACAGAATGTAGCAGACTGAGCCGTATAACCTATATGCAAAGCAGAAAAATTTTAGTCATTTCTAATTCGCTCCAACAATCCTTTGCAGGGGTTATGGTATTGCCATATGACCGGATCACGGAATTGAATCACATGGTCGGTGATTATTCTGAAATTCTATATGTACCAAATGATATGCCATTTCCAAGTAGAAGATATATTCAAAAGTTAGACTATATTCAAGAAAAACTGCACGTATTCTGTACTCATGCAGAACTAATAGATTAAACACAGTTTATATGATGAAAAATATATCCAAGGACTGGAATCTTATTTGGCAACCGCCGAGAAATTAAAGAAAATAACTAATATTATTAAAAGCGCAGAGTGGTTCCAAACGGTAAAAAATCCAGAAGATATGTTTATACCACATTCTTTTGCTGTGGATTCTAGATATGGCAGCCTATATAGAATGTACTCAGAGATGAACAAGCGCAATTTTTCTGTACAACTAGATCCTCAATATTCTTATTCGTGGAAGAAGAGTAGTTCGCTTTATGAAATGTGGTGCTATATTTGTATATGCAGATCCTTTTTGTAGCAATACACAGAAGTGGGGTTGAGGGTTCAAGACATTTTTATGAAAGATCATTTGTTCCCGTTTTTAAAATCAGGAACAAAGATATTGCTGGAGAACGAAGATAGTGCTGTTGAAATTATATATGATTCTGTCCTACCAAAAAAATCCGAGCAAGTGAAGCTTTATGGACATCCTTTATATATTACAGGAAAGCATACTCGTCCTGATATATGTATTAATATGTATTCTAAGAAGTCGGGATGGTATGTTGGATCGTTTATAATAGAATGCAAATATCGAAGTTTGAAGGCATTTTGGTATGGCAATACATGGTCAAGCCGTGAACAAATAAAAGCATATCATAATGATTCTAAATCCCCGCTGTTTTTTAATGGATTTTTGGATCTATTTACCTCAAGTCGGCCAGTACTTCATGTCTTTACTTTTACGCCTGATATTTTTGATGAAAGAGAATATTCTGATGATCAGGTAACCCTCTTGACATTTAGGCCGACGAGAGATAGAGATATAGTTGAGAAAGTATGTGAAAGATTGATCGATGAAGTAAGTAATGCAGTTAAACTTGCAGATCAATTTTACATTAAAATTAATCCGAACCCTTAGTTCTTAATTGCAGAATCTGTTGAGGAGTAAATTTATTTGTGCTATAATACTCCTAAGCCACCCAATCGTCCGTCTCAAGCAAAACCCCTGATAGGATGGCTCGGATAGATTTTTGATAGCAAAAGTCCGAATAGACCTTAGGATAAGGATAATCTGCATCAAATAAAACCACGACGAATTAAATCCCCTATACAAAAAAGTTTAGAAACGGATTTAACTCGGCGAGTGGGAATAATTTCAGAGACCCGGAAAAGCCTGATATAACTGGGTTTTCGAGGAGTTAAGGCCCTTTGTGGCCATGATTTGGCAACATTTTTTCATGATTCATAAAAAGAGAGCCAACTGATTTTGATTCGTCAGTTCGCTCTCTTTTTCTTTTTATGGTTATCCTGTGCAACAAACGACCTCTTCTATGGCCTACAAGTGAGGATATCAAACGAGGTCCTGGGGAGGTACCTTCACATAGGTCTGGGCCCTGTCAAATTCCGGGTATTGGTAACGCCAGCGGTCATACTCCTCATGGAAAATCTCACCGGCCTCCAACTTGGCGGCGGCCTGTTGCCAGGAACAGAGCATCTCGTGCAGCCGGGCAGCGTCCTTGTTCTTTCGGATATCAGACTTCCTCGTCCACCTCACTGACCTTGACCCGTAGTTGTAAACATAGTAATCTTTATCTATCGTATCGACATAGTGAGCATATATTAAACTTTACCAACTGCTTTTTTGTTTTGCTGCTCCGCTTCTTTCCCCCAACGCCAGCAGCACTGCACCAGCCGCCAACAGGAGCAGCTGAGCCATGACCATAGGTCCCGGCAGCGTAAATGCCGGGTCAAGGCCCTCCAGCGTGAGCGGATAGGCTGTGAAGAAGCTCCCATCCCACAGTCCCAAAACCTCTGGCAAGGGCAGGACTGCCAGAAGAACGGGGGCTGCCATCCAGCCATACAGCAGCCAGGGTTTCAGCCGCCCAAGCAGCCATCCGCTGCCCAGGGCGAACACCAGAGGAGGCAGGAGGGTCACCAGCGCGGGAAAGACCAGGCTCCCCCAGTCGTACCAGCCGAACATCCGCCCATAAAACACAGCCGCTTCCACGATACAGAGCAGCGCCAGCATGACCGTCCCCGTGAACGCGGCGGCGCACCGGGCCAGGGTATAGCGGGCAGGCCGCATGGGCGCGGCCTCTGTGAGCGCCGCCGCCCGCCGGGCCTTGTTGGAGGTAAAGAAGGTCAGAAAAAATAGCGCCCCGATCCACAGAAGCGGCAGCATCCGGCAGAGATAATCCCCAAAGCTCCAGGGGGAAAACGGCGCTGTGTGGGACACCCCCAGAATGGTCGCATCCCGCAGTACCAGGGCGCCGTAACAAAGCAGCACGGCGATCAGCCCCACAAAGAACTGATTCCACAGCAGCCGCCTGCACTCATAGCGATATATCTTACCCAAGGTTCAAATCCTCCTCTGTCAGCCCACAGGCGCTCAAAAATTCATCATAGGTGAGATAAGGGTACATGGGGTCGATCTCTCGGTTGAACAGATCGTAGAGGATCTGGTCCATGGCGTCCTCACCGCCTACAAGCTGCTCCGCCTTCAGAAGCTTCAGCGGCATCTCGCTGTACTGCCGCATTCCGGACAAGCTGTTGGAAATGCGCAGACGTTCTGCTTCCGGCAGCATCTCCAGATATTCCGGATGGCGCACATAGAAATTCAGATAATAGTCATCCACCTCCTGCTGCCACTGGTCAATGTAATGGGTCCGGGCATACTCCTCCCCATACAGTTCCTTGACGATACGGTATGTGGTGTAGACGGTCAGGCCCTCTGCAGACCAGGGGCTGTCCGGCTCAGGAATATCAAACATATTGCCCAATCCCCACCACTGATGGACCAGTTCGTGAATCATCACCTCACTGTCACCGCTGCCCTTTTCCGCACGGTTCAGATTGGCGGCGGTAAAGTCCGATTCATCCAACAGGCTGGCGCCGCCGGCAGCATATCCGCCCCCGGCGATGCGGCTTTGGATCAGCTTCAGCGTTTCGCCGCTGCCGAAGGACAGCGTTCCATAGTGTGCGGCGCAATACTCCACCACATCCCGCACCGCATCGGCCGCGTTGGCCTGAGTCATAATGTCCTGATGCTTGCGGCCATAGTAAAGCTCGATGGTCATGCCCCCGGCCTGAATATCCTCCCGGACGTAATCTCCGGCATAGAGGATGCCGCCGGTGCCGATATCTTCCCAGCGCCAGGTTTTGGTGCCATCCTCATGCTCTGCAACGACCTCTGCCCGGCTGGAGCCAAAAGGGATCGCTGTCATGGCATTTGGAAGTGTAATTTCCATCTCTGTGGGATAGTAGTTCTCATCGGGCAGTACATTCAGCAGCCGTGGGGAGAGCGCCGCATTTTCCAGCTGTAGATACGTCCCACTGATCTCTGTGCTTCCTTGGCTATCCGAAAGGTTTTGGTCCTCGCGCGGGAACCCGCCGTATTCCATGGTCAATTCGATCTGAGCCTCGGCGGGAAGCGTAACTTCCAGCAACACCTCATTGAATTCCTGGTAATCCCCCACCGAAAAAGGAACGGTCTCGCCGTTGGCCCGCACATTGGAAATCGTGTAGCCGGGAGTAACGCCCAATGCAACCTTTTGTTCCTGACCGGAGCTGTTTTCAAAGGAATAGCTCGCCTTGCCGCGCACCGTTCCGGCAGATACATCGGGAAATACCTGCGCCGAGCGGCCGGTACAGATCACGCCGTCCAGGTAGGGGATCTCAAAAAAGGTCATCGCCGTCTGATCTGGATTGCTGTTGTCCACCATGGGCTGGGCCGCATAGGCAGTGCCGGAACAGGCCAGCAATGTCACGGCGATCACCGGACGGTAAGCCCGCCGGATGCTCCGGGCTAACGAGCCCAACGCCCCCTTCCCGTACTGACGGATACAGAGATACGACAGCGTCCAAACTCCGGCCAGACCCGCCAGCCAGGTCAGGCGCATGTAGGCCACGGACCGGTAGATCCGAAAGTTGGAAAAATCATCGGACAACGCCCACACGCAGGGGTTGAGCCAGCACAGCTGCCAGTTCTCCGCCCATACAGTCAGGCTCAGCCCGCAAAACGCGGCAAATACCACAAGGGACAGGTCTGCCCGGCGGGTGAACTGGTAGGCAGACGCCGCCGCCAGAACGCCCAGCGGCAGGGCAAGGCCCATGAAGAGCAAGTAGGCCAGCACATAATCCACCATATCAAACACCGCACCGATCAGCCCCGCGCTGATGGGGAGCCACACCAGCATCGTAAGGGTCGTGGTCAAAACCGCAGTGGTCAACAGAGCCGACAGCCGCGTCAGGGCTGCGGTCAAAGGGGACACTACCGCGTCCACGAGAACGTCCACCCGGCTGCGGCAGGCCCGGTCCAGTTCAAGGATGGCAAGCAGGCCAAACAGGATCCCGCCTGCAATGCCCCCGGCAATCGCGGGGTTGGCCAGATACAGGGAGTTCATGGTGGAAACAGCCGACTGATAGAGGTAAAGCCCCACCACAGGGCCAAGGACGGTGAGCAGCATGACCAGCCAGGTCAACCGGCTGCGGAGCAGACGTCCCAGCTCCAGGGGGAACAACCGAAGCGTCTTCATTGTACTGCCTCCCGGGAGATCAGATAGAGGTAGGCGTCCTCCAGCGTTGGCTCCTCCGGCTGAACAAAGGCGGGGAGCTGATCTGCCACCGCCCGGCAGCGAACGCCCTGTGCGGTGTTCACCCGGGCGGTGATGTGGAGCCCATCCTCCTGATTGGCCTCCCGCTCATAGAATACCCCCACATGGCCGGATGCGGACCGGATCAGCTGTTCCGGGGTGCCGGTAAAGAGGATCTGCCCGCGGTCGATCACCACGAGCTGATCGCACACGGACTGCACATCCTCGATGATGTGGGTGGAGAGCAGGACCAGCCGGTCCTGGGCCGCGTGGGAGAACAGATTTCGGAAGTGGATCCGCTCCTCCGGGTCCAGTCCTACCGTGGGCTCATCAAAAATCAGGAAGGGCGGGTCCCCCAAAATCGCCTGGGCAATACCCACCCGCTGGCGCTGTCCGCCGGAGAGCGTGCGGATTTTGGCCCTGGCCTTTTCCTCCAGATTGACTGCTCGGACCGCTTTCTGAATGGCCGCTTTGGGATCTCCGATCCCTTTCAGCGCCGCCATATAGTCCAGAAATTGCGTGACGGCCAACTCGTCAAACAGACCGAAATCCTGGGGCAGATACCCCAACCGGGCTTTCAGCAGACGTTCCGTTCTGTCAAGGGGCTGTCCATCCACCAGAATTTCCCCTCTGGTGGGCAGGAGGGCCGCCACCAGCAGCTTCATCAATGTGGACTTACCGGCCCCGTTGGGGCCCAGAAGTCCAATGAGGCTCGGAGCCTTGAGTTCCAGATCCAGGTCCTTTAATGCCTGCTTCCCGCTGGGATAGGTCATACTGAGATGTTCGATACGGATTTCCATAATGCCTTGTTCCTTTCTGCATGGGATGGGCCAAGGATACCAGGGCAATATGGAGAATGTGTGGAGAGCGCGTGTGGTTTATATGGAGAACAGCGGTCAAACGGCTGGTGATAAAACGGGTCCGATACAGAATAGGATCATTCTGTATCGGACCCGTTCCTGACCGCAGTCTGGGCATCGGTTCAATCGAAAATAGAGGGAAAGCACACCGTCGCTCGGACTCCATCCGCTGTATTCTCAATGGTACACGTAGCCCCATGGCGGTCCAATATCATCTTTACCAGATAGAGGCCAAGGCCGCTGCCGCCGGAGGCGCGGTTCCGGGAGCACTCCTCCCGGTAGAACGCCTCATACAGATGGGGCAGAGCGTCCTTCCCGATATGCGCTTCTGCGTTTTCCACCGTCACAGCTGGACGCCCGTCCTGCCAGCCGCACCAGATACGGATCCCGGCCCCATCCGGAGAATAGAGGGAGGCGTTGGAGATCAGGTTCCCCAGCACCTTTCCCAGCAGAACTGCATCCCCAATTGTGGTGATCCCCGGCGTCAATTCCTTGTCCAGATGCTGGCTCCGCTGCTCCAAAAGCCCGGCGTCCAGCTTCAACTGCTCCTCAAGCAAGGCGGAAAGCTCCACCGGCTCCTGTTTCATCGCTGCGGCTCCGGCCTCCATCCGGGAGATGGTCAACATCTCCTGAACCAGGTTCTCCATGCGCCCCGTCACCTGAAGAGAGCGAAGCAGATACTTGTCCCGGTTCTGATAAACTCCTACGCCCTCCAGCATTCCGGTCAGCTGTCCCTTCAGGATGGTGACCGGGGTCTTTAACTCATGGGAGGCTGCATTGAAAAAGGCCATCCGCTGCCGGTCCAATTCCCGCTCCCGCTCCACCTCGCCCCGGAGCGCCTGGTTGGCGCTCTCCAACTCTGTCAGGGCAGTGGAGAGTTTTTCTGCCATTGCATCCAGGCTGCGGCCCAGCTGCCCGATCTCGTCCCGGCGCGTTTCGCCGCATTCCCAGTGAAAGTCCAGCTCGGCCATCTTCCCAGCAATATCGCTCATCCGCACAATGGGCCGGGTAAAGTACCTGGAATAAAAAAAGGCGCACAGCAGAGAAAAGGTCAGCAGCACCAGCAGAAGCCACGGGGCCATCTGTACCAGCGCCCGCACCGCCACATTCTCCGCTTTGAGCCGTGGGGTGACATAGAGTGTATAGCTCTCCTCCCGCCCGGAAAAGCGCACCTCCGCGGCGATGGTTGACTGCTCCGACATGGTGACGGACACATGATCCCCTGACTCTGAATCTGTTGTCCCAAAGCTGATCGCAGTATCCCTCTCGGCGGTCGTAACGATCATATCCCCGCTTTCATACACAGCCTGAAGCGCGATCTGTGCCCCGGTGTCCACCAGGCGGCCATCCGGTCCCGTCAGTGTGGCGGTGGCGCCGGAGGAGAGGGTAAACTCGTCCAGCAGCTTCCCGCAGTCCTCCGGTGCGGTGTCTGCCAACTGTTCGACCAATACATCCATCTGAGCGGCAAGATCGTCGTTCATCACAGCGGTGTAGGTGCTGGGGGCGGCCCATGCAATGAAGCCAAACGTGATGGCCCCGGCAAAGAGCAAAAGACTGGCGGTGATCAGGAACACGCGAACCGTCAGACGCTCAGAGACCTTCTTTCGCGGCACGGTAGCCCACCCCCCTGACTGTTTCGATATAGCCCCGTCCCAGCTTATGCCGGAGATTTTTGATGTGGCTGTCCACCACCCGCTCATCCCCGTAAAAGTCATAGCCCCACAGCTTGGCAAGCAGCATCTCCCGGGTGAACACCCGTCCCGGTGCGGCCAGAAATGTGTGGAGCAGTTCGAATTCCCGGGCGGTCAAGTCCAAAGGGTGGTCCTCCAACAGCGCCTCCCGGGCGTCCAAATCAAGGGACAGGTCACGGTATCGGAGACGGCTCTCCTCATCCGCGTTTCCTCCGCGGCGGAGAATGACGCGGATCTTTTCCAGCAGCACCGGCATGGAGAACGGCTTGGTCACATAGTCATCAATATCCATGCCGAAGCCCTTGAGCTGCTGTTCCTCACTGTCCAGCGCAGTCAGCATGATGACCGGGACCTGAGACTGCTGGCGGATCAGCTCACAGACGCCAAACCCATTGATCTTAGGCAGCATCAGGTCCAGCAGGACCAAGTCAAAGGGCTGGGCATGAAACATGGAAAGGGCTGCCACACCGTCCCCAGCCACGGAAGTTCCATAGCCTGCATCCTCCAGATAGGTCCGCAGCAGCTCCTGTATATCCAGTTCGTCCTCGACGATCAGAATGTGTTTCATCTATACATCACCCGCTCCAAGTGTATCATGGAATTGTGAATTTATCATGGAGACTGAAAAAATAAAAACGCTGCCATGAAACATGACCGGCTGTTGCCGTATTCCTATGAGATGACGCAGAAAAACGAGAAAGCCGGTACAGCGCATGAAGAAGGTGTGACGCCACAACGATCACAAAGAATCGTTTCAACACAGAGAAGCCCCGCTCCCCAACATTTCGGAGCGGAGCTTCTCTTGATGTCCAATACATCTGGCAGGTGTGCCAGCGGATCGCTGCCGGACAGGCCCACGGCATCGCTTAAAACAGGGTGGGCAGCTGGAAGGACAGCAGCACCCCGGCCAGGAAGGAACACAGGTTGGCGGTCCAGGTATACGCCGTGATCCGCCGGCCGGACAGACCCCGCTCACCCGTCAGCTTCCGCCGGTAGATCCGCAGCTCCACCAGGGTCACCGCCACCTCCGCTGCCAGATAGACCGGAAGCGCCAGAATCGCCATCACCCCCGCCAGAGCCCCGTTGCAGTAGGTAAATACCTCCAACGCCAGGTTCAGACCCAGCTGGGTAGCCAGATTCACCCCGGCCACCCACCTCAGCGCCCGTCCGGTGCGCAGGCCGAAGGCCAGCGCCAGCAGCAGCTCCGCCCCCAGGGTGAGGGCCACCCGCCCCGCCAGGGCCAGCAGAGAGGCCCCGTATGGGTAATCCCGCTGGAGGCGCGCCGCCTCCAGCTCCACGATCCCCCCGGGCGTCAACTCCAAGCCGGACAGGTCCAGCCGGTAGTAGCTGTCGAAGGCGTACCGGTGATAGACCGCGCTCACCGCCAGGGCGTCCTCCTCTGGAAACCAGAGGGCGATCTGATAGGTGTGGGGCGGGTAGTAGGTCCAGCTGAGTTCCCCGTCGGAGCAGTCCTCCGCGAAGTCCAGCAGGTAAAAGCCCTCTGGATCCATCTGGTCCAGGGGCCGCATGGCGCGCAGGGCCCGGTCCTTCTCTGGACCCTCCACCGTCTCCCCCTCCGAAAAGCGGCCGTACGGCCCGGTGCCCTCCTGCTGGGACAGCAGCGTCCCCCAGCAGGTCCGTCCCTCCAGACCGGTCAACTCCACCACCACCGACGGCTTGGGCCCTGCGTCCGCACTGGCCGGCATCGCCGCCAGAGGCAGCAGGAGCAGCAGCGCGGTCAGAATGGAACACCATCGCTTTTTCATAGCGCGCACCTCGCTTTCATTTTTATTGTATCAGGCGCTGAAAAAATTGGCAAGGCCGCTCTTGACGAACGGCCCCTTTTCTTCTATATTGGAGATACTTCCACACGGGTGGGCCGAGGGCGGCCCGCCCCTGAGAAATGAGGATACAGAATGGATCTCTGCAACATCAACGACATCAAGGCCCTGCTGGCCCGGCACGGCTTCCGATTCTCCAAATCCATGGGACAAAATTTTCTCATTGAGGGCTGGGTGCCCCGGGACATTGCCGAGGCCTCCGGCGCCGCCCCCGGCTGCGGGGTGCTGGAGGTGGGCCCCGGCATCGGCCCCCTCACCCGGGAGCTCTCCCTGCGGGCAGAGCGGGTAGTCTCGGTGGAACTGGACCGCTCCCTGTTCCCCATCCTGGCCGAGACCCTGGCCGACCGCCCCAACGCCGAGATCTGCCCCGGCGATATTTTGAAAACGGATATTCCCGCCCTGGTGCGGGAAAAATTCCAGGGGCTGACTCCTCTGGCCTGCGCCAACCTACCCTATAACATCACCTCCCCCGCCATCACCGCCCTGTTGGAGGCCAAATGCTTCTCCGCCATCACCGTGATGATCCAGCGGGAGGTAGCCCGCCGGATCTGCGCCCCCCCCGGCTCGCCGGACTACGGGGCCTTCTCCGTGTTCTGCCAGTACCACGCCCACACGGAACTGCTCTTTGACGTCCCGCCCGACTGCTTCCTCCCCGCCCCCAAGGTGACCTCCTCCGTGCTGCGCATGGTCCCCAAGGCTCCGCCCGCTGAGGTGGATGACGAGGCCCACTTCTTCCGGGTGGTCCGGGCCGCCTTCGCCCAGCGCCGCAAAACCCTGGCCAACAGCCTCAGCGCCTCTCTGGGCGGCTCCTGCGGCAAGCAGGCCGTGGCCCGGGCCATCGAGGCCTGCGGCCTGCCCGCCGCCGTCCGCGGTGAGCGGCTGTCCATCTCCGAATTCGCCGCCCTGTCCAGGGCCCTCCGCCGGGAGGAGGCCGCCTCCACCTCTGAGTAATGCCGGAGCCGCCCGCCACCCCATAGCCAAACTGTAATACCTGCCATAACGAAATAACCAGGGCCAATATGATTGACTTTATTCCCGCTTCCGTGTATTATTATGTATGCTTTGAGCTCTCTCCGCCCCGTGGGTCGCCGCCTGCCCGGCAGGAAGATCATTAGAAAAGAGGTCATTAAAATGGCAACCATCGATTTGAGCAAGTACGGTATCACCGGCACCACTGAAATCCTCCATAACCCCTCCTATGAGACTCTGTTTGAGGAAGAGATGAAGCCCGGACTGGAAGGCTATGACGTGGGTCAGCTGACTGAGCTGGACGCCGTCAACGTGATGACCGGTATCTACACCGGCCGTTCCCCTAAGGACAAGTTCATCGTGATGGACGACGTCTCCAAGGATACCGTGTGGTGGACCTCTGACGAGTTCAAAAACGACAACAAGCCCGCCTCCAAGGCGGCCTGGGACGAGTGCAAGCGTCTGGCTGTCGAGCAGCTGTCCAACAAGAAGCTGTACGTCATGGACGTGTTCTGCGGCACCAACCACGACAGCCGCATGGCCATCCGCTTCATCATGGAGGTGGCATGGCAGGCCCACTTTGTTAAAAATATGTTCATCGCTCCCTCCGCTGAGGAGCTGGAGAACTTCGAGCCCGATTTCATCTCCTACAATGCCGCCAAGGCGAAGGTGGAGAACTACAAGGAGCTGGGCCTGAACTCTGAGACTGCCGCCATCTTCAACCTCACCGAGCGGGAGCAGGTCATCCTGAATACCTGGTACGGCGGCGAGATGAAGAAGGGTATGTTCTCCATGATGAACTACTACCTGCCCCTCAACGGCATGGCCTCCATGCACTGCTCCGCCAACACCGACATGAACGGCGAGAATACCGCCCTGTTCTTCGGCCTGTCCGGCACCGGCAAGACCACCCTGTCCACCGACCCCAAGCGTCTGCTCATCGGCGACGACGAGCACGGCTGGGACGATGAGGGCGTGTTCAACTTCGAGGGCGGCTGCTACGCCAAGGTCATCAACCTGGACAAGGACGCCGAGCCCGACATCTACAACGCCATCAAGCGCAACGCTCTGCTGGAGAACGTCACCGTGGACAAGGACGGCAAGATCGACTTCGCGGACAAGTCCGTCACCGAGAACACCCGCGTCTCTTACCCCATCGACCACATCGAGAAGATCGTTCGTCCCAAGTCCAAGGGCCCCGACGCCAAGAACGTCATCTTCCTGTCTGCCGACGCCTTTGGCGTGCTGCCCCCCGTGTCCATCCTGACCCCGGAGCAGACCCAGTACTACTTCCTGTCCGGCTTCACCTCCAAGCTGGCCGGCACCGAGCGCGGCATCACCGAGCCCACTCCCACCTTCTCTGCCTGCTTCGGCCAGGCCTTCCTGGAGCTGCACCCCACCAAGTACGGTGAGGAGCTGGTGAAGAAGATGCAGAAGTCCGGCGCCAAGGCCTATCTGGTCAACACCGGCTGGAACGGCACCGGCAAGCGCATCTCCATCAAGGACACCCGCGGCATCATCGACGCCATCCTGGACGGCTCCATCCTAAAGGCCGAGACCAAGACCATCCCCTACTTCAACTTTGAGGTGCCCACCGCCCTGCCCGGCGTGGACTCCGGCATCCTGGATCCCCGGGACACTTACGCCGACGTTGCCGAGTGGGAGACCAAGGCCAAGGACCTGGCTTCCCGCTTCGTGAAGAACTTCGTCAAGTATACCGGCAACGACGCCGGTAAGGCTCTGGTGGCCGCCGGCCCCAAGGTCGAGGACTGATCCCAGGCTAATCATTTCAGAGCTCCCGGTCTCCGGACCGGGAGCTCTTTGCCGTCCCCTCCCCTTGTCTTTCCCGCCCGGATGTGGTATCATGGCATAGCCATACTGGCAGGCATTTTCATGCAAAAGAGGATTTTTTATGGACTACTTCAAGTTAGATATGCCCCGGGATGAGCTGCTCTCCATGAGCAGCCTGGGGCTGGCCCACCTGGGGGACGGCGTGTTCGAGGTGATGGTGCGCTCCTGGCTCTGTCTGCGGGGCAAGGCCCGCCCCCGGGACCTCCACCGGGCCACGGTCAAATATGTGGCCGCCCCCGCCCAGGCCGCGGCCGTGGAGCGGCTGCTCCCCATCCTGACGGAGGAAGAGGCCGGCGTGTACCGCCGCGGGCGGAACACCGCCCCCCACTCTGTGCCCAAGGCGGCCAGCCGCGCCCAGTACCAGTCCGCCACCGGCCTGGAGGCCCTGTTCGGCTGGCTCTATCTCCAGGGGCGGACCGACCGGCTCAACGAGCTCTTTCAGCTCATTATGGAGCCCGCGGAAGCGCCGGCCCCCGACACTGGCGCCCCCCGTGTCCTTTAACTCTCCCACTTCCACAATGAGGTGTTTGTATGCCGTTAGACGCACTCTGCCTGTCCGGGCTGGTCCGTGAGCTGGACCAGACAGTCACCGGCGGGAAAATCGATAAAATCTATCAGCCCGGCCGGGACGAGGTGATCTTGGCCCTGCGCACCCCGGCCCAAGGAAACGTAAGGCTGCTGCTCTCCGCCAACCCCAGCCATCCCAGGCCCCAGCTGACCCAGCTGACCCGGGAGAACCCGGACACGCCCCCCATGTTCTGTATGCTCCTGCGCAAGCACCTGTCCGGCGCGCGCATCCTGTCGGTGGCCCAGCCCCCGCTGGAGCGCGTGGTCACCCTGACCCTGGAGGCGATGAACGAGCTGGGCGACCGGGTGGAGCGCAGGCTGGTGCTGGAGGCCATTGGCCGCCGCTCCAACCTGATCCTGCTGGACGAAGAAGGACGGATCCTGGACTGCATCCGCCGGGTGGAGTCCAGCCTGGGGACGGGAAGCGCCCAGCGGGCCCTCCTCCCCGGGATGTTCTACCGCCTCCCGCCTCCCCAGGCCAAGCTGGACCCCATGGCCCAGGACCGCGCCGCCCTCGAGGCCCTGCTGTCCGCCGCGCCGGAGGAGGCACAGGCCGACCAGTGGCTGCTGGACACCTTCGGCGGCCTGTCCCCCCTGATCTGCCGGGAACTGGCCTTCCAGGCCGGAGGAGCCGTGGATATACGGCTCAATATCCTGGGTCCCGAGGGCCGTAAACGGCTTCTGGACCGGCTGGAGCGCCTGCTGGACGCTGTCCGCACGGGCCCCTTCTCCCCCTGCCTCCTCGCCCGGGACGGGGCCCCCTCCGACTTCACCTTCTTCCCGGTGGAGCAGTATGAGGGCCGGATGGAGCGCACCCCCTTCCCCACCTTCTCCGCCCTGCTGGACCGCTTTTATGAGGAACGGGAGCACCTGGAGCGGGTCAAGCAGCGGGGACAGGATCTGATCCGCTCTGTGACCACCGCACGGGACCGCACAGCCCGCAAGATCGCCCACCAGGAACAGGAGCTGGCTGCCACCCATGACCGGGAGCGCCTGCGCCAGCTGGGGGACATCCTGACCTCTAACTTCTATCAGATGGAGCGGGGCATGGCCCGGCTGCGCACGGTGGACTTCTACGACCCGGAGGGCAGAGAGATCGACGTCCCCCTGGACCCCCTTCTCACCCCCCAGCAGAACGCCGCCAAGTACTACAAGGAGTACAACAAGGCCAAGACAGCTGAGGTAATGCTCACTCAGCAGCTGGAAAAGGGCCGCCGGGAACTGGACTATCTGAACAGCGTGCTGGACACCATTCCCCTGGCAGAGGGCGAGAAGGACCTTCAGGAGATCCGGCAGGAGCTCACCGACACCGGCTATCTCCGCCGTCCCTCCAAGGCCAAGGGCCGGGAGAAGCGGGTGGTCTCCAAACCAATGGAGTTCCGCTCCTCCGCCGGACTGCGCATCTCCGTGGGCAAGAACAACACCCAAAACGACCTGCTCACCTGCAAGCAGGCCTTCAAGAGCGATATATGGTTCCACACCCAGAAGATCCACGGCTCCCACGTCATTCTCTGGACGGAGGGGCGGGCCCCCGACCTCCAGAGCCTGAACGAGGCCGCCTGCCTGGCCGCCTGGTTCTCCCAGGCCAGGGGAGCCAGCCGGGTCCCAGTGGACTACACCCCGGTCAAATATGTGAAAAAGCCCAACGGGGCCCGCCCCGGCATGGTGACCTACACCACCTATGAGACCGCCTGGGTCACTCCCCGGGAGGAGTTGGTCAAAGAGCTTCGGATCCGATGACCTCCTCCCCGCCCTCCTGTTTTCAAAGCCGAGCGCGCTTCGGACTGTCCGGGGCGCGCTCGGTTTTTAAAATTTTCCACATCTGTGAAATGCCCGCCGCAGAATCCGACCGGATTCCTTTCCTTTAGACCTTTCCTCTCACGGTTCCTTCTTTCCTTTATCTGCTCCCAGTTAAAATGTTGTATGTTTCCGACAAGATTCTCTTTTCCTTTCCACAATCTTTCGTTATAATGAACTTATGTGTTAAATGTGAAGGAGTCAAAAAGTATGACGGAAGTCAAGATCGCATCCCGGACCTGTCCAGATGAGTTTGGCCGCCCCCGCACCTTCCATTATGCCCTCACCGTAGATACGGTAGAATCCGACACTTTTTCCTGCGAAAACTACGGCGTCCGCATCTCCGAGGAATCGGGCGATACCGCCGCGATCCCAGGGATCACTACCAGTGCCGTTAGGATCGACGAACTGTTGACCCTCCTGGTGGAACACGGCGTCAGCCCCACAGCACTGCCAGACGTCATCTCAGACTGGTTATAACAAAGGCAAAGGAAGCGCGCCGGACCCGAATGGTCC
>ERZ773217.1735-NODE-1735-length-16269-cov-2.854015_pt1 | contig 16269 bp, 16 predicted proteins | sample MGYA00580995_ERZ773217 | MGnify/ENA primary metagenome ERZ773217 (study PRJEB29015, sample SAMEA2737772) | human gut metagenome | biome: human gut; feature: human-associated habitat; material: faeces | place: China | collected 2012 ...
TTTAAATAAATAAAATCCAGCCCAAGAGATATCTTGAAAATTTTGCATAATAAAAGCAGATGTATTGGCTAGAATTGAAATTTTTTCATTGTTGCATTCAATTAAACCAATGTATTGTTTTAATAATAAATCATTCATATTTTTACCTCACTTTATGGTATAGTATAAAATAAAGAAAGGAGTAAGGTCAAGGTGTTTGATATTTTAAAAGCAAAAGAGAGTTTTATGAATTATGTGCGTCAATTTGATTTAACGAATGATAAAATTCATTTAAAACTTGTTCATACATTGGAAGTCGTACGTACAACTGAATATCTATGCCTCTATGAAAATATTACAGGTGTTGAAAGAGATTTAGCCTATTTAATTGCTTTATTGCATGATATAGGACGTTTTGAACAAATAAAACGTTTTAATAGCTTTGATGATCGAAATATTGATCATGCTAAATTAGGGGTGCAGGTTTTATTTAAAGAGGGGATGATTAGAAATTTTATTGATGATGATCAATATGATGAAATTATCGAAAAGGCGATTGCTTATCATTCTTTATACAAAATACCAAATAATTTAGAACCCTCTTTATTAAAACAAGTTCTTCTTATTAGAGATAGTGATAAATTAGATAATTTTCGAGTAAAAAATATAGAATCAATACAAACTTTGTTTAGTATTTCAGATGCTGACTTTTATAGTCAAAGAGTTTCTCAAAATATTTTGAAAGATATTGAAAATCATACTTTGATTTTAAAAGAAAATAGGCACAATGAAGTAGATATGTGGGTTTCTTATATGGCTTTCGTATTTGACTTAAATTTTAAATCAAGTTATTTGTTTATCAGAGAGAATGATTATATACATAGAAATATGGAACGTTTACATTTTACAGGAGATTTAAAAGAAGATATGTTATTTGTTGAAAAAACATGTCAAAGTTATGTTGAAGAAAAATGTATGTAAATAAAAAGGACATTTGTCCTTTTTATTTGTGTTTATTTCGTTTTCTTTGTAAGAATAAATAACTATAATCAAATAATTCAAAATTTAATAAATAAATGACTTTTGAAAAAGTAACTAAAAACATTAAAGTAATGGCACCAATATAATCAATATTTCCTAATCCTAAAAATTGATGACCAACAATTAAAGAAATATATAAAACAATTTGCATTATATGGATTACAAAGCTACGATAATGACTTAAGGGTGAATAAATATGTCTTAAACCACTATAATAACACCAACTTGTAAGTAAAACACAAATTGTTGAAAGCATTTCTTTTTCTAAACCTAAGACACGACCACCATTAACGATAATTGTTGAGCAAATAGCAATCATAAAGGCAAAAGGGAAGGCGTTTTTAAAGACTGTTTTTAAAAAATCACCAGACACTCTTTTGAAATTTGGTTCATAGGTCAAAAAGAAAGTCGGGATGCCTACACAACAAGCAGAAATAACAGTTAGTTGGATAGGTTTAAATGGATAACCATGTCCAAATAAGATCATTCCAATTGATAAAACAACTGAAAAGATTGTTTTAATTAAATACATTGATGCAGAAGCAGTAATATTATTAATGACACGTCTTCCTTCATTAACGATATGTGGCATGGCATTAAAGTTATTTTTTAATAAAACAATATGTGAAGCGCTTTTAGCTGCATCACTTCCTGAAGCCATAGCAATTGAACAATCTGCTGCTTTTAAAGCTAATACATCATTAACACCATCACCTGTCATTGCAACCGTATGGTTATTTTCTTGAAGAGCATTGACCATCAATTGTTTTTGTTTTGGAGAAACACGTCCAAAAATAGTATATTTTTCAATGGCCTCTTTTATTTGTTCATCCGATAAAGAAGAAACATCTATGTAATGTTCATAATTTAAAAGATGACAACGTCTAGCAATTGCTGAAACAGTAACAGGATCATCTCCAGAAATAATTTTAATATCAACATCTTGTCTTTTAAAATAATCTAATGTTGTTTTAGCGTCTTGACGAATAACATCAGATAAAATTAAAATTCCAATACATTTTAAATTTTTTATTAAAGTATTATCATTAATAATTATTGGAGTATATCCAATACACAAAACACGAAAACCTTGAGAGGTATAAGTCTTAATTTTCTTTTCAATCTTAGAATCTAGATTTTCAAAAATAAATTGACTTGCTCCTAAATAAACGGTTCCAAATTCATTAAAAGAAACAGCACTGTATTTTCTTTGCGATGAAAAAGGAATAACAAAGAAAGGCTGATAATTTTTTTCTTTAGAGAAGTATTGATGAAGTGATAATTGATAGCATAACTGCCTGGCACATTTAAATTTACCGAATCTTTTGTGATCTTGATCTTTGATGTCATATTGCCATCTTCTAAACAATAATTCATATTTTTGATAATTTGATCAATATTAAAATGATCATCAAAACAAATAACATCATCAACTTTAAGTTTACCTTCAGTAAGCGTTCCTGTTTTATCTAAACAAATAGTATCCACACGAGCAAGAGTTTCAATGCAAAATAGATTTTGGACAAGAGTATTTTTTTTAGCAAGTCTTAGAACACTTAAAGATAGGGCGATTGTTGTAAGTAATACAAGTCCAGATGGAATCATTCCTAAAACAGCAGCTACAACTGAAACAACTGCATCACTAAATGGATAATGACCAATAAAATATTCTTTAAAAAAGAGTAAAATTGATAAAGGAATGATAATAACTGAGATAATTTTTAAAATTTGGTCAATCGATTTTGATAGCTCTGATTTTTTGCCTTCAAATTCTTTTGCTTGAGCGGTAAGCTTATGAATATAACTTTCTTTTCCTACATGAATTACTTTACAAATTGCACGTCCTGATGTAACAAAACTTCCTGAAAGAAGTGAATCACCATTGACTTTTAAAATAGCATCGCTTTCACCTGTAAGAAGTGATTCATTTGCTTCTATATGACCTTCTAAAAGTTCACAATCAACAGGTATTTGCATTCCTGTATTTAAAATGATGAGATCATCTTGAACAATTTCATCAACATTGATTTTAGATAATTGATTATCTCTTAAAACATCAATTTGTTGTTTTGTTAAAATGCTTAACTGATCTAATGTCCTTTTTGCTTTTATTTCTTGATAACTTCCTGTTAAAGTATTAAAAAAGATAACAGAGATAAAAAGGGTATTACGATAAGATCCAACAAAAACAAGACATGCAAATAGTAGAATATTAATTAAATTGAAAAATGTAAAAATATTATTAAAAATAATTTCTTTATATGTTTTTGTTGTTTTACTTTCCACAAAATGAGTTTTCCCAAGTTGTTGCCTTTTTAAAACGTCTTCTTGAGATAGACCTGAGAATTCTCTATCAAATATTTTCATAACTATCACCTTGTATTCTATTTTAGAATACTTTTTGTCATTTGACAATCTTTAACAAAATAAGACAAGTAAATAATTGTATACAATTATACAAATTTGTGGTATGATATTCCTAACACTATGATAAGGGGGCTTAAATATGAGTGAATTTATTGATTATGTATTTCAAAGAAGTACATCATTAAATAAAATTGACAATTCTTTATATTCTAAATACAACGTAAAAAATGGTTTAAGAAATGAAGATGGAACAGGTGTTCTTGTTGGACTTACAAGAATATCAGATGTCGTGGGATATAAAAAAGAAAATGGTAAAAAAATTGATACAGAAGGGGAACTTTATTATAGGGGTGTTAAAGTTTCTGATTTTATAAAGGGACATGATCCAAAAAATCGTTTTCTTTTTGAAGAAGTTTGTTTTTTAATTCTTTTTGGATATTTACCTAATAAAGATGAATTAGATGCATTTAAAAAAGAATTAGCTTCAAGATATGATTTACCTTTGAATTATTTACAAGCACGTATACTAGGATTTCCAATGCAAAATATGATGAATAAACTTCAACAAGAAGTTTTAATGCTTTACACATATGATGAAAAACCTGATGATATTTCACCAGAAGCAACGCTAAATAAAGGCTTGGATTTAATTGCTAAGATTCCAGAAATTGTTTGTTATGCTTATCGTACTAAAGTACATTATTTTGATAGTGATAGTTTGTTTATTCATCCAGTAAATACTGAATATTCAATTGCTGAAAATATCCTCCAAATGTTAAGAATAGATCGTTCTTTTACAAAAATAGAAGCGAGTGTTCTAGATATGTGTTTAGTTTTACATGCTGATCATGGAGGAGGGAACAACTCGACTTTTACAAATGTTGTTATGTCTTCAACAGGAACAGACATATATTCTTGTTTTGCAGGAGCTATTGGTTCATTAAAAGGTCCTAAGCATGGAGGTGCTAACTTAGCGGTTGCTAAACAAATGGAACTTGTTATTGATAAAGTAGGACTTAATGCAACGGATGAACAATTAAAACAGGTCATTAAGGATATTTTAGATAAGAAGTTTAATGATCAATCAGGTCTTATTTATGGAATTGGACATGCAGTCTATACATTGAGCGATCCACGTTGTCAAATTCTTTCTAAACAATGTAAACAATTAGCTATCGAAAAAAATCGTTTGAAAGAATATGAACTATACCATCGTTTTGAAGAACTTGCGGTTGCTGAAATTAAAGCAAGAAAGGGAATAAACGTATGTGCCAATATTGATTTTTATAGTGGTCTCGTTTATGACATGCTAGGACTTTCTAAAGATCTTTATACTTTGATGTTTGTTATTGGACGTTCTGTTGGATGGGTTGCACATAATATTGAAAACAAACTTTATTCAGGAAAAATTATTCGTCCAGCAGGAAAATACGTTGGTGAAAAAAAAGAATATATTAAAATGGAAAATCGTTAAAAGCATTGATAATACAATGCTTTTTTGCTTTTAAGCAAAGAAAAAGCTTGTCAGTTAATGACAAGCTTTAAAATTGTTATTCTTCAATAACTTTGATCCAACCTTCAGGTGCTTCAATTGTACCCATTTGAATACCTGTTAAAGTTTCATAAAGTTTTTTTAGAACAGGTCCGATTTCATCCATTCCACTTGGGAAACAAATTTCTTTACCATGATCATTGATTTTACCTACTGGTGAGATAACAGCAGCAGTACCGCAAAGACCACATTCAGTGAAATCTTTTACTTCATCAAAATAAACTTCTCTTTCTTCAACTTCTAATCCTAAGTATTCTTTAGCAACATACATTAAAGAACGGCGAGTGATAGAAGGTAAGATACTGTTTGATTTTGGAGTAACGATTTTATTATCTTTTGTTACGAAAATGAAGTTTGCTCCACCAGTTTCTTCTACTTTAGTTCTAGTAGCTGCATCTAAGTACATGTTTTCATCGAATCCTTGATTATGTGCATCAACGATTGCATGTAAACTCATTGCGTAGTTTAAACCAGCTTTGATATGTCCTGTACCATGAGGTGCAGCACGATCGAAGTCTGATACACGAATTGTAATAGGTTTAACTCCTCCTTTGAAGTAAGGCCCTACAGGAGTTACGAATACTCTAAATTGATATTCGTTAGCTGGTTTAACACCAATAACTGGGTTACTACCGAACATATATGGACGAATATATAAAGTAGCTCCTGACCCATAAGGTGGTACATAATCAATATTAGCTTTAACAACTTTTTCAATGGCTTCTACCCATTTATCTTCAGGGTAAACTGGCATTTCTAATCGTTTGCAAGAGTCAGCCATACGACTTGCATTTAAATCAGGTCTAAAGCAAACAACTTTCCCATCTTTTGTTCTATAAGCTTTTAACCCTTCAAAACACGTTTGTGCATATTGTAAAACACCTGCACATTCGCTAATAACAACTTTGTCATCAGCAGTAAGCACGCCTTCATCCCAAGCTCCATCTTTATAATTTGATACGAATCTTGCTTCTGTTGGCATATATCCAAAACCGATATTTGACCAATCAATATCTTTTTTTGACATTTTTTAATACTTCCTTTCCTATATATATCTTTAGGCAAATTCTACGCCTCATCAGATGAAGTGTCAATAATAATTTATAACTTATTTTAATAAGAAATTATTAATTGTATTTTATTTATTAATAATATTGAATTGCAAATTTTCTAAAATTGAAATTGCTTTTGCCTGCATTGTTAAATCATTGCTAGAAATACCTTTTACATCAATAAAGATAGGTGTTTCAGGTAGAGCGCTTTTAACAATTACAGCATTAGATAAAACACAAATATTAGAAACAACACCTACTAGAGTAACATTTTGGTAGTTTTTATCCTTTAAGTAATTTCCTAATTCAAGAGAACCAAAAGTTGTTTTTTCAATACAAATATCATGTTCTTTTTTAGCAGTATTTACCTTGCCATATAGTTTCCAACCATCACTATTTTTAATGCAATGTTCAATTGGCAAATTCTTCCCTTCTTGAGTTTCTAAATAATTATTTTGATGTGTATCGAAAGTAAAAATAACATCATCTTTATTTTGATGATATTGATCAATTAAAGAAGCAAGATACTCATCCAAATATTCAGCCTCTTTAAATCCCAAACTACCATTTACAAAATCTTTTTGATAGTCTACTACAATCAGTAATTTTTTCATAAAATTTCTCCAATCATTTTTATTTAATCTTATCATATATATTGACTTTGTAAATAAATATCATATAATATTCATATGAACATATATTCATATGAAAGGAGAAAAAATGGATAAAATCGTTAACAATGAAATTGTTGAACAAGTAAAGAAAGCAATGCCCGAAGAAGAATCTTTATATGATGTTGCTGAATTATTCAAAGTGTTTGGTGATTCAACAAGAATACGCATTATTTGTGCATTATTTGATCATGAGATGTGTGTTTATGATTTAGCTGCTTGTTTAGATATGACGCAGTCAGCTATTTCTCATCAACTTAGAATTTTAAAAGCCAATAAATTAGTTAAAAATAGAAGAGATGGTAAAATGATGTATTATTCGTTAGATGATGAGCATGTAAAACTAATTTTTGAGGCTGGTTATAGTCATATCATGGAGGATAAATAATATGAAATATAAATATAAGGTTAATGGCCTTGATTGTGCTAATTGCACACAAAAATTAGAAGATGCTTTAAATAAAAAAGAAGAGATTAATGATTGTGTAATTTCTTTTGCAACAGGTATGATGACTTTTGAAAGTAATCAAGAAATTAATGATAATGAGCTGCTTTGTTTTATGCAATCCATTGAAGATGAAGTAACAATTGATAACCTCTCTACAAACAAAACACATCATCACGATGAATGTGGATGCGGACACCATCATGAACATGAACATCATCACGATGAATGTGGACACCATCATGGACATGAACATCATCACGATGAATGTGGATGTGGGCAACATCATGAACATGTGGAAGATCATCGTGAATTGGCTAATTCAATCAAATTTAATATAGTTGGTTTGGATTGTGCAAACTGTGCAAGTAAAGTAGAAGCTGAGATAAAAAAACAATCTTACATTGAAGATGCAGTTGTTAATTTTTCTACTCAAAAGTTAATGGTTAAAGTAAAAAACGATGATTCTTTAATGGAAAAGTTACAAGCTGTTGTTGACTCTGTTGAAGAAGGAGTTGTTTTATCAAAGGAAGATAATCAAAAAAAATATAGTAAACCAAAATTATTTGATTTAAAAGAAAATATGGAATTGATTGAAGGTGTTATTATTTTTATAGGGGCACATTTTTTTGCAGGTGGTTTTGCTACTTTCTTATATTTGTTTGCTTATTTATTAATTGGTTATAAAGTCATTTTAAAAGCAATTAAAAATATTGGTAGAAAAGACTTTTTGGATGAAAATTTCTTAATGTGTTTAGCAACTTTTGGAGCGATTGCTTTAGGTGATTACAGTGAAGCAATTGCGGTTATGCTATTTTATGCTATTGGTGAAATTTTCCAAGGATATGCTGTTAATAAGACAAGATCATCTATTTCTTCTTTAATGGATATTAAAAGTGAATATGCTACAATTGTAAAAGATGATCAAATGATTCAAGTAACTCCTGAAGAAGTACAAGTAGGAGATACAATTGTTGTTAAAGTTGGAGAAAAAGTACCGTTGGATGGTAAAGTTATTAAAGGAAACAGTATGTTAGATACTGCAAGTTTAACAGGTGAATCAGTCCCTAGAAGTGTTGAAGTAGGAGATGAGGTTTTATCAGGAGTTGTCAATTTAAATGATGTTATTTATATTGAAGTAACAAAACCTTATGCGGATAGTACTGTAAGTCGTATTATTGATCTTGTTGAAAATTCTGCAAGTAAAAAAGCTAAAATTGAAAAATTTATTACCCGTTTTGCAAAAGTTTATACACCAACTGTTGTGGGACTTGCTGTTTTATTATTAATTGTTCCGATGATTATTTTACCAAATCAAAATTTCTATGATTGGCTTTATCGTGCATGTACATTCTTAGTTGTTTCTTGTCCATGTGCACTTGTTATTTCAGTACCTTTAGGTTTATATGCTGGTATTGGTAAAGCGAGTGCATTAGGGGTTTTAGTTAAAGGTGGAAATTATTTAGAATTATTAAAAGATATTGATACTGTTGTTTTTGATAAAACAGGAACACTTACTAAAGGTGAATTTGAAGTTGTTGAAATTTCAGATGATCATTTATTAGAAATTGGTGCATATGGTGAATATATGTCAAATCATCCAATTGCTAGAAGTATTGTTAAAGCTTATAATAAAGAAATCGATAGTACAAGAATAGAAGATTTTAAAGAAATCGCTGGAAAAGGTCTTTTTGTTGTTATTGATCAAAAACAATATGAATTAGGAAATCAAAAATATTTTCAAGAATTAGGTATTGAAGTGAGTCAACCTCAATCTGTTGGAACAATTGTTCATATAGCATGTCAAAAACAATATTTAGGACATATCGTTGTTGCAGATGTTATTAAAGAATCTACAATGCCAGGTATTCAAGACTTAAAGAAGGCACATGTTTTAAATACGGTTATGCTTACAGGAGATCATGCAACTGTTGCTCATGATATTGCTTCTAAAATAGGAATTGATCAAGTATATAGTGATTTATTACCACAAAATAAAGTTACACAATTAGAAAAATTAATGGGTAATGATCATGTCGTAGCTTTTGTTGGTGATGGTATTAATGATGCGCCTGTTCTTGCTAGAAGTGATATTGGTATTGCGATGGGTGGCGTTGGTAGTGATGTAGCTATTGAAGCTGCGGATGTTGTTTTAATGAGTGACGATATTACATCAATTGCTAAAGCCATTCAAGTTTCTCATTATACAAACTTTATTTTAAAAGAAAATGTTACTTTTACGTTATTAATTAAAATTGGAGTTTTAGTTCTTACTTTGTTTGGACTTACAAATATGTGGATGGGTGTTTTTGCTGATGTAGGTGTTACTTTAATTGCTATTTGTAACTCAATGAGAATTTTGTATAAGAAGTCATAATTTTGACTTCTTTTTTTTATTTTGTCCATACTTAAAAGGGTGATTAAAATGAATTTGCTTGAATATTTTGTTTTGCCCTTAATTTCTTTGATTGTTTTGTTTTTACTAACGAAATTAATGGGCTATAGGCAAGTAACAGAGTTATCTTTATATGATTATATAATTGGAATTACAATTGGTTCTATTGCTGCTGAAATGGTTATGGGAAGTTTTAATGATATTTTAAAGCCGTTGATTGGAATGATTGTTTATGGTGTTTTTACTTGGGGTGTTTCTGTTTTGACAAAAAGGTATTTAAATTTTCGTTTTTTTGTTGAAGGAAAACCTGTTGTTTTATTTGAAAATGATAAGATATATTTAAAAAGTTTGGATAAAGCAAAAATTGATTTGAATGAATTGTTGATGAATTGTAGAATGAATGGTTATTTTGAGCTTAATGAGTTAGATAGAATTATTTTAGAAACAAATGGGAAATTTACTTTTTATCCTAAGACATTGTCAAGGCCTTTAAAATTAGGTGATCTACATCAAGAAGTTCAAAAAGAATTTATACCAACAATTCTTATTTTACAAGGAACAATTATTTATGAAAATTTAGAATTGATTCATCATAACCAAAAGTGGTTAGAACAAATTATGAAAGTTCATGGAATTAATCTTCAAGAAATTGTTATTTTGTATGTAGATGGACAACAAACAATACATTTTTATTTAAAAAACGAATTAAAAAGGGATTTTATTTAATCCCTTTTTTGCATATCATATATAATTTTTAAACCTTTGAATGTAAGATCTTTATCATAGGAATCAATCAAATTTGTTTCTTGATAGATCATTCTACCTAGACCACCTGTAGAAACGACTTTTAATGGTTCAGGATATTGGCTTTTAATTTCTTCAATCAGTTTCTCTGTTAAACCAATATAACCATAAACAACCCCTGATTGCATACCTTCAACAGTATTTTTACCAATAATATGTTGTGGTTTTTTTATTGCTACTTCAGGTAGTTGAGCAGCACGATTAGATAACATTTCTGCAGAAATACCAATACCAGGAGCAATTGCACCACCCATAAATTCACCTTTTGAAGAAATAACATCGAATGTCGTAGCAGTGCCAAAATCAATTACTAAACATGCACAATGGTGACTATAGTAGGCACCAACAGCATCAACAATACGATCACTTCCTAAAGATTTAGGATTATCATATTTTACAGAAATGCCTGTTTTAATTCCTGGACCAACAATAATAGGTTCTTTGTGGAAATATTTACGAATAGAATTTGTAAAAGAATACATAATTTTAGGAACGACACTAGAAATAATAACATCTTTTATATCTTCAACGGTTACATTATAGGCACTTAAAAAAGCAAGAATCATAAAACCATATTCGTCTGATGTCCTTTGCAGTTTAGTCGTTAAACGATAATTGCCAATAAGCTGATCATCTTTAAAAAGTCCCATTGTAATATTTGTGTTTCCCATATCTACAACTACTAGCATCTTTATTCTCCTTTAACTTTCATTAATTTTTCTAAAATAATATGTGCTAGATCTTCTTTGCTCATTAAATCTAAATAATCAACAAAGTTTTTTGTAATTAAAGCAACTTTATTTGTATCAGTTTTAAACCCAGCACCATCTTCAAATAAATCATTAACAACTAATAAATCACAATTCTTCTTAAAAAACTTATTTTGAGCATTTTCAATAACGTTTTCTGTTTCCATAGCAAACCCACAAATAGTTTGTTTTGTTTTATGTTTTCCAATATAAGATAAAATATCTTCGTTTTTTCCTAATTTTAAATAAAATTCGTCAGCTTTTTTCTTTATTTTTTGATTGCTATATTCTAAAGGACGATAGTCACCAACAGCAGCAGACATGATAACATAATCTTGAAAATCAAAATAACTTAATACTTGTTTAAACATACCTTGTGCACTTTGAATTTTGATTACATCTACTTCGTAAGGAGCTCTTTGAGATGATGGCCCACTAATCAATGTGACATGAGCTCCTAATTGACAAGCAACTTTTGCTAGTGCATAGCCCATTTTTCCACTTGAATGATTTGAAATAAATCTCACTGGATCAAGTGGCTCTTGAGTAGGACCAGCGGTAATAAGAACATGCTTTCCAGCTAATGGATGAGGAGATGTCGCATATTCAATAGCATCAAGTAAATCTTCAATATCACTTAAATGTCCTCTTCCTTGATAACCACATGCGAGTTCACCAATTTCAGGTTCCACAATCTTAATATGATAAGATTTACAAATATCAAGATTTTTTTGAGTTGCAGTATTTTCATACATGTGTACATTCATTGCAGGAGCAATGATTTTTGGACATGTTGCTGCTAAAAAGGCGGAAGATAAAACATCGTCTGCTAAACCATGAGCAACTTTGGCAATAATATTTGCAGTTGCTGGAACAATAATAAAACAATCAGCATCCTTAACAATGTTAATGTGTTTAATTTGATAACCTGTTTCATCAAAATCATCAATTAAAACAGGTTTATGAATAAGTGCTCCAAAGGTAAGTGGTGTTACAAATTGAGCTGCATTTTTTGTCATAATAACTTCAATATTATAATTTTTCTTTTTTAAACGGGAAATAAGTTCACATGTTTTATATGCTGCAATACTTCCTGTTATACCAATAACAATTTTTTTCATAAAACCTCCAAGGGTGATTTTTACATCTATGCAACATTATAATATATTTTGAAATCCCATACAATGTATTTCATTCTTTTATTTTTTGGTTTTCATGATAAAATATCTTTAAAAGAAAAGAGGAGTGTTTATGAAAAAAATAGCTGTATTATGTAAAGATGGATTTGAAGAAATCGAAGCATTGACACCAGTTGATGTTTTAAGAAGAGCAAATGTTCATGTTGATTTAGTAGGGATGGATGATTTAAAGGTGACAAGTTCTCATCAAATTACAATTCAAATGGATTGCGTCTTTAATGATCAAATCAAAGAATATGATGGAATTGTTATTCCTGGTGGTTTACCTGGAGCAACAAATTTAAGAGATGATGCACGTGTTATTGAAATTGTTCAACAATTCAATCAGGAATATAAATTGATTGCTGCTATTTGTGCAGGACCAATTGTTTTAGCTAAAGCAGGTATTTTAAAAGATAAAATCTGTACTTGTTCTCCAGGTTTTGAAACACAACTTACCGGAGCTAATTATCAAGAAGCTATTGTTCAAAAAGATGATCATATTATTACAGGTAAAGGACCAGCGGCTGCCTTAGAATTTGGATATACTATTTTAGAAAGTTTAGGGTACGATTCATCAAACTTAAGACAAGGTATGCAATATGAATATCTTATGAACGTTGAAGCACATAAAGAATAAAATTGATAAATAGTAAGACGCTAATTTCGATAAGACCATTGATTTGAGAAAAGAAAATAATGAACATGGCAATGATTGAAAGACCGTAGGAAAACCATAAATAAATTTTGTGAGCTAAAATTGGCTCACTTTTTTGTTTATTTTTAATAAGATATGCTAAGAATAAAAGTGCAATGATAATGCAAGATAAAGGAATAAAAACATGTAAAGTTGAAAAGATTGGATAATTTTTATGATAGGGTAAAATTAATCCAATAAAAAAGAACAGAGAAAGAAAAATAATGAATTTTTTTAAAGAAGTTACTTTAAAAAAGGTTAAGCATAAAGAAAGAGTTAATAAAACACACCAAATGTAATAAAAAAAAGAAAATGATGTATTCATTAAACTTGTGTAGTTTTGATAAAGTGGATGATAAAAAAATAATAAGATGATTGAATAAATAAGTGTAATAATTTGCATAAAATTCCTCATTTCTAAAAAAATAAAAAGAAAAAACCTAAAAAAATAACAATATATATAGTGAAGGAGGTAAAATAAATATGGAAAACAGTATATCACAAATTCATTTATTAAGTGTACACTTAAATGCTGAAAAAGACAGTGTTATTCGTAATTTAGAAGATATTCGGGCAGTCATGTCTGTTTCTTACAAAATTTGCGATAGTAATGCAATCAATTTAATGTTTCTAACGACTGTTAATGAAAAGGAACAATGTTTATTTCATCTAAAATGTGAGTATGCGTTTTTATGTCATGATTATCAAAACGAAAAAGAGATGATCATGTCAGCTGTAAATGTTATTAGTCCAAAAGTAGAAGAAATTATAGCTTTGATGACATCACAAATTAAAAATAAAGCGAGCTAATTTCACATTTATCAAACCCTTTCATATAGTATAATGAGGTGGCATATGAAAGGGTTTATTGAAGTATATGATCAAAGAACACAATTTTTAAAAGATATTTTTTTAAGTCATGGTTATCAAATAAATGATAAACAATCACAAAACCTTGATTTTTATGTTGTTAAAAATCAAAAGATAGATCATGACAATACGTTTTCTATTAATAATATAAATACAAAATATATTATTAATAAAGATATAGTTTTTAAACATTTAAATAATACTTTAACAGCAATGGGACTCTATTTAAAAATAATACAAGATAAAGCACATTATAATAATATACTTATTTTAGGCTATGGAGATTTAGCAAAACAGCTTGCAAATATTTTAAAAAGTAATTATGATATTACAATTTGTAATCGAAATAACAAGGATTTAGATGAAATAAAACAAATCTATCATCATTTGGATTTAAATGCTTTATCAGGAAAGTATGATTTAATTATTAATACGATTCCTGTTTGTAAAATCAATTATAAAAAATTAAAATATAAACAAATTTATGATTTGGCACAAACAGTTGAGGAAAAAGATTATCAATCACTAAGAAATATACCTAATTTGTATTTTCCATATGAATCGGCATTATTGATGTTTCAATATATTCACGGAGTGATGAGACATGTTTAATGGAATGAAAATAGGGGTTGGGATTACAGGCTCTTTTTGTTCGTTAAGTAATTGTTTGAGATTTTTAAAGGAACTAAAAAAATATCCTGTAGATATTTATGTTTTTATAAGTGATCAAGTGAATTCTTGTGATACACGGTTTTTTAAGGCGAATCAGTTAATTATAGAAGTTGAAAAAATTATTGAAAAGAAGGTTATTTGTTCAGTTGTTGAAGCAGAAATTTTTGGGCCACAAATACCCTTGGATTTAATGGTAGTTTATCCATGCAGTGCCAATACATTAGCTAAAATGGCACATGGAATCAATGATAATGCGGTGACAATGGCTGTTAAATCAACACTTAGAAATCAACACAATATCGTTCTTGGTTTATGTAGTAATGACTTACTTTCAACAAGCGGAATGAATATGATGAAAATTTTTAATACAAAGCATTTTTATTTGGTGCCAATGTATCAAGATGATGTAATCAAGAAACCAAATAGTTTGATTGCACGGCGAGATTTAATTATTCAAACGATGATCAATGCATTGGTTGATAAACAAATTCAGCCTTTATTTTTAATGAAGAAAGAGTAAATGATACTTTTTCTTTTGTTAATAATTTGTTAGAATAATAGCAAAGTGAGTGTAAGAAGACATAATTAAGGAGGAAATAATGAAAAAAAGTATTATAAAATTGATGCCAATTGGTGGTCAAGCTGAAAACGGTAAAAGCATGTACTGCTTAGAAATAGATGATAATTGGTTTATTATTGATGCAGGTTATCGTTTTCCAGAAGTAGATAAATTAGGAGTGGACGTTATTATTCCTAATTTTGATTATTTAAAAGATAATAAAGATAAAATTAAAGCTATATTTATTACGCATGGTCATGATGATGTAATGGGAGCACTTCCTTATTTATTACAAGAAGTGAATGTTCCTATTTATACAACAGATCTTACAGCTGATTTAATTGATCAATTATTACAAAGATATATGAGACATTCTCATGTTTCATATAAATATAAAATCAAAAGAGTAAATATGAATGCAACAATTAAAGTTGCTGGAGTTGAAGTGGACTTTTTCCCAATTACGCATTCTATTCCTGGAAGTGTAGGGTTAGCATTTTTAACAGATTATGGTTATATTGTCTATAGTAGTGAATTTATTATTGATTTTGGAGCGCCTGAAAGATTTAGATGTAATATTCAAAAGATGATGGAAATTGGTAAAAAAGGAGTTTTAGCTTTACTTTGTGAATCATCATATTCAAAAAATGATGGCTATACTTCTCCTAATCATAAGTTAACTGCTAAAATAGAAAGTATTTTTGAAGATGCTTCAGGACGTATTATTATTTCAAGTTATGCACAAAATGCTTTTAGAACTCAAGAAATTGCTCAACTAGCTAAAAAATATAATCGTAAGATTTGTTTCTATGGAAGAGATAAATATGATAATACCAATTCTTTAATGAGAATTGCTAAAAATAAGAAAAAACCAATCTTGGATATTCATCCAGCTTGTATTGGTGATAATAATGATATTCAAAAAAATAAAGATAATGATAAATTGGTTGTTTTATTAAGTGGTAGTCCTCGTCGTATCTATCATGATATTTTAGATATTATCGATGGAGGAGATGATAAGCTTAAATTACAAGATAGTGATACATTTATTGTAGCTTCACCTGTTTTACCAGGGACTGAAAAAATAGCTAATAGAGCAATCAATGAACTTTATAAAACTGATACACATATTCATGTTTTGAAAAACAAAGAATTGCAATCCATGCATGCAAGTGAAGAGGATATTAAAGTATTGATTCAAATTTTAAATCCAAAATATTTCGTACCAATCAAAGGAG